>ENA-OROU01002835-OROU01002835.1-human-gut-metagenome-genome-assembly--contig:-NODE-2835-length-11894-cov-2.224935_pt1 | contig 11894 bp, 10 predicted proteins | sample MGYA00242131_ERZ509054 | MGnify/ENA primary metagenome ERZ509054 (study PRJEB26280, sample SAMEA2338749) | human gut metagenome | biome: human gut; feature: human-associated habitat; material: faeces... | reverse complement strand
CTTTTTTAATAATTTTTCCTTTTTTGATCAATAATCCTTCTTTAACACCACCGGCAATACCAATATCGGCATTTTTGGCTTCACCTGGACCGTTAACTGCACAACCCATAATGGCTACGGTAATATCTTGATGGATATTATTTAAAAAATCTTCAATTTCTTTAGCGACTGGAATCAAATCATATTGAATTCTTCCACAAGTTGGACAAGATACAAGGGTAGGAACATTTTTAATTAACCCCAATTCTTTAAGCAATGTTTTTGCTACTTTAATTTCTTCTACAGGATGATCACTTAAAGAAACACGAATCGTATTTCCAATTCCTTGATATAATAAAGTACCAATACCTAAAGAAGATTTAATTGTTCCTCCAAGTTTTGTTCCTGCTTCTGTAACCCCTAAATGAAGGGGACAATCAAAGGTTTCACTAGCAAGTGTATAGGCCTCAATTGTAAGCATTGTATCGGAAGATTTTAAAGAAATACAATAATCATGGAAATCTAGACTTTCCAAAATATCAATATGTTTCTTTGCACTTTCAATCATTCCTTTAGCAGTAGGACGACCATATTTTTCTAAGATATCTTTTTCTAAAGAACCACTATTGACACCAATACGAATAGGAATATGATGTTCTTTACAAGATTCAACAACGGCTTTTACCTTTTCAATACTTCCAATATTTCCAGGATTGATACGAATTTTATCAATTCCTGATTCAATCGCAATCAAAGCTAAACGATAGTCAAAATGAATATCGGCAACTAAAGGAATATGCACTTGTTTTTTAATATCTGCTATCGCATATGCATCTTCTTTGTCAAAAACAGCCATTCTAACCATTTCACAACCGGCATCTTCCAATTCTTGAATTTGTTTAACGGTTGCTTCTACATTTTTAGTTTTGGTATTTGTCATGGATTGAATAATGACATGATTATTACCACCTAATGTTAAATTTCCTACTTGAAACGCTCTTGTTTGTTCTCTTTTCATTTCTATCACCTAATACTATTATAAATTATTTTACCAGCTTTTCAAATTCATTTAACAAATCTTCAAAATAATGGAAAGCATCATCATAAATAGCGTCATCTAAAGGATCAACACCCGCATGACTTAATAAGTCAACAGGAGATTCTTTTCCACCTGATTTTAAGAAGTTTAAATAACGTTCAACTTGTTGCGTGTCACCATTTAATATACGTTTAACGATAGCTAAAGCAACAGTCATTCCTAAAGTATATTTATAAACATAATAATCATAATAGAAATGAGGAACATAATAACAAGACCAACCTACAAGTTCATCCATTTTTACATCTTCACCAAAGTATTCTTGATTCAATTTTGCATAAAGATCAGTCATGATTTTAGAAGACATGGGTTCATTGTTTTTAGCCATTTCATGAAGACGGTGTTCAAAGTCCGCAAACATTGGTTGTCTAAAAATAAGACCAACACAATTTTCTAATTGTTCATAAATATAATAAGCTTTTTCTTCTTTAGATGAAGCATGATCCATCATATAGTTGATAAGTAAAGTTTCATTAACGGTTGAAGCGACTTCAGCGACAAAGATACGATAATTACTATTAATATAATCTTGATTATGGCTTGATAAATACGTATGCACACTATGACCTAATTCATGGATCATAGTTGATAAAGAATTATAATCACCAATGAAATTCATTAAAATATAAGGTTGTGTTAGGTAACTTCCGCTACTATAAGCGCCACCACGTTTACCAACAGTAGGATAGTAATCGATCCATCTTTCCTCTTTAGCACGATTAATAATAGCTAAATAATCTTTACCAAAAGGTGCTAAAGATTGATTAATGATGTCAAAACATTCTTCAATTGTAAATTTCTTAGAAACACTTTTTACAAGAGGAACTGATAAATCATAATTATAAAGTTCATCTAGCCCAAGAATTTCTTTTTTTAAATGATTATAGCGATGGAATAAATAGCGATATTCATTATTTGCTTTATCTAAAATTTTAAAGAATAAATCAGTAGGGACATCATCATTAAAAACACTTGCTGCAAGTGGTGAATCAAAATGACGGATATCACTATAAAAAGCATCTTTTTTCATAACCCCTGAAAGCGTAGAAGCAAAAGTATTTTCAAAACGCTGATATTCTTTAAAGAAATGATGGTAGGCTTGTTTTCTAACGTCTCTATTTTTATTCTTTAAAAATTCATTAAGTGTCGCTTGATTTAATGTTTTCTTTTGACCATTGACTTCAACATCTTCAAATTCTAGGCGTAAAGAATCAAAAACTTGTTCTGCTAATTCAGATATATTGTCTACTTTTGCAACCAATTCTTCTTGTTCTTTATCTAATAAATGAGGTTTAAATGCTAAAGCATTTTCTAAAGAATAACGATAAGATTTTAAACGTTCATCTTTTAAATATTCTCTTACTGTTTCATCATTTTCAACGATTTCATTATCAACAAAAACAAGTTTAACACTTGATTGTTGAATGAGTGACATCACTGTTGCCAACATCTTTTGATATTCTTGATTTTTAGGTTCTACATCGCAGTTTAAATGCGCAAAGCAATAGGCTTTACTTACAAGCATGGACATTTCGTCACGCTTTGATAAAAAGCGTAGAAGCGTTTCAATGCTTTCTGTAAGCTTTCCTTGAAATGAAGCCAATTCATCAAGTAATTGTTGACTGACTTCTATATCATGATAAAACTCTTGAGGATCTTGATAAATTTTAGAGAGATCCCAAGTATATTTTTCTTCTATATCTTTTCTTTCCATAAATACATCTCCTTGTAATGTAAAAATATTTTACTCTTATTTTATTTCAAAGTCTATTAACATTATAATCAAGAAAAGAAAGAATAAACAAAAAAACCAGACATTTGTCTGGTTTCAATGATTAGATTGAGTTAACTAATTTAGCTAATTTAGATTTTTGTCTAATAGCGTAGTTTTTATGATGGATTCCTTTGTTTACATAAGAATCTAATTTGCTAGAAGCGATTACTAATGCTTTTTCAGCAGCTTCTTTATTTCCAGCTTCAACTTCAGCTCTTACGTTTTTGATTGCAGTTTTTAAAGCTGATTTATAAGAAGCGTTTTTAGCTCTTTTTTTGTTATCGTTTTTATAACGTTTAATTTGTTGTTTCATATTTGCCATGATCTTTCACCTCGCTTTGCAATTTGCCATTTCATTATATATAAAAAGTCAAGTAATTGCAACAATTTTGTGTAATTTGTTGGAAATAAGGTAATAATTTTTAAGGTGAGAATATGAATAAGTACAATACACATAGTGATTTGGCGAAAGAATCTTTAGAATTATTAAAGGAAGGAAAACATTATAAGCGCTTTATTGAAAAAATGGATAATTTTTCAATAGAAACCTATGAATTTTTAGAAGATACGGATTATTTGAAAAAGGGAAAGTATATCGAAATTTTTTTTAAAGAATCTTTTATGTCAATTAGTCAACATGTGACTCGACTTTTAAAAGAGATGATAGATCAAAATGATTATCCTCGTATTTTAATTATTGGACTAGGAAATCCTTATTTAACCAGTGATGCCATTGGACCACGTACCTTAAGAGACATTCGTGTGACTCATTATTTAGATGATGGTCTTAAGTTAGAAAATCATTATTATGATATTTTATCATTGACACCAGGTGTGATGTATCAAACAGGAGTTGAGACAGTTGAAGTGATTCAAGCAATGGTTGATCAGTTTCAAATTGATTTAGTGATCGCTATTGATGCTTTATGTGCAAGAGATTATCAAAAATTAGGACATGTGATTCAAATTAATAATGTTGGGATTCATCCAGGGAGTGGTATTGGTAATCATCGTCAGGCCATTCAAGAAGAAACTTTAGGATGTCCTGTCATCGCAATTGGTGTTCCTACAGTGATTTATGCCAGTTCCATTGTAAGAGATGTTTTTCAATTAATGAAAGACTATTTTGGGGATGCTTTGGATATAAAAAATAAATTAAAGATTGGTAAAAGAAAGAAATATGAAGGAGAGCTTTCTGCAAGTCAACAACAGTATTTATTAGGGCATGTAGGAAGTCTTGAACAAGAAGAATTAGAATCGTTGCTTTATGAAATACTGACACCAGTTGATCGTAATTTTGTGATGTCTGATAAACAAATTGACGAAACGGTAGAAAAGGTAAGTGCCATTCTTTCAAAGGCTTTAAATGACTTAAGGTATAATTCTTGATTTATTTCATATATTTGAATACATACAAGGAGAGCGCCTATGAAAATAAAAGTATCTATTCAAATTATTTTCAAAATAATGATCATTGTTTTAATGATTATCTATTTACCTTCTTATAGTCATCAAAATGTGAAAGTTTTTAAAGCAATTTCAACAACGGAAGCCTTGCAGACAAGCGTACCAGTTACCTCAAGTAAGAAAATTCATCTATATAATACACATCAAGGAGAAGAATATGTTGGATATAATGTAAAAGAGGGAGCAAGTTATTTAAAGGATTGTTTAACAAAAGAAGGTTATTTTTGTGATGTTGAACAAAATGATTTTGAAAACTATAAAAATATACATCGAATTGCATATAATCAATCTTATGTTGTTTCAAAGATGTATTTAGAAAATTCTTTAAGAGAAAATGGGCAATATGATTTAGTCATTGATTTTCATCGAGATAGCCTTGATAAAAAATATTCTACACTGGTTTATAATCAAAAAAGTTATGCTAAGATTTTGTTTGTCGTAGGAAAAAGTAGTGGAAAATTTGATATGGTCAATCAATTATCTACAGAACTTTCTAACAGGGCAAATGAGAAAGTGCCAGGATTATCTAAAGGAATTATGGTAAAGAAAAATCATTATAATCAAGGTATTTGTGATCATACGATTTTAATTGAATTTGGAGGACAAAATAATACGAAAGAAGAAGTCCAAAATACAATCGAAGTGATGTCTCAAGTAATTAAGGAGTATTTACAATGAAAGAACTTTTAATTGATTTTACAATGGTCGGTTTATTATTATTTTGTATGAATGGTTTGTTGAATAATCATTATATTCAAAATGAAATGGTTTCTAAAAATATTGTTGCTTTTGAACAAAATGTACAAAAACAAAAAGAAGTTAATTCAGATGAAGGTCTCTATGATAATCAAAAAGATAATACACTTTCTTTAATTGTTAAAAAGATAAGTCAAATTTGTATCCAAATAATTCAAACAATTGTCTTGCTTATCTCTCAATTTATTAGTAATATCTTATAGAAGGAAGTGAAAAGAATGAATCAATTAAAAATCGTATTTATGGGAACAGCAACTTTCTCTGAAGCTGTTTTAAAAAACTTAATTCAACATGATTACAACATCGTCCAAGTTGTTTCACAACCAGACCGTCGTGTTGGAAGAAAAAAAGAACTTAAAATGCCTGAAGTTAAAGTTGTGGCCTTAGAACATGATATACCCGTATTTCAACCACAACGTATCAAAGATGATTATCAAGCCATTATAGATATGCAACCTGATTTAATTATTACAGCTGCTTATGGACAAATGATTCCACAAGAAGTTTTAGATTGCCCACGTCTTGGATGTATTAACGTTCATGCGTCATTACTTCCAAAATATCGTGGAGGAGCACCTGTTCATTATGCCATTTTAAATGGAGATGAAAAAACAGGAGTAACAATTATGTATATGGTAAAAAAGATGGATGCAGGAAATATCATTTATCAAAAAGAAACGCCTATTTCTAATGATGAAACAGTAGGAGAACTTTATGATCGTTTATCTATTTTAGGAGCTGAAGCGATTATTGAAGCAATGCCTGCTATTATTGAGGGGACAAATGAATCCATTCCTCAAGATGAATCAAAAGTAACATATTCTCCTGTTATTTCTAGAGAACAAGAAAAAATTGATTTCAATAAGCCAGCGGTAGAAGTTTATAACCATGTAAGAGGATTAAATCCTTGGCCTGGAGCTTATACAACGTATCAAGGAAAAACAGTAAAAATCTATCAAGGGCTTGTACATAATTGTCCAAATGCTATGACACATCACGCACACCAAGAATCTGGAACAATCGTGAAGATTTTTAAAGATGCTATTGGTGTAAAGGTACAAGATGGGGTTTATATTATTACTGAATTCCAATTAGAAGGTAAGAAACGTATGCTGGTAAAAGATTATCTTAACGGGCATAATATTTTTGAAGTTGATCAAAAGTTTGAATAGCGCTGAGGCGCTATTTTTTATATGTGACAACTTTTCGATAACCTGTTTGAAAATCAACTTCATTTTCTAAAGTTTCATGATTTTTTAAATGTTCAATATTTCTAATAACAAGCTCTGTATAATAATTACGAACACTTTGCCAAACAAAACCACCTGAACTATGAGGAGTAATTAAAACACGATCATAGCTCCATAAAGGTGAAGTTGCAGGTAAAGGTTCTTCTTCCACAACATCTAAACCAACACCATAAAGATGCCCTTGATTTAATACTTCTATTAAATCTTTATTACTGATGGCACTTCCACGACCAACATTGATTAAGACAGCATCTTTTTTCATTTTTAATAATTTATCTCTGTTAAAAATATGAATTGTTTCTTTGCTTTGTGGAAGTGATAAAATCACAAAATCGCTTTGTGGTAAAATTGTATCTAAATCATTGATTGTTGCGACTTCATCAACATAAGGAAGCTCCTTTTGGACTCTTCTTTTAATAGCGGTAATATGACAATCAAAGGCTTTTAGTCTTTTCGCAATTTCATAGCCAATATCACCATAGCCAACAATACAAACACGACTATGATAAATTTCTTTTCCTTGTTTTGAAGGAAGCCAATTTCCTTCTTTCATTTGTAAAGCATACGTTTTTAAGTTTTTACAGAAAGTAATCATCATACCAATAACATGTTCACTAATGGCAATCCCATAACTTCCACTGGCATTAGTAAGTTTAGTGGTTTTATTTAAAGTACCTTCTTTAATATATTGATCGCTTCCTGCACTATTAAGTAAGAGAGCTTGTAAATGTTCTTGATTTAAATTTAAATCAAGATGTGGATTTCCCACAATGACATCAACTTGATCAATATCTTCTTGAGTTGGTCTTCTTTTAATAAGAACAGTATCATTTATAAAATATTCTTGGATTTTTTTACTTTCGGCCTCTTGTAATGGGGCACATACTAAGATTTTCATAAATCCACCTCCAAGTACATTTTATCAAAAATTATTTTTTTCGCCAATTGGCACTAAAAGACTTGTTTTTACTTTCTTCAATACCACGATGTCCATAAGCTTCCGCCGTATCAAAAAAAGTACAACCAAATTGATAAACTTCTTGAATAGTTTCAATACCATAACTTTCTTTTGGCTGGTACTATGTCAAGATTTTTTATTATCGCTTGAATGTTAGATGAATGTCCATCCTTCTTTAAAAGAAGACTATTTTTTACCTTATGGGATTGTCTGTAAGAGAAATTCTTCTCAAAAAATGGAAGAATTTCTTTCTATGATTGAAAAGATTCTCTCGAAGTTATGAAAGTGTTTTCAAAATAAAATAAATTATAGTAAAATAAGATTAGATTGAAATAAAGGGGAAATGGCAATGAGAATGGTTGATTTAATAGAATATAAAAAGAATAATGGAGAATTCAATCAGCAACAAATTCAATTTATTATAGATGGTTATGTTGATGGAAGTATTCCTGATTATCAAATGTCAGCATTATTAATGGCAATTTGTTTTCAAGGGCTTACTGCAAAAGAAACGGCAATGCTTACACAAGCGATGGAATATAGTGGAGATATTATCGATTTATCTAAAATTGAAGGTGTTAAAGTAGATAAACATTCTACCGGGGGTGTTGGTGATAAAACATCTCTTGTATTAGGACCAATTGTTGCGGCTTGCGGTGGTAAAGTAGCTAAAATGTCAGGAAGAGGTTTAGGACATACCGGTGGAACATTAGATAAATTAGAATCTATTCCAGGTTTTAATATTTATGTATCAGAAGAAGATTTTATCAAACAAGTCAATGATATTGGTTTAGCTATTATTGGACAAAGTGCTTCCCTTGTACCTGCTGATAAAAAAATCTACGCTTTGCGTGATGTTACTGGAACGGTTTCATGTATTCCTTTAATTGCTTCATCCATTATGTCTAAAAAACTTGCCAGTGGGGCAGATACGATTTTATTAGATGTCAAATATGGAAATGGTGCTTTTATGCAAACATTAGAAGATGCTAAAAAGCTTGCTCAAACCATGATCGACATTGGAAAACATTGTCATAAAGATACACGTGCAACTATTTCAAGTATGTCACAACCTTTAGGAAAGGCAATTGGTAATAGTTTAGAAGTCATTGAAGCAATTGAAACGCTTAAAGGAAATGGACCTCAAGATTTAGAGGAACTTTGTTTAAAAGCAGGAAGTACAATGCTTGTTCAAGCAAAACTTTATCAAGATGAAAAAGAGGCGTATAAAGCATTACAAGAGGTAATTTCTAATGGAAAGGCTTTAGAAAAACTTAAAGAAATGGTTCAAAGACAGGGTGGAGATGTTTCATATATAGAAAATCCTGAACTATTTGAAAAACCAAGTGTTATAATGGAAATAACTTCAAAGGAAACAGGTTATGTCAAAGCATTAGAAGCAAAGAATTTAGGAATTGTTTCAATGAAATTAGGTGGTGGTCGCATGACTAAAGATGAAGATGTTGATCATGCTGTAGGACTTGTTTTAAATAAAAAAATAGGGGATCATGTAGAAATCGGTGAAACGTTATTGACTGTTTATGCAAGAAATAAAGTGAGTCAAGAAATCATAGAAGAAATTTATCAAAGTTATACAATTGTGGATGAATTTGTTGAAAAACCTATTTTGATTGAAGAAATCATGAAGTAAGAGGTAAGAAAAATGAAGTATGTATTTTTTGATATTGATGGAACAATTCGTGGGAAAAGTAGAGAAATTACAAAAAGAAATAAAGAAGCTATTTGTAAGTTAAGAGAAAATGGACATAAGGCTTTCTTATGTACAGGAAGAGCACCTGTTTCGATTACACAAGATATTTTAGATGTAGGTTTTGATGGTGTTATTTCAGCAGCGGGAAGCTTTATTCAAATTGATGGTGAGTATATCTATGAAAACTTTTTAGATAGTAAGCTTTTACAACAAGCTATTGTTTTATTTTCTAATGCACAAGTTGGCTTTACTCTTGAAACGAAAGATGAACTTTTTCAATCAGGTTATGCTAGAGAGTATATGGAAAGAAGACAAATCAAAGATACACAAGCCAATCCAGAATTAGCTCGTTTCTTTGAAAAACGTAATCAAGCCTTCAAACCAATTACTGAATATGATCCTGGTAAAGATAAAGTGACTAAAATTGTTTTTATTGCATATGATAAATATGCATTGCTTGATACAGTGCCTCATTTAAGTAAAGATTTTAATGTCGTTGTTTTTTCTAAACCAGAAGATGATTTTATTAATGGGGAAATTATTTCAAAGAACTGTACGAAGGCAGATGCCATTGAAAGAGTGATGGATTACTATCATGCAAATATGGAAGATACAATTGCTTTTGGAGATAGTATGAATGATTATCAAATGCTTGAAAAAGCAAATCAAGGAATTGTTTTTGAAGGAGCAAAGGAAAAGTTATTAGATATTGCTTATGATACTTTCAAAGATCCTGATCAAGATGGAATTGCCTTAAGCTTAGAAAAACTAGGCTTAATATAGAAAGGAAAGGTACGTATGGGAAATGTACTACTTGCAAGAATACTTGAATACTTTAATGGAACTCTTTTTTTAGATGATAATTATCGTTTTTGTGTATTCTTTATTGAAAATTATATAGATTTTTATAAAATGACATTAGAAGAAGTGGTTGAAAAATCAAAGATTTCTAAAGAAGCAATTTTAAATTTTTTAAGTCATTTGGGATTTGATGATTATGCTTCTTTCCAAGATAAGCTTTATGCCGATGTTATTTTAAGACAAGATCAAATTCGTTCAAGAATGCTTGGTTTAAAAATGGATGATCTTTTTAAACAAGTGCATTTATGTGATGATAAAGAAAAATTTATTGAAGATCTCGATCATATTTGTCATGATATTTCAACGTCTAAAAGAGTGGTTATTATTGGAGCACTTTATCCAATTTCTATTGCCGTTGAATTTCAAACAGATTTGATTACTTTTGGAAAGCCTGTTTTCCAATATCATTCTTTTGATACACAATTGGATCTTAATAAAGATGATTATGTTATATTTGTTTCGGCCACAGGAAGAGCTTATGATGCTTTCATGAATGATCATCAAGATTTTGATATCAATAGATCTCAATTCTTACTCATTACACAAAATAAAAAATATAAGAGTCAAATTGGGGATGAACGTGTGATCTATGTTGCAAGTTCAAGACATGATAGTATTGATTTTAACTATCGTTTGATGACAATCTTTGATATTATGCGAGTAACGTATTATAAAAAATATCATTTTATTTAAAGGGGAGGATGTTATGAATATACTACTTTCAAGAATTTTAAAATATTTAAATGGTACATTGTTTCTTGATGATGCGTATTGTTTTTGTGTATTCTTTATCCTTCATTATCAAAACTTTGGAGATTATTCGTTAGAAGAAGTTGCAAATGAATTAAAGACAACACCAGAAAGTATTTTAAACTTTTTAAAATATTTAGGTTTCTATGATTATCAAACATTTGTAGAAACTTATTATAAACATAAACGAATACGTCTTGAACAGATTGAAGAACGCATGGAAAATCTCAATATTTGTACGTATGTTGAACGCATTAAAGTTTCTAATGATAATAAAGAATTTTTAAAGAAAATAGAAGAAGTCTGTACAAAAATCCATGAATCAAAACGAGTAATTCTTGTAGGGGCTCTTTATCCTATGTCTATTGCGGTAGAATTTCAAACAGATTTAATTTCTTTTGGGAAAACAGTTTTACAATATCATACGTATGATAAAGATATGATTTTTAATGAAAATGATTATGTTATTTTTACTTCTTCTTCAGGAAGGTCTTTAGAAGGCTTTATGTATACAAGAACAAATCTTTCATTACAAAATACGACATCTTTGCTTATTACCCAAAATCCAACCTATGCAAGAAGAAAATTAACTACAGATACGATTCAAGTACCAGGAAGATTTGATGGTATTAACTTTAACTATCAAATTATGACGATCTTTGATTTAATTCGTGTGATGTATTATCAAAAATATATTGAAAAACAGGGATAACCTGTTTTTTTAAGGAGAAGCAATGAAACAAAAACTACTCAATTATCAACCTTTTAATGAACAAGAAGAAAAAGATAAAGAACTTTTACTTAAAGTGATTGAACAAAAAGATGTTCTCACACGTAAAAATACAATAGGACACTTCACTGTTTCTTGTTGGGTTTTAAATCAAAGTCATGATAAGGTTTTAATGTGTTATCATAAAATTTATAATTCTTGGTGTTGGCTTGGAGGACATGTTGATGGGCAAAAAGATTTTAAAAAAGTGGCATTAAAAGAATTTCAAGAAGAAAGTGGTTTAAAACATGTTCAGTTTTTAAAGGATGACCCTTTTTCAATTGAAGTTTTAACTGTTAATGGACATATTAAAAATGGAGTTTATGTATCCAGTCATCTCCATTACAATATTACCTATTTAATGGAAGCTGATGATCAAGAAAGATTAATTATTAAAGAAGATGAAAATAAAGGATTACAATGGTTTGACTTTGAAGAAGCTCTAAAAGCTTCTACAGAACCATGGTTGGTCGAAAATGTTTATAAAAAATTAAATAAAAAAATAGAAAAAGGTTATCAT
>ENA-OROU01002815-OROU01002815.1-human-gut-metagenome-genome-assembly--contig:-NODE-2815-length-11956-cov-12.347534_pt1 | contig 11956 bp, 9 predicted proteins | sample MGYA00242131_ERZ509054 | MGnify/ENA primary metagenome ERZ509054 (study PRJEB26280, sample SAMEA2338749) | human gut metagenome | biome: human gut; feature: human-associated habitat; material: faeces... | reverse complement strand
TAGAGCACCTGACTGTTAATCAGGGTGTCGCCTGTTCGAGTCAGGCAAGAGGCGCTTTTTGCGGCGAAGAGTTTTCTTCGCCGTTTTTTTGTGTGCTGTGTGTAACCAAACTGTAGCCTTTTTCACATTATTTTCAAAAATTAAGGGTAAATTAAAAAATGTCCTCTTGAAGAAATGGCGTATTTGTGTTACACTACATCCAAGCTGTAATGGTATTTTTGGAGATTCTGGCGTTTTTCCCCAGTGTTTTTTGGCTCTGAGGGGCGGCGGCAGAGTGATTTACACGCATTTTTTCTACTTTTCTGCCCGTTTTGGCTGTTTTTCCGGCCATTTAGCCTTGTGGCGATGGGGGAAGTATGGTAAAATAGTGTAAAGATGCCAAAATGGCAGCTTACTTAACTCGTGATGTTGCCGAGTGCGCACTCGGTTGCATAGGTTTTCCCGGTTGCGCAACCGGGAGGGGACCGATTATATTCGTTTTATTCATTTGAAGGGAGTAATTCATTATGATGATGCCTGCAAACTTCTCTGCTGTGAACGCAGAGGTCGTCTACGGCGGCGCTGTGGCTGACTACCTGCCCAACGCATGGACTGCTGCCAACGTCAAGCAGTTCTCCAGCAACATTATCACTCTGGTCAGCAACAGCTTCACCAGCGATCTGCTGAAGGCTACTCTGGGTGTTATGTTCAGCGGCAGCTGGGGCGAGGACAACCGCATCTTCGGCGACAACGGCAGCCTCACTGCTCTGTACCATGTTGGCCACGATATCAACGCTGATTCTCAGAACTTCGGCAACAAGATCATGACCACTCTGGGTCTGGCTTCTGTTGTCTACACTCTGGGCATGAAGGACGCTGCTGTCCTGACTGTCAAGAAGGTCACTGACATCAACGGCAATATTTCCTAACTTTGTTGTCTGAGGTTTTACCAAAGACTTGTTGAAAGAGCGGCGAATCGAAAGATTCGCCGCTCTTTTTTGCTGCCTTCTTGTTACCAAACTGAGACTTTTTTCACATTTTTTTCAAAATTTAAGGGTTTATTAAAAATTGTCCTCTTGAAGAACCCGACAGAATGTGTTATACTATGCCCAAGGTTTAGGAGACGGTACGTCAAAATCCCCTCTCCGGGCCGGTCAAAATGATCAAAGGGTAGGCGCTCCCTTCTTTTTGATAGCAGCTGCTCTCTGCCCCGCTTTGTCGCAGGGCAGTGCGAGGCAGAGAGCTGTATGCTGCTTTATTGGGGAAGCGGATGAAGCGCCAGCAGTAGAGACCCTTTCTTCTTCGCCAAATCGTCCTCAGCCGCAAGGCGGGCGTTTTGAAATAGAAACCACAAAGGAAGCATCTATGCGTTATACCTATGTCCGGCAGCACGACACCACAGACTGCGCTGCCGCCTGTCTCGCAATGGTGTGCCTCCATTACAAAAAGGAGATCACCATCACCCGCCTGCGGGACATGATGGGTACCGACTTAAAAGGCACAAACCTGACCGGTATGGAAAAGGCGGCGCAGGAGTTGGGATTCAGCACCGCCGCCGTCCGGGTAGACCGGGAAAACTTCCTCAGCGAATTCACCACTCCCTGTATTGCACAGGTCATCACCGACGAGGGTCTGGCCCACTTTGTGACGGTCTTCAAGAAGACCACCATCAAGGACGACGGCGAGCGGCGTCGGCACATGGTCCGGCAGGATGAGGAGCGGATGAAGTGCGCTGACGAAGGAAAGAAGTTCAGATGCCGCGACTACGTCATCATCGGCGACCCGGCAAAAGAGCTGAAAAAGATCTCCCTCGATGAGTTCTACAAGAACTTTACCGGCGTTCTGCTCCTGATGACCCCCACCTCGGAGTTCAAGGCAGGCAAGCAGAAACAGGGCAGCATGGTCAAGCGTTTCCTCGACCTGCTGCTGCCGCAGAAGAAGCTTTTCTTCTACGCCATCCTCAGCTCGGTCATCATGACCGTTCTGGGTATCGCATCCTCGATGTATAACAAAATACTGATGGATGAGATACTCCCCTACGGCCTGAAGAGCCTGCTGGTGGCTGTCATTCTGGTGTTCAGCATCGTCAATGTCACCAGCGCACTCATCAGCATGGTGCGGCAGTGGGTGCTCATCTATCTGTCCATCAAGGTGGATATTCCCCTGATGCTGGGCTACTTCGGGCATGTCTTCCGGCTGCCCATGAAGTTCTTCGCCACCCGCAAGACCGGCGAGATCACCACCCGCTACTCCGACGCCAGCACCATCAAATCGGTGTTCACCAGCATCGCGCTGAGCGTCGTGATGGATATTGTGATGGCCTGCGCCACCGGCGTCATCCTCTTCCGGATGAATGCCACCCTCTTCTCCATTTCGATTTTCACCACCCTGCTGAGCATCCTGCTGGTGTTCATCTTCAAGCAGCCCTTCAAGCGGATCAACGAAGAGACCATGCAGCAGTCTGCTGTCCTCAACAGCCAGATGATCGAGAGCCTCCGGGGCATCGAGACCGTCAAGTGTAACGCCGAAGAGGACCGTGAGCTGGAAGCTCTGGAGCGGGAATACATCAAGAGCCTGAAGATCAGCCTGCGCTCCAGCAAGATCAGCACGGTGCAGTCCCTGATCTCCACCCTCATCACCACCATCCTCGGCATGGTCACCTCTTATGTGGGCATCATGCAGGTGCTGAACGGTGAGATGACCCTGGGCGGCTATATGGCCTTCAGCACCCTTTCCTCTTACTTTACTTCTCCGGTCAGCGAGCTGGTCAGCCTGCAGATGTCCATCCAGCAGGCCCAGATCTCCATCAAGCGTCTGACCGAGATCATGGATTACGAGTCCGAGCAGGACGAGACCCGCGAATACACCGAGATGGAAAAAATCGACGGTGACATTGAATTCAAGGATGTCTCCTTCCGCTACGGCAGCCGTTCCCCGGCCCTGAGCCACGTCTCCTTCACCATCCCTTATGGCAAGAAGGTGGCCCTCGTGGGCAGCAGCGGCAGCGGCAAATCCACCATCACCAAGCTCCTGCTCAAGTATTATGAGCCGGAAAGCGGTACCATCAGCGTAGGCGGCGTCGATCTGGACGAGTACAGCAACAGCTCCGTCCGCCGTGCCATCGCCTATGTCCCCCAGAACGTCGAGCTGTTCAGCAAGACCATCTACGACAACATCCGCATTTCCCGACCGGAAGCCAGCCTCGATGAGGTCAAGGCCGCTGCCAAAAAGGCAGACGCCCACGAGTTCATCCGCAAGCTGCCGCTGCAGTACAACACCTATCTGGAAGAAGCCGGCAACGGCCTCTCGGGCGGTGAGAAGCAGCGCCTTGCACTGGCTCGGGCCTTCCTGAAGGATGCGAACCTCTATATCCTGGACGAATCCACCAGCAGTCTGGACTTTGGCACAGAGAATACCATCTTTGATATGATCTACAACCAGCTGGCAGACCGCTCGATGCTGATCGTCGCCCACCGCCTCTCCACCATCCGGGATTGTGACCTCATCCTGGTCATGGACCACGGCGAGATCGTAGAGCGCGGCACCCACGAAGAGCTGCTGGAAAAGCAGGGCAAATACTACGAGCTCTGGAGCCTGCAGCAGGGCATCTTCCGTGATAAGAAGCGCACGGAGAAGCCCGCCCCCGTCTTGGCCGCCAAGGTGGTGGAGGACGAGGAGGATGGCGAGTCCATCACCTACTAATTCGTTGCAGCTGCGTGCGCACGCAGTTACATAAATGGCTTTCTTTCCGGATGCGCATCTGGGATCTGGGCCGACTAAATTTGTTTTTCAATCATTTGAAGGGAGTAATTCATTATGATGATGCCTGCAAACTTTACTGCTGTTAACTCTGAGGTCGTCTACGGCGGCGCTGACCTGTTCTCCATCCTGGCTGACACCACCGCTCCTGTCTGGAACGCTGCTAACGTCAAGAAGTTCAACACCAACCTGATCACCCTGATCAGCAACTCCTTCTTCGCTGATACCGTCAAGAGCACCCTGGGTGTTATGTTCAACGGCGATTGGGGCAGCGATGATACCAAGAAGATCTTCGGCGCTGACGGCGCTCTGAAGACCAACATCTACCATGATGTCAATGGCGACGACATGACCTTCGGCAACAAGGTCATGCGTACTCTGGGCATGGTTTCTGTCGCTTACACCCTGGGCACCACCGATGCCAAGGTCCTCTTCAACGACAAGGTCATGAAGATTGACGGCACCACTGTCTAATCAGTAACCCCTAGAATCTGAAGTGTGTTTCGTCCGGCGGCCCTCGGGCCGCCGGATGATAATGCCTCGTAATGGTATGCCCGGAGGCACCTGCCTCCGGGCATACCTTATTTTTTTATAAAATTTACAGTTTGGCTCTTTATTCCGCACCGCCAAACCGTTATAATAAATTGATGCCTATATTCATCATGGGATGAGTAATAGGTGATAACAAAATATGAAGCCACCCGATATGCGCAGAGGCTTCCCCCTGCCCTGTAAAGTCTCTCCCTTTGGGAGAGACTTTGCGAGAAGGTCAGGCTTCAGCCTCTAACTTCACGTTTTGTTATTGCCTATTACAAGCAATGAAACCAAGAACAGGTGGTATAAAATCATGAGAGAGATCCAGACCGCAGAAAACAAGACCCTCAAGCTGACCAATGTGGTCAGCCGCCGCATCCAGCCCGAAGAGTTCAACAATATGCAGATCGTGCTGACCCAGATGCACAACTTTATCAAGAGCAACGGCGCACAGCCCCTCGGCCCCCTCGTGCAGTGCATCAAACTGCCCGCCGGCCCCAACCCCCAGCCCGAAGTCTATATGATGCAGCAGGCCACCCAGCTCATCCCCCGCATGGAGGCCGGCTACTCCATGGACGCTGTGCTCCGCGTGCGCAACTGCCTGTACGCCCACTACGTCGGACCCATGAGCCAGAGCGGCCTTGCCTCCCAGAAGCTGAACATCATGGCTTTTGAGCACGAGCTCGAGCTGACCGGCACTGTCTACACCATCTTTGTCAATCAGGATGATGACGAGGGCGTTGTGGATACCTTTATGGAGACAAAGTAATATGACGACGACCATCCGCGACATCAACGAGCTGCAGGACCGCCGCATCATGATGGAGAAAAAGCTGCCGCCTTTCGGCTACGCGCTCATTCTCCTGACGGCTGCCCTCATCCTCTTCCTCGTGGTGTGGAGCACCAAAAACTACCGCACCTACGTCAGTCAGTCCAGCGGCTCGGTGCAGGCCGCCAACAAGACCTACATCATGTCCAGCTACTCCGGCTCCATCACCGAGCTGAACATCGCCGAGGGTTCCTACGTCAACGAGGGCGACCTCATCGCTCACATCAAGAGCACCGACCTCGATATGCAGCAGGACAGCCTCCAGAGCCAGCTGGACATCTACAAAAAGCAGAAGAGCCAGTACGAGAAGCTGGTCAAGTCCATTCAGGATGACAAGAACTATTTCAGCGAGACGGACATTGACGACCAGCCCTACTACTACCAGTACGAGACCTACAAGAGTCAGGTTGCCCAGAAGGCCTTCGACGCCTCGCCCTATCAGGCCGCAGGCTACTCCGACGAGCAGATCAAGGCCCTGATGGAGCAGAACCAGAGCGAGGTGGAGGCCCTGTATTACTCTACCCTGCAGTCGATCTCTGCCAGCCTGACCAGTGTGCAGAGCAACATCGACAACCTGCAGAGCCAGATGGACGCCCTGAGCACCGGCGCCAACGACTACTACATCTATGCCCCCACCTCCGGCGTCATCCACATGGACACGCCCTATAAGGTGGGCATGGTGCTCAGCGCCGGCACCCCGCTGGCCACCGTCGCCAGCGAGAACAGCGACCTCGAGGTGGTGGCTTACGTCACCCTCAACGACCGGCCGCTGCTCCATGTGGGCGACCCCTGCAAGATCGCCATCACCGGCCTGTCGGAGTATTCCTACGGCACCCTGACCGGCACCGTGACCTCCATTGACAGCGATGTGACCGCCAGCTCCTCCGGCTCTTACTACAAAATGACCATCACCCCGGACAGCACCTACGTCATCAGCAACAGCGGCGACAAGGTCGATCTGTCCAACGGTATGAGCGTCACCGCCCGCGTGGAGTACGACAAGCTGACCTATTTCGAATACGCGATGGAAGCTCTGGGCGTTCTGTTCCGCTAAGCGCTCACATCAACGCCCAAAGAGGTACGAAAGAATGAAACTGAACCTGAAAATGCTGGCCGTGAGCACCGCTCTGCTGGGCCTGCTAGCCGCCGGCGCTGCGCTTCCGGCCTCTGCAGCCGGTCCCCTGAACGCGGCCGCTGCCCTCTCTCTGCCCTGGTCCGCTGCGGCTGTGGAGAGCGTCGAGACCGGCAGCTACGCTTCCACCATGACGGTAGGGACGCAGCAGCAGCTCTCGCCGGTCATTCTGCCCGCAAAGGCCGCACGCAATGCCACGGTAACTTTTATGTCCAACGACAGCACCATCGTGAACGTGACGTCTGAGGGCGTGGCACAGGCGGTGGGCGTCGGCACGGCGCAGGTCATCGCCAGCGCAGACGGCGTGAGCTGCGTCTACACCATCACCACCGAGCTGGATGAATCCATGATCGTCAAGGAGATGGACATCACGCTGGCCTCCAGCACCATCGCTGTCGGCGAGACCACTTCCCTGTCGCTGGGCGTGTTGCCTTCCAGCGCATCGAATTACGCCAGCGTGAGCCTCAGCTCCTCGGATCCCGCTGTGGCTACCGTCAATAACTTCGGCAAAGTCACCGGTGTCGCCCCCGGCACCGCCACCATCACCGCCACCTGCGGCGATGTGAGCGCATCGGCCACTGTCAAGGTCGTCAACAGCGGCGTAGACCGTCAGTCCATCGACCTGAACACGAGCTATGTCGTCCTCAAACCGGGCGCCAGCCGCACCATCACCGGCAAAGTGACCCCGTCTTCCGCCTCCCAGTCCCTCACCTTCAAGTCCAATGACACCAAGGTGGCCACTGTGAGCGCCAAGGGCGTCATCACTGCGGTGGGTACGGGCGCGACCTCCATCGTCGTCTCCAACGGCACGGCGTCCGCTTCGGTGACGGTCATCGTCAACCGGAATGCTTCCAGCTCCGGCAATGGCGGCGGCAGCACCGACGGCAACAACGGTGAGGTCATCACCGACCCCGTCGTGGAGGCCATCGAGGCCGACGGCACCGACGAAGTGACCTTCGCACAGCGCGATGTCCCCACCATCACCGGCGAGATGCTGAATGCCCTCCGTCTGAACGGCAAGACCCTCGTGGTCGAAGCCGATAACTACACCATCCGCATCGCGGGCCGCGATGTGAAGAGCACCTCCGCGCAGGTGAGCACAGCCCTGAGCTTTGCCCCCTCTGAGTATGGCGTCACCTTCACCCTCAACGGCGGCGAGGCTCTGCCGGGCGTCGTTCAGGTCGAGATGACCGGCGACAACGCCGCCTACACCCGCGTCTACCTGCACAATGCCGTCAAGGGCAAGTGGCAGTTCCTCAACAGCTACAAGGATAATGTCCTCGAGGCGGACACGGCGGGCGAATACCTGCTGACCACCCAGAATCTCCGCTTCGCCCATGTGGACATGACCTTCTTCATCGCGGGCCTTGTGGTCATCGTGGGCATCATCATCGCCTACATCGTCATCAAGAAACGCTATTGGTTCTGGTAACTCTCATAAGTAAAATGACAGCGGCTGCTGTAAGTCCCTAAGACTACAGCAGCCGCTGTTTTTAACCTCTCAGTCTCGCTATCGCTCGACAGCTCCCCTACCGAGGGGAGCCTCTGGCGAAGAGATTAAGTTTTCCGATATGCCAAGGCCTCCCCTCGTTAGGAGCAACAACGACGACCGCCGCCAGCGGCGGAAACAGGGAGTCGCTGTTGGGGCCGCGGCCAGCAGGATGCGAGCGAGAGCGAAGCAGACGCTGGGTGCCGCAACCCGGGCAGTGGCAGCGCGTCAGCGCTGACGGAGAGGTTTACTCCACCGTCACGCTCTTTGCCAGATTGCGGGGCTTATCGACGTCACAGCCGCGCAGGACGGCCATATAGTAGGCGAACAGCTGCAGCGGCACGATGAGCTGCAGGGGCATCAGCAGCTCGTCATAGTCGTCCAGGCGTACCACATAGTCCGCCACGCCCTCCGGGACGACAACGTCCTTCGTCGTGAAGAGGATGACCCGCGCACCGCGGCTCTTGGTCTCCTTGGCGTTGGAGATGGTCTTTTCGTACACCTGCTTCTGGGTAGCCAGCGCGATGACCGGCACACCGTCGGTGATGAGGCTGATGGTACCATGCTTGAGCTCACCGGCAGCGTAGGCGTCCGAGTGGACGTAGCTGATCTCCTTGAGCTTCAGGCTGCCTTCCAGCGAGAGGGCGTAGTCGAAGCCGCGCCCGATGAAGAAGCAGCTCTGGGTGTTGACGAAGCGGCTGGCGAGGTACTTTATCTGCTCACAGTCGGCCAGACGAGGCTGGATGACCTCACCGGCGCGGAGCAGCTCGGCGGTCAGGCGGCGGGTCTCTGCCTCGCTCAGACGGCCTCTGGCGTAGGCCAGACGGAACGCGAAGAGGTAGAGGGTGCAGAGCTGCACCATATAGGCTTTGGTGGACGCCACGGCGATCTCCGGGCCAGCGTAGGTGTAGAGGACGTAGTCCGCTGCGCGGGCGATGGAGCTGCCTACCACATTGACGACAGCCAGCACCGGCACGCCCCTGCTCTTGGCGAGGCGGAGGGCGGCCAGCGTGTCGCTGGTCTCGCCTGACTGGCTGATGATGATGACGAGGTCGTCGGGGTCGAGGATGGGGTCACGATAGCGGAACTCGCTGGCGATGTCCACCTCGGCAGGGACCCGGGCCAGCCGCTCGATGGCAGTCTTGCCCACCATACCGGCGTGCATGGCCGTGCCGCAGGCCACAAGGTGAATGTTCTTGATGCTGCGCAGCTTCTCATCGCTCAGTTCCGGGATGCGGAGGTCGGGCATACCGTTCTCCACGCGGGGGCTGACGGTGGCCGTGATAGCGGCAGGCTGCTCATGGATCTCTTTCAGCATGAAGTGGGGGTAGCCGCCCTTCTCAGCGGCTTCTTCGTCCCAGTCGGCGGTCAGCACTTCCCGCTCCACCGGCTTGCCGAAGGCGTCGTAGAACCGGATGCCGTCGGCCTTGACCACCGCCATGTCGCCCTCCTCGAGGACGCTGTAGCGGCGGGTGTACTTGAGCAGGGCCGGAATATCGGAGGCCACGAAGTTCTCGCCCTCGCCCCAGCCCACGATGAGGGGGCTCTCCTTCTTGACGGCGTAGATGGTGTCCGGCTCTTCCCGGAACAGCACGCCCAGCGCATAGCTGCCCCGCACCATCGCCAGCGCCTCCCGCAGGGCTGCCAGAGGGCTCTGCTTGGGCTGGGCGCAGCAGAAGTAGTCGATGAGCTTGACCAGCACCTCGGTGTCCGTCTCGCTCTCAAAGGTGACGCCCTTGGCCAGCAGGTCGGCCTTCAAAGGGCCGTAGTTCTCGATGATGCCGTTGTGGACGATGCTCACGCGGGGGGTGGAGTGGGGATGGCTGTTGACGTCGCTGGGCTCGCCGTGGGTGGCCCAGCGGGTGTGTCCGATGCCGCAGAAGCTCTCGGGCAGGTTTTCTGCCTCCAGCTTGCGGCGGAGCACTTCCAGCCGGCCCTTGCTCTTGACGACGTGGATGCCGCCTTCCAGCGCCAGCGCGACGCCGGCGGAGTCATAGCCGCGGTATTCCAGCTTTTCCAGACCGTTCAGCAGCACTTCCTGGGCGCTGCGCTTACCCGAATAACCTACGATGCCACACATACAAAACACCTCCATGCCGACAGCACGGCGCGAACGCACACGGCGGCTGTCAGCCTCTTACGATCAGTCTATGTTCTTGTATGGCTTTCTTTGAAAGGATTCTGTTGCGGTATTGCTGCCGTTTTTTGCCCTTCTCTGCGGCTGGTATAAGCCCTGGAAGCTATCGCTCCCGTTTCAACCGGAGGAACACCCGCCGAAACTTTCGATGATCCCTCTCCTCGTCACCCTCACGGCTGTCACCCGCGTGGCCCGGCGCTTTTTCGTCAACTGAAGTCGTCTATCCCCTCTTTCTGCTCTTTCCGCCGCCTTCCTGAAAACAAAAACAGCTCCTTTCGGAGCTGTCAGAAGCCGACGGAAAAGGTCAGCGGTATTGTATCACAAAGTCCCACATCCGTCAATGGACGCTCAACATTTTGTGGAGCCTCGGCTGCCAGACTACTTTATAGAGCATCAGCATATTGTGGAGCGCCCGGTCATAGAGCAGGAAGGCTGCATTGCCCATGGCCAGCGTCACCAGCGAGACGGCCAGCGCCGTCGTGCGCAGCTCTTCGGCGATGCTGCCCGCCGGGACCAGCAGCAGCACCAGCCCGTACATCGCCAGGATCCCGCCGTTGCAGAGCAGCAGCTTGCAGACAGCCCGCAGCAGGGCCGGGCGTATCCGCTCGAAATAAGGCTTTGCCAACGGATAGTACCCCAGCAGGAACACAAAGGTGAGGGCCACTTCCTTGTCCGGCACGAAGAGCAGACTCAACAGGCTCACCGCGCCATAGGCCGTCAGCGCCATGGTCTTCCCGCACTCCACGCAGACTGTGGCGATGAGGAAGCTGGCCACCGCCGGAGCGATGAACATCGCAATGGGAAACACAGCCCCCAGCAGCATCAGGGCCACACTGAGCGCTGCGGCCATGCCGCAGTAGGCCATGGCCCAGCTTTTACTTTTGCGTTCCTTCATGGCAGCTCCCATTGTACCGGCTGGCTCTCAGCGTCCAGCGGCTCGATGGCGTGACGGAGGCCCAAGATCATGATGTTGTCCAGCAGGGTACGATTGAGCTTGACATCCAGCATCCCGTAAGCGCGGACGAGGTCGTTGACCGCAGCGAGGGCCTGCCGCCGGGCGTTTTCCCGGGCAGCGTTCCTGTCGTTGATGCCGTTGACGAGGAAGACGTTGTAGCGGCCCTTATCTTTGTCCCGGGAAAAGCTCTCCGCTTTGTCCAGCAGATAAGCGGCCCGGCCGATGCAGCTGCCGATGTAGTGCATACTTTTTCGCTGATTGGGGTCGTCGGTGGCCAGCACCGAGTAGAGCGCGCCGTAGAGGTTGCCCTTCGGCTCTGCGGCCAGCAGATAGTTCTTGGCGTTCAGGGTCATCTGGACGTTGGCCTGGTCCCGCTCCTGTACGAAGATGCGCTCCAGTGCCGGGTTCTCGGCGGCGGCCTTCCGGTAGGCTTGCCGCAGCAGGACGGTGTCCACAACCCGCCGTACCTTTTTATAGAAGGGCAGGTCGGCCCACTGAGCATCCTGGATGCGGTGCCAGCTCAGCAGGACTTCCACCTGTGCAGCCAGCCGGATGCCCTGAGTCTGACACATCATCTGCCGCCAGACCAGCGTACCCGGCTCCCGCATCCGCTTACAGGTGGCCGGACGTCCTGCCAGACTGTCGGCCAGCACTGCGAACAGGACGCCGTTGTAGCGCAGACCATAGCAGGAATACAGCCCATAGGTGGTGTAGAGCTGGCGGCGGACGCCGCGCTGATACCACTGATAGGTGTTGTAATCCCGGATGGTCAGCTCCGGCAGATAGGGCCGCATACGTCCCTTCATTCTGTTCATTCCTTTCGGGGGCCGCGCCGGGCGCAGCCTTTCTTGCAGGGGAAGACCGCTTCCCCACAGCTATAGATTAGTATAATCTATTTTTCGTCAGCGTTCAACCGTTCTTTTGTAAATTTAATCAGAAAAGACCGCACTGGAATCGATTTCAGTGCGGTCTTTGGGTGCATCTTATTTCTTTTCGAAACGGCCCGTGTGGCCGGGCTGGGTGCGCTTGCCGTCAAAGCCGCTCTTGGGCATGGGCTTTGCGGGGCGGTTCTCGAACTTGGGGGCGTTGTAGTACATATACAGCTGGCAGGGGATCATGCCGTTGTACATCTTGCGGCGCTT
>ENA-OROU01002803-OROU01002803.1-human-gut-metagenome-genome-assembly--contig:-NODE-2803-length-12018-cov-21.505977_pt1 | contig 12018 bp, 8 predicted proteins | sample MGYA00242131_ERZ509054 | MGnify/ENA primary metagenome ERZ509054 (study PRJEB26280, sample SAMEA2338749) | human gut metagenome | biome: human gut; feature: human-associated habitat; material: faeces... | reverse complement strand
GGGGCACGCCGGGCGGGTGTGCGGAACGGACGCACACGGAACGGGGCACCTCGGCTGATCGGAGGGGACATGGACAAGTCAGCGGATGAGCGCGGGAACACCGGACCAACGGACGGCATCAAGACGAAGGGCGACGCCGGGACACTGGATGCCAAGCTCATAATCACTCGGCGCATCCTATGGTGGATAGGGCTGGTGCTGCTGCTCCCATTCACTCTGAATCTGGTCCATTTCGATGGCCCTTACCTGATGTTGGAACGTATCCTATGCGCCATTCCGCCAAAACTAGCAAGCGATCCGTCATCGATCGTCGGCCTTCCCTTGCTTGAGGCGGAATGGTTTCGAGAATTTTTGACACTGGCACTGGGCATAGCTTGCTGGTCTGTGGTTGGAATAACGAAATTAGCCGCAACCAACCCCTCGAGTCATGGAAGGAAGATCTTGGCTGTACGTATCTTCGCCGGAATCATCACCATCACCGTATTGATAGCCACGGGTATTACAGGATTCTTCCTCGCACTGGCACTCCTTATGTAGCAGCTTTCCATTCATCCACCAGAAGGATCCTAAGTAGAAGATAATGTGTGGGCAGATGTGGCATATGCCATATCTGCCCACACATTACACATTATGCGAACTACCGTCTTGGTTGAGCTATGAACGCGGCGAAAGCCCGAGCACTCACTTCAGCTTCTCTCTCAGCAGGAAGCTTGTCTGCACCAGCAGCCTTTTTTAATAAACAAGGACCATACCCTTGCATCTCCGACTACCTAAAATAAGGAGAACAGTGCAGTACATATATCTCACAGCACTTGCCCTGCTAGGATTATGTATGCTTATTTTTCCAAGGCAACTCTGGAAAATAAGCAATTTCCTCTGGACTCAAAAAGGAGATCCGAGCAATCTATACACATCCTTAATGAGAATAAGCGGTGCCGCCTTTCTTGTTTTAGCTCTTATTCTTTTCATCTTCTGCAGACTGCAGTAACACCTACCTGATCCTGTGCACCGTGTCGGGTGTCGCAGCAGGCCTGCAGAACACCGGCTGATTTTAGCCAGTTTCTTTCAGGGTCCCCGTTCGCACTGCCGATCGGGGACCCTTTTTCATACCTATATCTGCCTTATATATGGCAGAATCGGAGCCTTGTCATGAGCCTTCTCGCTTATATATGGCAGACCATCATGCGAAAAACCCACTTCGGGGGTACATTTTTCCGGTTTTTCACCTTTGGGACTGCCATACATAAGCGAAATATCACCGGACAGAACACGAAATCTGCCATACATAAGCGAGATATCGCTCTATTTCCCAGCGAACGGTCAGACCAAAACGTATGATGTTGGCTAGCCTGAACAATGAGGGGTGGAGTCAATGGCAGACGAACTGTTTGTAGACCAAGACGAGGTCGAAGGCACGGCAAGCGGCGTTTGGAGCCGCATGCTGGCAGGTAATCGCAGGTTTGCGGAGGGCAAACCGGAACATCCGAATCGTGGCGCTGAAGCACGCGAGGCACTTGTGGACACACACGCACCGGAAGCGGCCATACTGAGCTGCTCTGATGCGCGTGTCAGCCCCGATATTATTTTCGACGCAGGCATCGGCGATCTGTTCACCGTGCGCACGGCAGGGCAGGTCATAGACGATGCTGTGATCGCCTCTTTGGAATACGCGGTGGACGTGCTCGGCGTGCGCCTTTTGGTGGTACTCGGCCATCAGAATTGCGGCGCGATCAAGCAGGCATGCAAGGAATACGAGGCGCTGCTGCACGAGCTGACCGCCGACGCGGAGGATTCGCTGATGGCCGCCGACAGCATTTCCGACATCGACGAACGCATCTGCGATTCGGATTCGATCATGATGCGCACGGTCGGTTTTTCGATTTGGCAGGCGCACGAATCGGAACTGGAATCGGCGGAGGATTTCGAGCGCGTGCACATCGCACGCACCATCGAACAGCTGGTGGAACGTTCCGAAGTGATCCAGCGCGCGCTGGCCGAGGATCGGCTGATGATCACGGGCGCACGCTACCAGCTCGATTCCGGCAAGGTGGAAGTGCTGAGCTTCTGACGATTTTCCGGAAAAAGACGGCTTCCGGATCCGTTGCGTCGCGCTGTTTTGACATGCCGTTGCTTTAGATTGGAATCATGTCGCTTGGTTTGAACATCCTTCTGATTTTCATTTTCCTGCTGCTCGGTTCCGTGTTCGCCGGCACCGAACTGGCGCTGGTCAGCCTGCGCGGATCGCAGATCGACCAGATGGAACAGGAGGATGCGCGCGGCAAGCGTGTGGCGCAGATCGCACGCGACCCGAACACGTTCCTGTCCACCGTGCAGATCGGCGTGACGCTGTGCGGCTTCCTGTCCGCGTCGTTCGGCGAATCCTCAATCGCCCCGTATATCGTGCCGGCCATCGAAGACTGGGGTGTGCCGCATAACGTCGCCGCTCCCCTGACCACCATCGCGTTGACGCTGATCATCTCGTATTGCTCGATCGTCATTTCCGAACTGGTGCCGAAGCGTATCGCCATGCAACGCAACGAGCAGATCGCGCGTGCCGTGGTGCCGGCCATCCATGTGTTCGCCAAAGTGTGCAAGCCGATCATCTGGCTGATCGGCAAGAACACGAACGGCATCGTGCGGCTGCTCGGCTTCGATCCGAACGAAACCGACAGCGAGGTGTCCGACGACGAGCTGCGCGTGCTCGTCAACACCAACACCAACCTCAGCAAGGACGAGCGCACCATCCTCGACGACGTGTTCGACGCATCCGAAACCATCGTGGCGGAGGTCATGCGTCCTCGTGCCGACGTCGCGTTCCTGGACGGCTCCATGCCGATTGCGGAAGCCGCCGCGTACGTGCGTGAAATGCCGTATTCGCGTTACCCCGTCACCGGCAAGGATTTCGATGACGTGCTCGGCTTCGTGCATGTGCGCGACCTGCTTGACATCCGCGATCCGAAGGCGAGAACCGTTGCCGACGTGACGCGTGAGGGCATTTCCCTGCCGGGCACGTCGAAGCTGCTGCCAAGCCTTGAGCTGCTGCGCAAACGAGGCATTCACCTGGCCGTGGTAATCGACGAATACGGCGGCACCGACGGCATCGTCACGTTGGAAGACATGACCGAGGAATTGGTCGGCGACATCCGCGACGAATACGACCTGCCGGAGGAAAAGGGCGGTGAACGCACAGAACGCGCCGCTTTCGTCAATGGCGTGGCCACCATCGAAGGTGGCATGACGATCGAGGATTTCGCGGATTTGACCGGCATCGAGCTGGAAGACGGCCCATACGAGACGGTTGCCGGCTATTTCCTGGCGCACACCGGCAAAATGGGCGAAGTGGGCGACGTGCTGTCGTCCGATGACGGTTATGACATGGTCGTCACCAAGGTGGACGGCCGTCGTATCGAAACGCTGGAAGTGCGTCGGCACACCGCCGATGAGGACGGTTCCGCGGCTGGCGATTCCGCGGCGGACGGCAAGTAACCCGAGCAGCCTCTTACAGCACCACCTGCCGGTTGATGTCGCGGCGTAACTGCCTCCATTGCGGCAGATAGGCGCTCATACGCCTTTGAAAGCCCTCTCCGTGGCCGTTCTCCCACAGGTGGGTCATCTCATGCACCAGCACGTATTCGAGGAATCTAGGGGCCATTAAACCAAGCTGCAGGTTAAGTCGGATACGTCCGGTCTTCGGCGTGCACGATCCCCAACGCGAACTCATCAGACGCAACGTGATATGCGTCGGCGTACGGCCAACGATCGGGCCCCATTTGGCAAGCAACACAGGCAATTGCGATTCGATGTTGCGTTGCGCCCGCGCCTTGGCCTCGTCCGTCCATACGAAAGCGGGCGGGTTGGCGGAAGCGCCAATATTGCCGTTTTGCGCACGCTGCGCGTTGAGTTGCGCGTCTCTGGCCTGCCGCATGCTGCGTTGCGCCCGTTCGATCCACGGCTTGCGTTCCGTTACAAACCGTTCGATAGCGCTTTGCGACATTCGTTGCGGCGCGGAGATGACGATATCCGCGTTCGGCGGTTTGATGCGCAGGTACATGTTTTTGATGGGTTTGCGCACGATGGCCACCCGCATGCCGGCGATGCTCGCCGTCGTTTCGGAAATCACGCGATTGCGGTTGCGATGCCCCACTCCCCTGCCGTAACGGCCGTTACCGCCGTTGCGCTGCCCGTATGTCATGCCTGCATTATGCCACGACACGCCGATGACACGGCGGCACTTGACTTTCCCTGTGATTCAAGTATCATTTCAATTCGTTGTGTTCAAGACACAGCAAGTTGGGCCCGTAGCTCAGGTGGTTAGAGCGCATCCCTGATAAGGATGAGGTCGGAGGTTCAAGTCCTCCCGGGCCCACGTAGATGGTAAGGAAGCGGCATAGCCGCTTTTTTCACCTATGGGGCTATAGCGCAGCTGGTAGCGCATCTGCTTTGCAAGCAGAGGGTCGCCGGTTCGAACCCGGCTAGCTCCACGGGGCTATGGCGCAGCTGGTAGCGCATCTCCATGGCATGGAGAGGGTCAGGGGTTCGAATCCCCTTAGCTCCACAGAATTGAAGGCTTCCGAGTAATCGGAAGCCTTTTTCGTATTCAGCCTCTTGTCGACCATCCAACGGACGCGATCGCCCGCAAACCAAATAAAACGGCCGCCTGCATACCCGCAAGCGGCCGGAATCATCAAATCAATAGGGGAGTGGCACCACGAATCGCAACTAGTTGCGGGCCGCGTTCTGCTTGGCCAGCTCGTCACGAATCTGCTGCAGCAGCTGGACGGTCTGCTCTTCGGCAGACGGCTCTTCAGCGGCCTTTTCCTCGGCTTCCTTCTGCTCGGCAAGCTTGGTCTTGGCAAGCAGCGCTTCGGTCATGTCGCGGAACTTGTTAATCGGCACCAGAATGCAGAAATAAACGGCGGCCGCGATAATCAGGAAATTCAGAATCGCGCCCAGCACAGCGCCGAACGAGACGGTCGCGCCGTTGAACGTGATCGCCAGCAGGCCGTCCATATTCGGCTTGCCGAAAATCATGGCGATGAACGGGTTGATCACGCTGTTCACGATCGAATTGACCACGGTGGTGACGGCACCGCCCATGACGACACCGACGGCCATGTCGATCATATTGCCGCGTGCGATGAATTTCTTGAATCCTTCGAACATTTTTGCTCCTGTTCTGCATTCGCGATTCCGTGAATCGCGTCAATGGACAAGTCTCTCTTTGGACGTGTCTCTCTTGCATGCCCGAATCCATCCTATATCCGCACGCTCCAGCCAAATCTTGAGCAATATCTTGTGCGTCTCACAATCAAGCACATAGAATGAAACCGCCGTATTGATAACCCAACTATCCCGAAGGGGAAAAATATGCTCACTGATGAGTACGTCAAGCGCGTGTACGCGCAGGTCGAGAAGCGCGATGGCGACCAGCCGGAGTTCCTGCAGGCCGTTCGCGAGGTCTTCGAAAGCCTCGAGCCGGTTGTTGAGAAGCACCCGGAATATGAGAAGGCGGGCGTGCTCGAGCGCCTCGTCGAGCCGGAGCGCGTGGTGAAGTTCCGCGTCGCCTGGACGGACGATGAGGGCAAGGTGCAGGTCAACCGCGGTTACCGCATCCAGTTCAACTCCGCGATCGGCCCGTACAAGGGCGGTCTGCGTTTCCACCCGAGCGTGAACGAGGGCGTCATCAAGTTCCTTGGCTTCGAGCAGATTCTCAAGAACTCCCTGACCAGCCTGCCGATGGGCGGCGGCAAGGGCGGCTCCGACTTCGATCCGAAGGGCAAGTCCGATGCCGAAGTCATGCGTTTCTGCCAGGCGTTCATGACCGAGCTGTGCCGTCACATCGGCCAGTTCACCGACGTTCCGGCCGGCGACATCAACGTCGGCGCCCGTGAGATCGGCTACCTGTTCGGCCAGTACAAGCGTATCCGCGACGAATACTCCGGCGTGCTCACCGGCAAGGGCCTCGAATTCGGCGGCTCCCTGGCTCGCACCGAGGCTACCGGCTACGGCCTGTGCTACTACACCCAGGAAGCCCTGCGCGTCCTGAAGAACGATTCCTTCGAAGGCAAGACCGTCGTCATCTCCGGCTCCGGCAACGTGGCCATCTTCGCCACCGAGAAGGCCCAGGCCCTCGGCGCGAAGGTCGTCACCGCCTCCGATTCCAACGGCTACGTCTACGATCCGGACGGCATCAAGCTCGACATCGTCAAGGACATCAAGCTCGGCCACCGCGGCCGCATCAAGGAGTACGCGGAGCGTGTTCCGGGTGCCGAATACCACGAGGGCTGCAAGGGCGTGTGGACCGTGCCGTGCGACATCGCGCTGCCGTGCGCCACCCAGAACGAAATCGATGAGGAGTCCGCCAAGGCCCTCGTCGCCAACGGCTGCAAGGTCGTGTGCGAAGGCGCCAACATGCCGTCCACCCCGGAGGCAATCGCCGTCTATCAGGACAACGGCCTGCTGTACGGCCCGGCTAAGGCCGCCAACGCGGGTGGCGTGGCTGTGTCCGGCCTTGAGATGAGCCAGAACTCCTACCGCCTTTCCTGGACGTTCGAAGAGGTGGACAACAAGCTCAAGTCCATCATGGAGAACATCGTCGCCAATTCCCTGGCCGCCGCCAAGGAGTACGGCCATGAGGGCGATCTGATGCTCGGCGCCAACGCCGCCGGCTTCGTCAAGGTCGCCAACGCCATGGTCGCCCAGGGCGTGCTCTGATCGTCTTTCACAATCCGTTTCAACGGTCCGTGCGATTCGTTCGCACGGACCGTTTTCATATGCGTTACGGCATAACGCGCAACGCAGTATGACGATTGCATAAAAGCGACCGCATAATCGCGATTACATAAGAAAAGACGGCGCCTCCCGAAGTAGGGAAGCGCCGTCTTCTTATGTTGCACGAACGGCTTACGTTGCGCAAGCGCCGTACGAACGCCGTATGACGAATCGATCAGTCGTCGCCGAGCGTCACGTGGATGCCGCCGACCAGCGTGCTCACCACGTTGTACAGCAGCGTGAGAATCACCACCAGCACGGTGAACAGCACCACTTCGATGATGGAGAAGATGGTGACCGCGCTCAGCACGGTGCTCAGCGAAAGCACGTTGGCAAGGTCGAATCCGCCTGCGTCAAGACCGGTGGAGGACACGATCTGCGTCACCTGATCGAACACGCCGACCACGTTCAGCAGCAGCCACAGCAGCGTCACCGCGACGATCTGGATGATGCCTCCCGCGATGGAAAGCATGAACGCCACCTTGGCCGCGGACCATGCGTCGATGCGGGTCAGGGACAGGCTCATGCGGCGGGCGCGAGGCGCGCCACGACGCGCTTTTTCACGAACCTTCACACCGCCGGACGCGGCGGCCATGTTCTCATGCGCCTGAGACTGTTCCGTACCGCTCAACGGCTGGCTGGATGCGGAACGGGCCACGCGTGGGGCCTGCGCCCCTGCCTGCGCCTGATGGCTTTCATTGTTCTCGCTCATCGTTGCTCCTTGCAGAATCTTGCCTACTTCTAGCCGAGGCTACCAGTTTTCGCAGACGATTCCCCGCCTGTGTCTCAGGCCTCTACATTCTCGCCATCGCCGGCATCGGAAGTGGCTTCCGTACCGGTTTCAGCGGAGTTTTCAGTAGTGGTTTCGGCTTGCGATTGCGCGGCTGCGTCGTTCTGGGCCGCTCCGTTTTCCGCGGCGGCCTGCTCGGCGTCATCCTCGTCGGTCTCCTCGTTACGTGCTATGGAGATGATTTCGTCGTTCTTGTCAGGCTTGGCGAGCGTCACACCCTGGGTGGTACGTCCGGTGCGCTTGACTTCGGCGACGTTGGAGCGGATGACCTTGCCGGACTTCATGATGGCCATGATCTGGTCGGATTCCTCCACGATCACGGCACCCACCAGGGAGCCACGGCCTTCGGCGAGCTGCACGGCCTTGACGCCGTAGCCGTTACGGCCCTGCAGACGGTATTCGCTGATGGCGGTGCGCTTGGCGAAGCCCTCGTTGGTGACCACGAGCAGGTCCTTGTCGGAGTCGCCCCACACCACGTCCATGGCCAGCAGTTCGTCGCCGTCGCGGAACTTCATGCCCTGCACGCCGGCAGTCTGGCGGCCCATCGGGCGCAGCTGCTCGTCGTTGGCTTCGAACTTCAGGCTCATGCCCTGCTTGGAGACGAGGATGATGTCGTCATCCGCGTTGCACAGCGCGGCACCGATCAGCTCGTCGGCGTTCTCGCCGTTCTCGTCGGTCATGAGGCGCACCGCGATCAGACCACCCTGACGCGGGGAGTCGTATTCGGCGAGCGCGGTCTTCTTGACCTTGCCGGAACGGGTGGCGAGCACCAGGTACTTGGCCACGTCGTAGTTCGGAATCGACAGCACGGTCTGGATCGTCTCGTCCGGGCCGAACTGCAGCAGGTTCGCCACGTGCTGTCCCTTGGAATCGCGGGAGCCTTCCGGCAGCTCGTATGCCTTCAGACGGTACACGCGGCCCTTGTTGGTGAAGAACAGCAGCCAGTTGTGCGTGCTGGTCAGGAAGAAGTGGTCCACCACGTCGTCCTCGCGCAGCTTGGCGCCCTTGATGCCCTTGCCGCCGCGGTGCTGCGCGCGGTATTCGTCGGCCTTGGTGCGCTTGATGAAACCGGAGTGGGTCACGGTGACGACCACGTTTTCTTCGGCGATCAGGTCTTCGACGTTCATCTCGCCGGAGTACGGCAGAATCTTGGTACGGCGTTCGTCGCCATACTTGGCGACGATTTCGTCCAGCTCGTCGCCGACGATCTTGCGCTGGCGTTCCGGCTTGGCGAGGATGTCGTTGTAGTCGGCGATCTTGCGCATGAGCTCGTTGTGCTCGTCGAGGATCTTCTGACGTTCCAGGGCGGCCAGTCGGCGCAGCTGCATGGCGAGGATGGCGTCGGCCTGCACCTCGTCCACGTCAAGCAGGTCCATAAGGCCCGTGCGGGCGGTCTCCGCGGACTCGGAGGCACGGATGAGGGCGATGACCTCATCGATCATGTCAAGGGCCTTCAGATAGCCCTGCAGGATGTGGTCGCGTTCCTCGGCCTCGCGTTTGAGGTAGGCGGTACGGCGTGCGATGACTTCGAGCTGGTGGTTTACCCAATGACGGATGAACGCATCCAGGGACAGCGTGCGCGGCACACCGTCGACCAGTGCCAGCATGTTCGCGCCGAAGGTCTGCTGCAGCTGGGAATGCTTGTACAGGTTGTTGAGCACGACCTTCGGCACGGCGTCGCGCTTGAGCACGAGCACGAGGCGCTGGCCAGTACGGCCGGAGGTTTCGTCGCGCATATCGGCGATGCCTTGGATCTTGCCGTCGCGCACCGCTTCGCGGATGGACACGACCAGACGATCCGGGTTGACCTGGTACGGCAGTTCGGTGATCACGAGGCACATGCGGCCCTTGATCTCCTCGGTGTTCACCACGGCTCGCATGGTGATGAGGCCACGGCCGGTACGGTACGCCTGTTCGATGCCCTTATGGCCGAGAATCGTGGCGCCGGTAGGGAAGTCCGGTCCCTTGATGATGCGGATCAGGTTGTCGAGCAGTTCCTCACGGCTCGCGTCCGGATGGTCGAGCGCCCAATGCACGCCTTCTGCCACCTCGCGCATGTTGTGCGGAGGAATGTTGGTCGCCATGCCGACGGCGATGCCGGACGAGCCGTTGCACAGCAGGTTCGGGAAGCGGGCCGGCAGCACGGTCGGCTCCTGCGTCTTGCCATCGTAGTTCGGCAGGAAATCGACGGTGTCCTTGTCGATGTCACGCACCATTTCCATGGCGAGCGGCGCCATACGGCATTCCGTGTAACGCATTGCGGCTGCCGGGTCGTCGCCGGGGGAGCCGAAGTTGCCCTGGCCGTCGACGAGCGTGTATCGCATCGACCACGACTGCGCCATACGCACCAACGTGTCGTAGATGGCGGAATCGCCGTGCGGATGGTACTTGCCCATGACTTCGCCGACGACGCGTGCGCACTTGGAGTAGCCGCGGTCGGGGCGGTAGCCGCCGTCGTACATCGCGTAGATCACGCGGCGGTGCACCGGCTTCATGCCGTCTCGCACGTCCGGAAGGGCACGATCGACGATGACGGACATGGCGTACGCCAGATAGGATTCGCGCATTTCCTGCTGCAGATCCTTCTTCTGGACGCGTTCGCCGACCATCAGGCCATAATCGGTGTTGTCGGCCTCCTGCGGGCTCAACGGTTCCATGGAGCCGTCAGGCACGAACTGGCCGTCTTCGTTGCTGTTGTTTTCGTCTGCCAATTTCTAATCCTTGCTTTGAAGTCCTGCGAAACCCTACGCGTTTACGCGTCGATCCAGCTGACGTTGCGTGCGTTGCGCTGGATGAACAGACGACGTGGTTCGACTTCGTCGCCCATGAGCATGGAGAAGGTCTCGTCGGCCGCGGCCGCGTCTTCGATCTGCACCTGCTTCAGAATGCGATGGTCAGGATCCATGGTGGTCTCCCACAGTTCCTGGTAGCTCATCTCGCCCAGACCCTTGTAGCGCTGGATGCCTTCGCCCTTCGGCAGCTGGCGGCCCGCGGCCTTGCCTTCGGCGAGCACGCGGTCGCGTTCGGCGTCGGTGTACACGAAGTCGTGCGGGCCCTTGGTCCACTTGAGGCGGTACAGCGGCGGCATGGCCACGTACACGTAGCCGGCGGTGATCATCGGACGCATGTAGCGGAAGAACAGCGTCAGGTTCAGGGTTGCGATATGCGCGCCGTCCACATCTGCATCGGCCATGATGATGACCTTGTGGTAGCGCACCTTGTTGAGGTCGAAGTCCTCGCCGTAGCCGCCGCCGACGGCGGTGATCAGCGATTCGATGGTGTCCGACTTCATCATGCGGTCCAGGCTTGCGCGCTCGGTGTTGAGGATCTTGCCTCGCAGAGGCAGGATGGCCTGCGTGATCGGGTTGCGTCCCTGGATGGCGGAGCCGCCTGCGGAATCACCCTCCACGATGAACAGCTCGCATTCTTCGGGGTTGTTGGACTGGCAGTCCTTGAGCTTGTCCGGCATGCCGGCCGATTCGAAGATCGACTTGCGGCGGGTGTTCTCACGTGCCTTCTTGGCGGCCAGACGCGCACGGGAGGCCTCGATGGCCTTCTGGATGATGTTCTTGGCCTCGTTCGGGTGGGCGTCGAACCAGTCGCCGAGCTTGTCGGTCATGACGCGCTGCACGAAGGTCTTCGCTTCGGAGTTGCCGAGCTTGGTCTTGGTCTGGCCTTCGAACTGCGGGTTGGTGAGCTTGACGGACACGACGGCGGTCAGGCCTTCGCGCACGTCGTCGCCGGACAGGTTCTCGTCCTTGTCCTTGAGGATGTTCTTCTCGCGGGCGTAACGGTTGACCAGCGAGGTCAGCGCGGCGCGGAAGCCTTCCTCATGGGTGCCGCCTTCGGTGGTGGAGATGGTGTTGGCGAAGGTGTGCACGGCTTCGGAATACGCGGTGGTCCACTGCATGGCGATTTCCGCGGAGATGCCGATCTTCAGGTCCTCGGCCTCGAAGTCGATGACGTCCGGTTCGACCGGGGTGGCCTTGCGGGACTTCACCAGGTAGTCGACGTAGTCCTTGATGCCGTCGTTGTACTGGTAGGTGACGGTCTGGAACTTGTCTTCGGTTTCGGATTCCTCGCCGGAAACCTCGTCGCCGGCCTGGTCGGGCTCGCGCAGGTCGGTCAGGGAGATCTTCAGGCCCTTGTTCAGGAACGCCATCTGCTGGAAGCGGTTGCGCAGGATCTCGAAATCGTAGGTGGTGGTTTCGAAGATCTTGCCGTCGGCCCAGAAGGTCACGGAAGTGCCGGTGGACTCGCCTTCCTCCATCGGCTTGCCCTTGAGCAGACGCGCGGTCGGCTTCTGGTCGATGTAGGTCTGGGTCCAGTGGAAGCCCTGACGGCGCACTTCGATGTCCACGCGGGTGGACAGCGCGTTCACCACGGAGATGCCCACGCCGTGCAGGCCGCCGGAGACCGCGTAGCCGCCGCCACCGAACTTGCCGCCAGCGTGCAGC
>ENA-OROU01002801-OROU01002801.1-human-gut-metagenome-genome-assembly--contig:-NODE-2801-length-12030-cov-2.383132_pt1 | contig 12030 bp, 2 predicted proteins | sample MGYA00242131_ERZ509054 | MGnify/ENA primary metagenome ERZ509054 (study PRJEB26280, sample SAMEA2338749) | human gut metagenome | biome: human gut; feature: human-associated habitat; material: faeces... | reverse complement strand
TGCTTTTGCTATTAAACGAAAAAAAGAAAAAATTGATTTACCTAATGTTGTTTTATCGGAAACGAAAGCAATTTATAAAAATGAATATCAATTAGGTTTATGGACAATAAAACTTATTAAAGAAAAAATAGGTATACAGTTAGAAGAAGCTGAAGCGGGATATATAGCTTTACATTTAGTGAATTTTTCTACTAAGAATAGTTCACAAAATACTTCTAAAATTGTTAACTTTGTAAGAGATGTCATTGAAGTGATTGAACAGACAATGAATGTTCAATTAGAATTAGATTCAATTAATTATGCAAGATTATCAACACATCTTAAATTTTTAGCTGAAAGAGTTTTTCGTAATGATGTTGAAAATAATATTGATACGACAGAAAATATTAGAGATATGCTAAAAGAAAATATACGCTTATCCTTATGCATTAATCGAATAAAAAAACGAATAGAAAATAAATATCATTATCTATTAACTCCAGATGAACAGACATATCTATGTATACATATTAAAAAGAATTGTCATATTTAAAATGTAAGCGTTTGAATAGAGGTATTTTTTTGTTATTGTATAGACAAGGGTTGTTACTTTAAGTAGGCAAGACCAGATATATTAACGGCATTTTTGAATGTTGTTTTTATGTTTGGTCTTTTCTTTTTAAAGAGAAAGGGAAGAAAAATATGAAATTGAAAAAGAAAAGTGTTGCAGCTGTATTAACATTATCGATGTCGATGGGTTCAGTATTATCGATGGTTCCTGTTTTTGCAGAGTCAGAGCAACAAAACTTAGCGTTAAACAAAACGGCTTATGTTTCAGCTGAATATGGAACATTGCCGAGAAAAAACCTAACAGATGGTGATGATGATACACGCTGGTCAACTGAAAGTGCACCAACTCAATGGGCCTATGTAGACTTAGGTCAAGAATTTGAAATGAATAAATTCCAAATGATTTGGGAAAATGAAGGTAATTATGCTTCAAATTATAATATTTATGTTTCAAATGACCCTAATAATTGGGGAGAACCAGTACTTTCAAGAACAGATAATAAAAATGTTATCAGTGAAGAATTATTAGGAAGTAAAGTTAGTGGAAGATATGTTAAATTAGAAGTAACAGCAGTTAAAGGTTATCCAAATGTATCTTGTCGAGAATTTAAAATCTTTAATACGGATGAAAAAGTACAAGATCCAAGTGAAAATATCGCTTTAAAGAAAACTGCAGTTGCAAGTTCTGAAGAAGCAGCGAGTGTTAAAGCAGCAAATGCAGTAGATGGTAATACATCATCACGTAGTTCTCGTTGGGGAAGTGATGTTGGAAATGGACCAGATTGGATCTATGTTGATTTAGGTGAAAGAATGAATGTCAATACGGTTAAGGTATTCTGGGAAACACGTAAAGCAACAGCTTATAAGATTCAAATTGCTGATACTGAATCTACGCCTCAAGAAAGTGATTGGCAAACAGTTAAAGAATTTAAAGATCGTCCAAAATCTTTAACAGAAAAAATTGTTTTAGATCAAATCTATAAAGCAAGATATGTGCGTTTATATGTTGATTCACATACTTCAGAAGATCCAGATGGTGGTATTGCTTGGAATACGATTTCTATTTATGAATTAGAAGTTTATGGTGGAAATCCTGATGAAAAAATGTCAATGAGTGATGTTTTAAATGAAATTCAAGTAGAAACACCAAAAACTGGAGATAAAAAGTTAAAAGTCACTTTACCAGAAGTTGAAGGTTATACTGTTGAATATAATGGTACTGATTTTGAACAAATCATTGATGAAGATTTAACAATTTATCAACCTATTAGTGATAAAGATGTTAAAGTATCATTCAAGATTACAGATAATGATACAAATGATTATAAATTCAAAGAAATTGCTGTTACAGTTCCAGGTAGTCAAAAAAATGATGAAACAGCGAATAAAGCACCAAATGTTTTACCAGAATTAGCTGAATGGAATGGTGGACATGGAAACTATACAGTTTCTAAAGGAGCAAGAATTGTTTATAAAGATAGTTCACTTCAAAAAACTGCAGAAGCACTTGCTAATGATTATGAAGATATTACTGGAAAAAGTATTGCTGTTGTAAAAGGCGAAAGCAAAACAGGAGATATTACTTTAGCTCTTACAAAAGATAAATCGTTAGGGTTACAAGATGAAGGATATTTAATGGATATTGATGATTCAATCAATATTAAAGCTGAAACAACAACAGGGGCTTATTGGGCAACCAGAACGATTTTACAAAGTATTAAACAATCAGGAAATGTTCCTTGTGGGACAACAAGAGATTATCCACTTTATAAAGTAAGAAGTTTTATTTTAGATGTTGGACGTAAAACATTTACAATGGATTATTTAAAACAAATTGTTAAACAAATGTCATGGTATAAAATGAACGATTTCCAAGTTCACTTAAATGATAACTTAATTCCAATTGAAAGTTTAGCTGATCCAATGACAGGTTATTCAGCATTTAGATTAGAATCAGATGTTAAAAAAGGTGGAAACAATGGTTTAAATCAACAAGATTTAACAAGTACAGATTTATTCTATACAAAAAAAGAATTTAAAGATTTTATTAAGGATTCAAGAGATTATGGGGTAGATATTGTACCAGAAATCGATACACCAGCCCATTCATTAGCTCTTACAAAAGTAAGACCTGATTTAAGACATGGGACAAACGGACGTGAAAACGATCATTTGGCTTTAAGAGATAAATATGATGAATCATTAGAATTTGTACAAAGTATTTTTGATGAATATATGACAACAAGTGATCCTATTTTCGATGAACAAACAACAGTTCATGTGGGTGCAGATGAATATAATGCAGACAAAGAAGCTTATCGTCGATTCTCAGATGATATGTTAAAATATGTACAAAATTCAGGAAGAACAGCACGTATTTGGGGAAGTTTAACTCAATGTTCAGGAAAAACTCCGGTTAGAAGTAAAGATGTTCAAATGAATTTATGGAACTTTGGTTATGCGAATATGGATCAAATGTATGAACAAGGTTATGATTTAATTAACTGTAATGATGCACAATATTATATTGTTCCTAATGCTGGATATTACTATGATTATTTAAATAGCAACATTTTATATAATCAAGCAATCAACTCGATTAGTGGTGTCACAATTCCTGCTGGTGATGAACAAATGTTAGGGGGCGCTATTGCTGTATGGAACGATATGACAGACTATTTAGAAAATGGTATTAGTGAATATGATGTTTATGATCGTTTACAAAATGCAATTCCATTATTTGGTGCTAAATTATGGGGTAAAGGAGATAAAACATTAGATCAAGCTAATAGTTTAAGAACAACATTAGGGGATGCTCCAGGTACAAATTTTGGTTATGAAGCAGCTAAAGATGAAAATGGTATGATTGCTCATTATGATTTAGATAATCTTGATCAATTAAAAGGCCATGAAAATATCGAACTTGCATCATTAGATAGTCATGATGCATTGCATTTATTAGGAGATACAAGTTATGCAACAACTTCATTAGATACAGTTGGTTTAAATAATGATTTACGTGTAAAAGTAAAACGTGAATCATCAAGTAAAGAAGAACAAATTTTATTTGAAAGTAGCTATGGTTCAATTAAAGCTGTTCAAAAAGGAACAGGTAAAGTTGGATTAAGTAGAGAAAATCATGATTATTCATTTGATTATGAATTACCAGTTAATCCATGGGTTGAATTAGAATTTAAAAATAGAAAAGAAGTTATTGATCTTTATGTAAATGGTCAACTTGTAGATACACTTGGAGATGATGAACAAGCAAATGGTAGACCATTAAAAGCAACAATGATGATTCCAATGGAAAGAATTGGAAGTAAAGAACATGCCTTTAAAGGATATGTAGATGATATTCGTTTAGGTTCAGAAAAATCATTTGCTTCAACAATGGAATTAGATTATTTAGTGACAAGTGCAAGTCATATTGCAGAAGAATCACAAAATAAACAATTACAAGAAAAACTAAAAGAAGCAAAAGTTGCTTTAAAAGAATATGATCCAAATGAACAAACAATTTCAACTCTTACAGATGAAATTAAAGAATTAGTAAATGGAATTGATTACAAAAAAGCAAATTATACAAGAGTAGATCACTATTTAAATTCAATTCCAAAAGATTTATCTATTTATACAGAAGATTCTGTTAAAAACTTGCAATTTGTTATTGATATGATTCAAAGAGAATTACCTAAATCAATGCAAGATACAGTCGATCAATATGAAGTAGAACTTACAAAAGCACTTACTAAACTACAATTAAAATCACAAGTTAATGTCAATTACATTGATAAAAGCAAACTTACAGCAACTGCTTCATCTTATCAACATGATGGATCAGATCCTAAAAATGTATTAGATGATAATCCATCAACAATGTGGCATACAGATTGGAATTTATCAACACCTCATTGGATTGCTTTTGAAAATAAAGAAGAAATGAGTGTCAATGGTTTAACATATGTTCCTCGTCAAACTGGTAAAAATGGAAATGTTACAAAATATCGTATTGAAATAAGTGATGATGGTGTTAATTGGAAAACAGTTAAAGAAGGTAATTTATCAAGTGATTCATCTACAAAAGTCATTGAATTTGATACAGTAAAAACAAAACATCTTCGTTTATACTACGTAGAAGCTATTAATAATAACGGAAGTGCTGCAGAAATTAAATTACATCGTGCAGATGTACCAGCAGATGTTGATGGTTTAAAAGATGTTATCAATAAAGCTAAAGCTATGGAAGATATTGGATATTTATCTACTTCATGGAATCATTTACAGGATACAATTAAAGCTGCTGAAGGTTTAGTCAATGCAGAAAATCCTAACGCTAATGAAATTGAAATTATGAAACGTCAATTAACAGATGCAATGGTAAAACTTGTATTATCTGTTGATAATGAAAAATTAAAATCATTCGTTGATGATTTATCAAATCTTGAACAAAAAGATTATACAAAGGATTCATGGAAACAATTCCAAACTGTTCTTAAAGAAGCAAAGGATGTTTTAAGTAATCTTGATGCTACAAAAGATGAAATCAATGATATGTATCAAAAATTATTAGATGCTTATAATGGACTTGTTACACTTAATGATAAATCTGGATTAACTGATTTGATTAGTAAAGCTGATCAACTTCAAGAAAAAGATTATACAAAAGATTCATGGAAACAACTGGTAGAAGCATTAACTCAAGCAAAAGAAGTATCTGCTAAAGAAGATGCTACAAAAGAAGAAATCAACGAAGCTATTTCTAATCTAGAAAAAACTATGAATGCTCTTAAAAAAGTAGATTCATCTACTAAAGATGATAATACTTCAAAAGGAAATACTTCATCTAAAGATAATCAAGTAATTACTTCTACTACTAAAAATGATAAAAAACGATCTTCAACTGCTAAAACAGGTGATGAAACAAATATTATTTTATTTGTATTAATGGCTTTCATGTCATGGTTAGGTATTAAAAAAGTAAAAAAAGAAGAATTATAAAAATAGATACCACTATTAAGTAGTGGTATTTATTTTGGCTTTATGAAATAACATGATATTTTTAAAACGAAGCTAATTAGATAACATGAGGTTTTTTCTATGGAGGAGACCTCATGTTTTTATATGATCTATTATTGGTGTCTTGCTATAGTCCAGATATTTTTTACTAATTTGATTTTAACATTGGTAACACAATAAACGGTAAACCTACTCAAAAATTAGTGTATTAAAAGAATAGCTGACAACTAATAATAATATTCTTTAATTAAAGCAAGTAATTGATTTAAAAATACATTTAATAAGCTTAAGAATAGAAAAATAACTATGACAAGATAAATAAGAAAAAAATTTAATGAAAAGAGAGAAATTAAAAATAACTATATCTAATTCTTTAATAGCACATAACTTATAAATTGTAAACAGCTAATCCATTAGCGTTAGTTATTATTACGAAAAAGAGCAAACCTCATATAACAGAAAATGTCTGCTTTTATTTTAATTATTAAAACCACAAGATTTTGAAAAGTAGTTTCAAATATCATGACATAAAATAAAGCCTTTATTTTGTCTAGACAAATTTATTGTAAGCCCTTGCATAGACAAAGAGTGTATGTTACAATATAGGATGTAAATACGGATTGTTACTTTAAGTAGGCAAGACCAAATAATTTACATTTTTTTAGTGTATCTTATTTGGTCTTTATTTTTTGATTTGTATTTGCCAATTAAGATTACATTATTCATTTAAGGGAGCAGTAATGTAAATAAGAAAGGAAGAAGAATATGAAAGAAAAGGTAAAGAGAATTGTTTCTCTAGCACTTGCATTTTTAATGTCAATTGGATGTATTCACTCTTATCCAATCGTCAGTGCTTTGGAAAATGATTATGAAGTCTATCCAAATCCTCATATGATGGATTATCAAGATGGTTCATTTGATATGACATCTACTGTCAATGTTGTCTATGAAGATGGTATTGATAAATATACAAAGGATAGAATGAATGAAGTATTAGCTATTAAAAATATAAAAGCAAGTACTTCTGAAGAAGTAAAAGAAGGCCAAACAAATATTTTAGTAGGTATTAAAGATTCAAATCAATATGTTGATCAATATGTTAGTGAACATTATTCAGTAAAAACAACCCAATTATTTGATCAATTAGATTCATACTTATTAAAGGTTGATAATGGAACAATTACAGTATTAGGTAAAGATACAGATGCGGCTTTTTATGGTCTTACAAGTTTGTATCATATCTTTAAACAATTAGACGGAACAAATATCCGTAATTTTACAATAGAAGATTATGCTAATGTTGCTAGTCGTGGATTTATTGAAGGTTATTATGGAAATCCATGGTCTACAACGGATCGTATGAAATTAATGGAATGGGGAGGATACTACAAGTTGAATTCTTATTTCTATGCTCCTAAAGATGATCCTAAACATAACTCTAAATGGCGTGAACTTTATACAGATGAAGAAATTGAAACAAAAATCAAACCTCTTGCTGAAGCAGGAAATAAATCAAAATGTCGTTTTGTATTTGCATTACATCCATATATGTATAATGCCATCAGGTATAATAGTGAAGAAAACTATCAAGCAGACTTAAAAGTATTACAAGCTAAATTTGAACAAGTTATTAAAGCAGGTGTTCGTCAAATTGCTATTTTAGCAGATGATGCTGGAAATGTTGGTGGTGCTAACTATACAAAAACATTAACTGATATGACAGCATGGTTAAAAGAAATGCAAAAAACATATCCAGATTTAAAATTAACATTACCATTCTGTACACAAGAATATATGTATAATGGTGAAAGTTATTATCAAAATTTCCCAGCAAATATTCAAATTGTCATGACAGGTGGTAGAGTTTGGGGAGAAGTAACAAATAACTTCACAACAACTTTTACAAATAATGTTGGACGTGGACCATATATGTGGATCAACTGGCCATGTACAGATAACTCTAAAAAACACTTAATTATGGGTGGATATACAACATTTTTACACCCTGGTGTAGATCCAAATAAGATTCAAGGAATCGTTTTAAATCCAATGCAACAATCTGAGCCAAGTAAAGTTGCAATTTTTGGGAATGCATGTTACTCATGGAATATTTGGCAAAGTAAAGAAGAAGCTCAAAAATGCTGGAATGCTTCCTTTAAATATGTCGATCATAATAGCGCTATTGAAACTCAAGCATCAGCTGCTTTAAGAGAACTTTCAAAACATATGATCAATCAAAATATGGATGGCCGTGTAACAGCATTACAAGAATCAGTAGATTTAAAAGATCGTTTAACAAGCTTCAAAGAAGCTCTTACAAATGGAACAACAATCAGTGATGAACAATTTAAAGATTTGATCAATGAATTTACAATCTTAAAAAATGCGAGTGCTACATATAGAGCACAAGCAGGTGATATAAGAATAAAAGATCAAATTGTATATTGGTTAAACTGTTGGGATGATACAGCAGATGCAGCAATAAATTATCTTAAAGCTGTTAAAGCTGTACAAGATGAAGAAGCTAATGATAAGATTTGGGATCTATATTCTACTGGACAAGCTGCTTTTGAAAAATCAAAAACATATGGATTCAATTATGTTGATCATTTAGAATATGCAGAAGTAGGAGTACAACATATCGTACCATTTATTAAAGCAATGGATTCTTATTTAGGAGATATTGCTTCAACTATTGTTGATCCAAATAAACAAGTCACTAAATTTATTACAAATCGTAATGATAGTCCAACAGGTAATATTGATAATGTATTCGATAATAAAGCCAATACTGAAATTGTTTATAAAACACCAAATACAATTAGTAAAGGAACTTATGTAGGCGTTAGTTATTCAAAAGCAATTGATATTGATAGAGTGACTTTTAGATTAGGAACAAATTCAAATTCAAAAGATACTTTTTCTAAAGCTAAAGTGCAATATACAACAGATGGTAAAAAATGGGTTGATTTAGATAATCAAGAATATACTTTACCAAATGATGTAGCTTTAACTGACTTAAATTTAAAAGGGGTTAAAGGTATTCGCATGATTGCTACTGAAGATAAAGCGAATACTTGGTTAGGTATTAGAGATATTGCTGTTAATGCAGATGAAGTAGTAACTGAAGAAGATCCAGGTACATTATCAACTGATAAATTAACACTTAAAGGTGGTTCTTTAAATAATTTATTAGATGACAGTAATACTACTTATGCTCATTTTGCTGAAAGTCCTTATAAAGGTGGAGAAATTAAAGATTATTTACCAGTTGATGCAAGTATTACATTAACTTTCAAAAAAGCAAAAACATTAGGTACAATTTATTTTGGACAAGATGCAGGAACAGATAAATCAACAAAATATGTCATTGAATATACAACGGATGGTCAAACATGGAAAGTATTAAAAGAATATAATGGTGATGCTTCTGTTGAATTAGATGTATCAAGTCAAAATATTAAAGCAAAAGCAGTTCGTATTAGAAACTTAGAATTAAATTTAAAAAGTAATACAGCAGGATATTGGTGGAAAGTCAATACATTTAAAATGGCTGATCCAGGACAAATCAATGCTACATTTATGTACACAAATGTATGGAGAATTTATCAAGGAACAGTTGCTAACTTAACAGATGATGATGATTCAACAGATGTGGAATTTTGGACATCAGGAGATATAACAAGAAAAGGTGATTATATTGGTTGGGATTTAGGTAAAGAAACGGCTATTGGTAAAATTCATGCAGCAATTGGTGGAAAACGTGATGCAGGAAATAAGTGGGAAAAATATAGCTTACAATATTCTAATGACAATAAAAATTGGACAACATACAAAACTTATCAAGGTGTTTCTAGCGGAAAAGATACAATTGATGAAAATTTCAATGGTTTAAAAGCACGTTATGTACGTTTAGTGAATGAAGAAGAAAAACATGTATGGGTTATTTTCTCTGAATTTTCTGTAAAACCTTATAGTCCAGATGAAGATTTCAATAATGCTAATGTTTATACAAATACAGATTATAGATTAGCTTCACAAAGTGAAGAAGCACTTACAGAATTGATCTATAATCAAGAAATTACTTTAGAAAAAGGTCAATACGTTGGTGTTGATTTATCAAGAATCAAAGATTTAAGTACATTCAATATTGATTATGAAAATGGTCAAGGAGCAACTTTACAAGTTTCAAAAAATGGTGTTGAATGGACAACTGTAACAGGTCAAGAAAAAGAACTTCCAGATGGAAGATATGTAAGATTAATTAATAAAACAGACAAAGCTATTAAATTAACAATTAATCATTTTGAAGTACATTCAAATGAAATTACAGCACCATATTTATATAAAGCAACTATGAATATTAATCCTTCATGGGGTGTTGGTGAAGATACTAGAAATAATGGTGCTGCTTTTGATGGTAATATCGATTCAACAACAGAATTTGGTGATTTTCCACAAAAAGGACAATATATTATTTATGATTTAGGACAAGAAAGAACAATTTCTAAAATTCAAATGTATTGCCAAGATAGTGCAGTTAACTATATTAGAGATGCTGATATTTTAGTATCAGATGATTTAGAAAACTGGACAAAAGTTGTTACTATTGGAGATGGTGTTGAAAATACAAATGATGCTGGGGTTAAATGTATTGATTCAGATGCAGGTTATAAAGCATCAAGCACATATCCAAATAAAGTCTATGTAGAAGGAACTGCTAATAATGTTAAAGCACGTTACTTAAAGATCTTAATGACAGCAACAAATAATAATAGAGCTGTTGTTTTCAATGAAATTGTTATCAATGATGGAGAATATGTACCAGTTTCAAATGATCCAACATATACTTCTTCAACTGTAGAAGCAAATGGATTTATTCCTCAATATATGTTTGATGGAGATTTATCTACAGCTTATAGACCAGGTTCTAAAGAAGCTGGAAGCATTACTTATACGTTATCAAGTGATTTAGATGTTAAGAAAATGCATATTATTCAAAAAGGTGAAATTTCAAATGCAAGAGTATCTGTTCTTGTAGATGGTGAAAATGGAAAGAAATGGGTTCAAGTTGGAACTCTTAAAAAATCATTAAATGAATTCTATATGCCTGAAGGAAACGTTTATGAATTAAAGATTGAATGGGATGAAAATAAAATTCCAACAATTTCAGAAGTTATTATGTTAAATGATGATGAATATGCTTCAACAGCAGCTAATGATTTACAAAAATATATTAATTCTTTAGATGTTAAAGAAAATAAATATACAGCAGATTCTTATAAAGAATTTGAAAAGGCATTAAAACAAGCTCAAAAAGTTTTAGATAAACAAGCGGGTGAATTAGATGCTATTACAAATGCAAAAGCTGAATTAGAAGTTGCTTATGCAAATCTTGTTAAACGTGGAGATATTCAAAGTGTTAAAGATGAACTTAATACAATTAACAAGTTAAAAGAAAAAGATTATACAAGTGAAACATGGACTATTTTACAAGATCAAGTGAAACTTGCTCAAGAATTCATTAAAAAGGATGAAGCAACAATTACTGAAAAAGAAGTTATTGATATGGTAGATGCTTTACAAAAAGCAAAAGCTCAATTAGTAACAAAAGTATCAGTAAGTAAAAAAGAGTTAAAAGATTATATTGCATCAAATGAATTAGATAAGTTAGATACAAATAAATATTTAACATCTACTGCTGATTCATTTAAAAAAGCATTAAAGAATGCACAAACATTAATCGAACAAGAAGATGCAACAAAAGAACAATTAGATGAAGCTTTAAAACAATTACAAGATGCAAGAACACAATTAGTTTTAAAAGCAACAGATGATGAAGTAAATGCATTAAAAGCATTAATGGATCAATATCAAGAAAAAGATTATACAGCATCATCATGGAAAGAATTTGAAAAAGTTTACAATGATGTAAAAGCTGCTTTAGAAAATGAAAACACAAGTGATGGCGTTCAAGCATTAACTAATACTTTAAAAGAAGCTGCTCAAAAACTTGTTAAACGTGGTAATTTAGATGGTATCCATGGTTTATTAGATCAAATTAAACAATTAGATAGTAAAAAATATACAGAAGCATCTTATTCTAAATTAATAGATGTTGTTACTGAAATTTCTAAGAAATTAGAAAATTCATCAGAAATGACACATGAAGAAGTCGATGCCCTTGTAGGTGAATTACAAAACGCTATTAATGCATTAGAAAAAGCACCAACAATCACTACAGATACAAATGAACCTGCTCATAAACCTCAAGTTGTAACAAATAACAAAGTGAAAACAGGTGATTCAACATCTGCATGGACATTTGCAACATTTGCATTAATGGCAGCAATCGTTTATGTATCTTTAAGAAAAAGAACAAAAGAAGACTAAAATAAAAGGTTTCTATTTTCAAGATTAGGGTAACCAAATAATTTAGGGGGAAAGCCAAATTATTTAGGG
>ENA-OROU01002795-OROU01002795.1-human-gut-metagenome-genome-assembly--contig:-NODE-2795-length-12052-cov-2.552471_pt1 | contig 12052 bp, 9 predicted proteins | sample MGYA00242131_ERZ509054 | MGnify/ENA primary metagenome ERZ509054 (study PRJEB26280, sample SAMEA2338749) | human gut metagenome | biome: human gut; feature: human-associated habitat; material: faeces... | reverse complement strand
CAAAGTATCAAAAATATTCGGCCAAAGGCATAACTTTAAATTTTAACGCATTCGAAATGAATAGGACGCGAAAGTTGGAAGTATGTATACGATGCTGACATGATTCGCTGTTGCGTCGAGCAGAAGTTGCTGAACGCCACCCGTTAAATGCTCGTAGCGTTTAGCAGGTCCGTTTGCATCTCGGCGCAGCGTCTTGTTTGACATTCGATGTGCAATCCTCTGCGCGTGTTTCCGCTGTGAACGGTTCTGAATTCCTTCGACATATGAAACGCGAAAGTCGGCAGCGCCTGATTCCTCGAATCAATTTGTTGCGCAACAGATTTCGCCACTTTGGCGGTATGGTGATTAGAGATAAAAACGATGGCCCAAATTGCATGTGGGGCCGCTTTCGGCGGCCGCTGCTGAATAAATCGGGCAAACGGCTGCCGCAGCGCGTTTAAACCATAAGCAAGGGTTATCATATTGGACGAATATACGGTGGTTTACTGCCGCCAAGGCAACCAACGTCGCGAATAGAGGAGTTCTTCGTGGCACAACCTAGAAATCGCGTCGGGGGGGGTCGCTCACTCGAGAGCAATTCCTTCTTCGAGAAATGCGCATCGTCGCCGACTTGCGCACGCAAGGTGAACCTGACGACGAAATAATCCAGCGCGTTAAGCGCGAAAACCTGTTTCAATATGGCACGGAACGCATGCTGGCCGATCGCGCCCGTGCGTGTCTGCAGCGCCTTGATGCCCTCGAAAATGCCGACGCATCGCCCGAGTCGCGCGAAGCCGCCGCTCGTCTTACCGAACTGATTGCCCATGGCGCGCCCGAAGCTGCCGGGCAGGCGAACCTCTATGCCATGATTCGCCGATACGAGTTGATGCGCGCATTCATAGGCATCGAAATCGCCGATCGCCTGGCGTGTCTTGATTACACGTTCACGCGCGTTGACATGAATGCGTTTTTTACGCGCTACCAATTGGAAAATGCAGAAGCTGCCACATGGAGCGATGCGACGGTCTATCGCATTAAATCGACGCTTGCGAGCTGCCTGATAAACGTTAGCATGCTCGATTCTACGAAGGGCGGCCATCTTTCGCCGCTCATGCTCGACTTTGAAGTTGAATCGGCCATGAAAGAAAACGGCGATGCCGATATCGCCGCCGCGCTCTCGGGATTGGGGGCGATGTAGATGGCCCCCCAGTCGGAAACGACATACGATGTGCTCCAAGCGCATTCTAAGGCCGCGCGCACTCGGGTCGATTTCGACCATCGCTGCAAGGTGCTGCGCGCACGCCTTTGCGAACAAGATTTCCTGGAAAACAAAGGCCTGGGCAACGAAATAGGCTTTTTCACGTTCTGCTACGACGCGTCGCTCGAGCTTGAAATGCGCGCGTTCGTGGCCAATCTTCAGGCCGACGCCGCAAAAGGTGCTCTGCCGTGCAACCTCATCGTGAAAAACCTTTATGACGCATTCCTCGGCATTCTCGAGAAAAAGCGCATTCTGGCCGCCGTTCCTAAACAGGAACTCAAACACGGCTGCGACCACCAGCTCAAACAACTCAGCAAAATCGCCACGCCTGAAGCGTTTGCCGCCGCGCTCGACTATGAGCCGCACAAGCCCGGCGACGTGCTGCTGCTTACGGGCGTTGGCGAGGTATACCCATTGCTTCGTGTGCATACCTTACTCGACAACATGCACGTTGGCTTCAGTGACATCCCCGTGATCGTGGCCTATCCAGGTCGCTTTGATGGGCGCTCCTTCAACCTGTTCAATAAGCTAGGCGACGGCAACTATTACCGCGCCTTCGATATCGCATAGGAGGCTTGCGGTGATTATTCGCGACATGTTTGAGAAAGACATCAACCGTTCTATCAACGGCGTCATCAAAGTTTCCCAGGACGACGAACGCTCCATTAAACAGGAGCTTTCCGAATACGTGGTCACGCGCGAGCTGCAGGGGCATTTCGCGCATTTCTTCGAAAGCTATTCCCGCGCCCTCGACGTGCCCACCGATAAAATCGGCGTGTGGATTTCGGGCTTCTTTGGCAGTGGTAAATCGCACTTCTTGAAGATGCTGTCGTACCTGTTGTCGAACAAGGTAGTAGACGGCAGGCCCTCTATCGACTATTTCAAAGGCAAAATCAAAGACGAAATGGTGTATGCCAGCATGTGCCGTTGCGCCGAAGTGCCTACGGAAGCCATTTTGTTCAACGTTGACAACAAAGGCGCCCACTGGAAAAGCGGCGATACGGCGCGTACGGCGTTGCTGCGCGCATTCGAGCGTGTGTTCTATGAGAACTGCGGCTTTTTCGGCGAAGATTTGCGTTTGGCCAAGCTCGAGGCGTTTATCGACGAGCAGGGCAAAACTCAGCAGTTCCGCGATGCGTTCGAGCGAATCAATGGCGGCGCGTGGGTGGAATCGCGTGATGCGTACAGCTATTACAGAGACGATATCGTTGAAGTGCTGCAGCAGGTGCTTGGATGGAGCGAGCAAGCCGCTTCGAGCTGGTTTGATGGCGAAGAAGACGACGTTATCGCCATTGACACGTTTGCCAAGCAGGTCAATGATTATTGCGAAGCGCGCGCGGCTGAGCACGGCGGCCAGTTCCGCCTGCTGTTCATGGCCGACGAAGTGGGGCAGTTCATCGGCGACGACCAAAGCCTTATGCTAAACCTGCAGACCGTTGTCGAAGAATTCGGCTCGCGCTGCGGCGGCCGCGTGTGGGTGATGGTCACGAGCCAAGAGGCTATCGACGAGGTCACCATGATTGTTGGCGATGATTTCTCGAAGATTCAAGGCCGCTTCAACACGCGCCTTTCGCTTTCGAGTTCGAGCGTCGATGAGGTCATCAAGCGCCGCGTGCTCGAGAAAACCGAGCCGGCCGAGCTTACGCTTTCGCGGGAATACGCACAGCAAAGCGCCGTGCTGAAGAACCTGTTCACATTTGAAGAATCGCGTGGCGATTTGGTCGGCTATGCCTCGCAGGCCGATTTCACAGAAAGCTACCCGTTTGTGAACTATCAGTTCAAGGTGCTGCCCGACGTGATGACCGAAATACGCAAGCATGGCGTGAAGGCTGCGCATATGTCAACCGGCGAACGCAGCATGCTTTCGGCGTTCCAGGAATCGGCACAGGCGGTGCAGGGCGAAGGCGTCACCACTCTCGTGCCATTCTGGCGTTTCTTCGACACCATTTCGAAAGACCTCGACCACGGCATTATCCAGGTGGTCGTTCGCGCGAGCGAAGCCGCCGAAGCCGGGCGCGGCCTTATACCCGAAGACGTGCGCCTGCTCAAGCTGCTTTACCTCATTCGATACATCAACTACATCAAGGCCACGGTGAACAACCTCACCATTTTGATGACCGACGATATGGGTGTCGACAAGGTTGCCCTGCGTGAGCAGGTGAAGGCGTCGCTCGACCGTCTGGTTCGCGAGAACTATGTGGCGCGCCAGGGCGATGCCTACAACTTCCTCACCGACGAAGAGCAAGAAATTGCTCGCGAAATCGCCGAAACCCAGGTCGATTCGGCCGAGGTAATAGAAGCTATAAAAAAGGCGTTGTTCGCGGGCATCTATACGCAAACCGCGCTGAACTGCGGCTCAAACAATTTCCCCATCGACCGTTGCGTGGACGATTCCATGTACGGCAATGCTCAAAACGGCATGAAGCTCAACGTGCTCACTCTGGCGAACGATCTTTCGCAGGCCAGCGAAAACGAGCTGGTTGCGCGCTCGATCGGCCAAGCCATTGTGGTGCTCGACAACGACAAAGACTATTACGACGTGTTGTTGGACGTGGCCAAGGTGCGTAAATACACGCGCTCGAAAATCATCGCGCAACTGCCGCCTTCTACGCAAGACATCATAAAAGGCAAACAGAACCAAGCGCGCTTCGACGAGAAGGAAGCCACCAGACTTTTGGAAGACGCCGTGGCAAATGCGACGTGCTACGTCAACGGAAGCGTGGCGACAGCGCGTGCGACGAACGCGAAGGCCGTTTTCGACGAAGTGCTCGGCAAGCTTGCCGAATCGGTGTACAGCAAGGCGGCATATATCACCGCTCCCGTCAAAAGCGACGGCGACATCGTGCGTATTCTGCGCGGCCAGGTTGAACAAGGCATTGAAGGCATGGGCGGCGCCAACGAACAGGCGTGCAAAGAAATAGCCGACCATTTGGCGGTGCAAGATCGCATTCATCAGGTGTCCACCATGGAAGATGTGCAACGCAAGTTCCAGGGCGCCCCGTATGGCTGGCGAGAAATCGACGTGGCCGCAACGGTGGCGCGTCTGGTGGCCTCGCAAGATGCCACGGTGGTCTACGCGGGGCAAATTGTTGTCGCCGACGACCGTCGCATGCTCGATTGCCTACGCAACCGCCGCGAAGTCGCGAAGGCTCAAATCAAACGCCGCGAAAAACTGAACGAACGGCTTCTGAAGGATTGCCGCGACATTCTGTCTGAGTTCACGGGCGCGCGTGATATTCCCGCCGACGAAGACGGCTTGGTGCGCCGCGTGAAAAGCGAACTGGCGGAAGCCATCGGGCAATGCCAGCAGCTTTTGCGCACGCACTATTCGGGCATGCCGGCATACCCGTATCCCTATAAGCAAGCGGTAGAAGATGGCGTGCATGTGCTGATGCAGGTGCAACAGCAGCAAAACGACCCCGAGGCGTTGCTGCGCGCATTCCAGAAAGCCGAAGATGATCTTTTGAATTTCGCTGAGGTGAAGGGAGACGTTGACGCGTTCTTCCCCAATCAGCAGCGTCTGTTCGACGAATCGGCCAAACTGTTGGCGAGCATTGCCGAAGAGGGCGACAGCATGGAAGTTGATGGCGACGCCCAAGACGCCATTGCCCAGGTGAAGGCCATTCTCCAATCGCCCAAGCCGGCGATTCCGCAGCTCAATAATTTGAACAATCGCATTCGCAATGCGCACGACAAAGTGGTGGCGGCGCATCGGACGGAATTCCTTGATGCGCTCGATCGCGAAATTCGTGGCTTGGAGTGCTATGCGGCCGAACAAGCCGAGCAGCCCGAAGCGGCAAAGGCCGCCTTCCTGAAAGCACAGGTAGCGCTCGAGGGTTTGAAAACGCAGGCTCATGCCAAAAAGACGGCCCAGGCGATTGACGCTTTGCGTTTCCAGCTCGAGCAGAAGGCGAGCGAAGCTCAGCGCTCAATTGACGCTGCGGTGGAAGCGGCGAAAGCGAAGGCTGCGCGCGAGATATCGGTTCCTCATGAAACCACGAGTGGCGAAATCGTGAACAACGTCTATCAGAAGTCCCAGGTGGCACCTGTGCCAAAGCGTCGCATGAAGGAAATTCGGCGTGTTGACGTGCTTCCGCGCAAAACCTTGGAATCGCGTGCCGAGGTCGACGCGTACGTTGAGGCGTTGCGCGCGAATTTGCTGAAAAATCTGGATGGCAACGATGCCATTCGCTTGAGCTAATCGGGAGAGCGCCATGAACGATTCTACCATCAAAACATTTTGTGTACAGGCTCGTGAAAAGCTCGAGCAAGGCGTCGAACTGCGCATGCAAAAATACGGCATCGCCGCCGAGGGCGTGCCTAATGCTGCCGCCGATGCTGTGGGCGCGCTGCCGCTTTCGCCCGTCGAGCGTGAGCAACGCGCCGAATTGCTTCAGCTGCAAACCAAGCTGGGCGAGGGCGATACGGCCCATGGCAACGCCCGTTTGAAGGAGCGCGCGGCATACACGTGGTTCAACCGCATGGTAGCGATTCGCTTCATGGAACTGCGCGATTTTCTGCCTAGCCGCGTGCGCATGTTCAGCAGGCCCGATGGAAGCTTCGGGTCGCAGGCCGTTGATGAAGCGCTCGATCTGGAAATCGAGGGGCTTGATGCTGCGCGCGTGCTGCAGCTGAAGCAGGCGAGCGACGACGAGGCGTTGTTCCGCTATTTGTTCTTGACGCAATGCCAAGAACTTGCGAGCTGCATTCCCGATGTATTCGAGCCGGTGGATTCGGCTTTAGAGTTGCTTTTGCCCGACAGGCTTATGGCGCGCGACGGCGTGGCGCAAGCCATGGTTGAAGACATTCCGGAAGAGGACTGGCTCACCCACGTTGAAATTCTGGGTTGGATGTACCAGTACTATAACTCGCAGGCCAAAGACGACTTCTTCAAGTCGAAGGCGAAGGCGACCGCCGACACGTTGCCTGTAGCAACGCAGCTGTTCACGCCCGAATGGATTGTGCGCTACATGGTGGAGAATTCGCTTGGGCGTCTGTGGATGCTGAACAACCCGCAAAGCGGTCTGCGTGAGCGCATGGAATACTATATTGAGCCCGATGCCGAACATGAAGACTTCATTCGCATAAACGGGCCCGAGGAAATAACGTTGTGCGACCCGGCGTGCGGTTCGGGCCATATTTTGGTGTACGCGTTCGATTTGCTGTTCGCCATGTATGAAGAGCGCGGCTATCGTGAGCGCGAGATTCCGCAGCTCATTTTGCAGAACAACCTTACCGGTTTGGAAATTGACCCTCGTGCGGCGCAAATCGCGAGCCTGGCGCTTGCCATGTGCGCTCGCGAGCACGATCGTCGTTTCTTTGGCAGGGGCGTGCAGGCCAATATCAACGTAGTGGCGCCAGTGCATATTGATGGAGAAGAGTTGCCTGTGGATGCACCGCTGCTGGACCAACCTCAGTTGATAGACGCCCTGGCGCATTTGGATGAAATCGGCAGCCTTTTGAACCCGACCGAAGCCGAGCTTGCGGTTGTGGGTGCGACGGCCGAGCGGCTCGCGCAGGTGACGGCGAGCGATATGTTCGTGGCAAGCGCGGCGGAAAAGCTGCAGCAAGCTAAAGCGACCTGCGAGCTTTTGGCGAAGCGATACACCTGTGTGGTTGCCAACCCGCCTTACATGGGCAGCAGCAGCTTCAGCCCCTTCATGTCCAAGTGGGTTAAGAAGAACTACCCCGACGTGAAGAGCGACCTGTTCTCCAGCTTTGTCGTCCGCATGTTCAATCTCGCCAAAGACCACGGCGAGTGCGGTGTCATGTCGCCCTTCGTCTGGATGTTCATCGGAAGCTACGAGAAGCTCCGCAACGAGATTATCGACAACAGAACGCTGACTTCCCTCATCCAGCTTGAGTACTCGGGCTTCGCTGGCGCGACTGTGCCCATCTGTACCTACACGTTCCACAACTCATTCATCAAGGGCTACAAGGGCGGCTACGTGCGCCTTTCGGACTTCGTTGGTGCTTCCGTCCAGGCTCCGAAGGCCCTCGAGGCGATCAAGAACCCCGACTGTGGCTGGTTCTACCGCCGAGACGCCGATACTTTCAAACAAATCCCCGGCACCCCCATCGCCTATTGGTTGGGGGTCGGTGCTTACTTGGCTTTCAAAGACGGTAGGAAGCTTAGCAGCATTGCATTAACCCGAAAAGGCATGTTTACAGGTAACAATGATCTGTTTTTGAGATTTTGGTATGAGGCGTCTGCCTCGCAAATTGGAACAAACTACAAATTTTATTCAAAAGGCGGTGCCTTCCGTCGTTGGTATGGTAATCGAGATTATGTTGTTCGTTGGCGAAATGACGGTAAGGAAATCAAAGCCTATTGCGGATCCGGGAACATTAACGAAGCAGACTATTTCAAACCATGTTTGTGCTGGTCTCTGATTACATCGGGAGATATTAGTTTTAGATCTTTAAACTCCGATGAATTTGTTATGGGAGATGCTGGTCCTGGCTGCTATCCGTCTTCTGAAGATTCTCAATATCTTCTGGGGTTGTTAAATTCGTCGCCCATTCGCTTTCTCTCAAAGGCGATTAATCCGACGCTCAATTGGAGCGCTGGGGTCGTAGGCTCCTTTCCGATTCTCCAATCAAGGTTCTCGACGGAACTTGCTTCTCCGCTTGTTGAGCAGCAGGTAACAATTTCAAAACACGATTACGACTCGCTTGAAATCTCTTGGGATTTCAAGCGTCATCCTCTGCTGTAGGTGGTTTCGATGTCTATGGGGGAATTGGATAGCTTAAACGCCTATGAGCTCGCAAAGAGAATTGGCAAAATTTTAGGCATCAAAGCTAACGTCAAGAAGATTAGCGAAAAGGACAACTTCTTCTTCGCATTTGATGATAGCGATATGTCAGTGTATTGCTCTTGTGCGTCGGTTCGGGAGATTGCGCAGATCGAAAAAGGTCGTAACGAAACTCATGCTTCGTATGTCTCTGTTTTAAAGCTGGCAAATGAGGCCCTGGGCGATGACGATATATCAGAGGCAGTGAAGTACTGCGTATTCGCAATACTTCATGAGTTTGGGCATTTCGTCTTTTTCCAGAATGTTAGCGAGACGGAACGTCAAGAAAAGGTTGACGAACGAAATCATTTATTGTCTGCGGCAAAAGAGAGATTGAAAAGCGATGCCGCACGTGGATTGCTCGAAATTCAGAGTCGCAGTCGATATGAGAGTTCATATAGGTCAATTCCCTTTGAGCGAATAGCTGATGAATTTGCCAGGGCCAATATTGCGTCGGTTGTCGAATTCCTTGTTCTTGCAAATGGGGTTGATTGATTTATGCAACAAATTGACGCTTATGAAACACGTCTCGAGATGGCGACAATGCATGATTTTTTTCTAGGAAAAATTGAGCATGCTGTTAAAGATGGAAATCATATTGAGGCCTGCTGGCTTATCTATGCCTGTTTGGAAAACAGATTCTTCCGTGTTCTAGATAAATATAAGCGCGATTGCAAATACTGCATTAAAGGAAGGAAGTGCAGAAAGAGTAGCAACCAACTTGCCTTGAGTACAAAAGTTGCCTGCGTCGAAAGGCTTTTCAAGGCGAATGTCGAGTGCATTTCTAAATCCTTTGAGCAATCAATATTTGACGATACTCGGCAATGGGTGAAGAGGCGAAATTGTTTGATGCATAACCTGTTGGCGCTCGGCGAATATGAGGAGCACTTTAACGACGATTTCAAGGAGTTGTCCGAAGAAGGCGTTGCTCTCCTTGGGCGAGTATATGGCGCATGCACGGCCTTTCGAAAGATTTTCTTTTCTGACAAATATGTTTTTAGATTTCCAGAAGAATGCATGGAGTCATGCACATGCAAGCCACGGAATGAAATGGGGAGCGGTGACTCGCAAAATCAGATAGCAATGGGTGAAAGCGACGCGGCTAAGCCGGGCCTAGGGTGAAGGAGCGCAGCCACGAGAATTGGGATCCTGGGCCAATGTCGCCGGATTCATCAACGAAAACGGAAAGCTCCTTCATGGTGCAGCCTCTCCTAAAACAAGAAATGCCGGGGGGATCCCCCGGCCCTTGACTGCCTTCCATAAAGGAACGCAAAACTTTTATACCACAGGCTGGGGTGCTTTTTCAAGATGCAATTATAGCAAACACATGTTCGTATTACAATGTATAACCGCAGGTAGATTGCTTGGAAAGGTGGCATGAAATGAATATCGACATTCCCACTTTGGTAATGGCAATGCTTTCGGAGGATTTCATTTTCTTCAATGAAGACGATATCGCCTGGGATGAAGAGAAACGCGAGCATTTCTTCAAAGGCGCCCAAGTAAACGCTTCAAAAGCCGAGATGCTTGATTCCGTGGTGCGCGCGTTTGACTTCGACGGCATTGCCGAATTCGCCTTTGCTCTTCAGGGAATTCTGCTGGGCTTGGAGGCAGATAAACAGCTCGTGGTGCCGCGTTCCATGGTTGCGCAGGGCATTCGACAAGGGCTGCCCGAGGGCGATTTGACGGGCATCTCGCTGGCGAACTTGGCCGCCTGCGGCCACGCGCTTAAGTTCGCAAAGCAGGAATCGGATTCTTACCTGGTGATGTATGACGTTCGCCTCGCTCAGGGGATTCCGTGCTTCTTTGACCTCGTGGCGCGCATGCTGTGGGATTTGCGCGAGGTTGAGCCTGACCTGTCTGGAAAATCGTTTGCGATCGGCTTCGCTTCGTGCCGCAATTTCGATGCGGATCAGTATTTCGGGGACGTGAGCTTTCCAGTCGCCGGCGCGCAGGAAGAGCGATGCATCATGCAGGTTGGTTGCGCGCCTGAAATCAATCTAGACGTGAACTCTTCTGGATTAGTTGAGATTCGAGATTCTAGCGTGCTTGACGCTGAAAATCCCGATGACGATATGGCGAACTACGTTGAATTGTTCGAAACGCTGTCTGCGGCCGGGCAAAGTGCTGCCTTGGCTTCGGATGCCAAACCCTCTTATGATCCTGCTGGAAAGGTCGCCAAGACGGTTTGTCGAGCTGGCGCCCCAAAAGTCGCTTCAGCGATGAGCCTCGTAATGGCCGAAAAGGCATACCACGAAGCTCTTGATGCCAAAAACGCGGCAAAGAACGAATTGAAGAACGCCGAAAAGGCCCTTGAACAGCGAGAAAAGCTCCTGCCCAATTTCAAAGCCAAACGCGCTGCGTATGAGAAACTCAAGGCCGATATAGATGAAGTTGAGGCCGACGCGAACAAATTTGCCGACGAGGTCTCTTTCTATCAAAAACAAATCGAAGGTCTGACGGCCGAGATTAATCGAGTAGAGGGCGAACTCGAGGTCATAACGCAAGAAATTGTTCAAACGTCGGCGTTTTCATTCGGCAAGCGCAGCACATTGAAAAGTAAGCAAGAAGCTCTGCAAGGCGAGCTCGACGCCGCAAAACGAAAGCGGAAAGGGATTGAAGATGAATCCCATGAGTCTTCGTTGTGTCTTATGGAAGACCGAGCATATCTGCGAGAAAACAAAGAAAAGCTAGGCGATATGGAGCGGCGAATGGCTCGCATGAAGGAAGAGATCGATAAGAGCGTGGACGAAGCAGGAAAAATGCGTGTGCGCGTTGATACGGCGAAAGCGGTATTCGAGCAGGCGGACAAAGCATGCGAAGAGGCGTGGGAACGCTATATGAATGCAGGCGATTAGCGTGCAGCGATGCATGAACATACTGAGCTGCGAACGATAAGAACGAAAGGTGGCGTAAATGGCAACGCTTCTTGCGGATAAATATGAGGCCCGCAAGGCCGAAGTGAACGAGCGATTCGAACAGCTTCGTGCGAACGAGGAAGAGCTCAATCGCATTTTCGCTGAGATTTACAACATGGTGGGCGAGGTGCCTATCGAGGTGGAGGATAGATACGTGTCAGTGGCGCGTATCTTCGACACGGCGGAGGAAATCCCCGAATCGTATAAGGGCAACAAGTACGTGCGCACCAAGCGCGACGAAATCACGAGCCTCATGAGCTACGCGGTCGGCTGCATGTTCGGGCGCTATTCGCTCGATGTGGACGGCTTGGTGCTTGCCGACCAGGGCGACACGTTGGCCAACTACGTGGCCAAAATGCCCGATGCGAATAACATTACGTTCATGCCCGACGAAGACAACGTGCTGCCTATTACCGACGACGAGTACTTCGAAGACGACATCGTGGGCCGTTTCGTTGAATTCGTGCGTGTGGTTTATGGCACTGAAACGCTTGAGGAAAACTTGCGCTTCATCGCTGACGCATTGGGCGGCAAAGGCACGTCGCGCCAGGTGATTCGCGCGTATTTCCTGAAAGATTTCTTCAGCGACCACTGCCAAACCTACAAGAAGCGTCCCATCTATTGGCTGTTCGATTCAGGCAAGAAGAACGGCTTTAAAGCGCTGGTGTACATGCATCGCTACCAGCCCGACCTGCTGGCACGTGTGCGTACCGATTACGTGTTTGCGCAGCAGGAGCGTTATCGCACGCAAATCGGCTATATCGATGATGCGCTCGCGAGTGCCGAGAAAGGCGAGCGCGTGAAGCTCGAAAAGCAGCGCAAGAAGTTTGTCGACCAGCTGGAAGAGACCGCGAAATTCGAGGAAAAGCTGCACCACCTGGCCGACCAAATGATCGCCATCGATTTAGACGACGGCGTGAAAGTGAACTACGCGAAGTTCCAAGATGTGCTGGCGAAGATCAAATAGACAAGCGCCTTTCGTCGAAGCGAATGTGAAAGTGATGGAATAGATGGCTCAAATTGATATACAAGCACAGCTCAAGGCTAAGTTCGCGCAACCTTTGGCGCCTGACGCCGCGCGGCGCATTGTGGTGTGGAACGAC
>ENA-OROU01002787-OROU01002787.1-human-gut-metagenome-genome-assembly--contig:-NODE-2787-length-12090-cov-3.226672_pt1 | contig 12090 bp, 9 predicted proteins | sample MGYA00242131_ERZ509054 | MGnify/ENA primary metagenome ERZ509054 (study PRJEB26280, sample SAMEA2338749) | human gut metagenome | biome: human gut; feature: human-associated habitat; material: faeces... | reverse complement strand
GGATTAGTTATACCAGAATTAAATGGAAAATTAATCGGTTCAGCACAAAGAGTTCCAGTACCAACAGGTTCAACAACAATATTAGTAGCTGTAGTAAAAGGCGAAAATGTTACAGAAGAATCAATAAATGCTGCAATGAAAGCTGAGAGTAGTGAATCATTTGGATATACAGATGAATACTTAGTATCATCAGATGTTATCGGAATGAGATATGGTTCATTATTTGATAGTACACAAACAATGGTAACAGAAATTGGAGAAGGATTATATCAAGTTCAAGTTGTATCTTGGTATGATAATGAAAATTCTTACACAAGCCAAATGGTAAGAACAATAAAATATTTTGCTGAATTAGGTGAATAATAAATTAAAACACTTTTGAATACATTTTCAAAAGTGTTTTTTGATGTAATATATTGATAAAAATATATAGTCAAGGCTTTTAAACTTTTTTTCTAATTTCTATGTAATTTAATTCTCCCATACAAACACCTCGTTATTATGATATTTTATAATGAATAAAAAATAAATAAAATTATTTAAAACTGTTGAACTATAACCATAACTGTGATAAAATTTTTATGAAAACAAAGGAGGAAAGTTTATGATAAAATACAAAAATAAAAAAGAAAAAGGAATTACTCTGGTTGCATTAGTTATAACTATAATAATTTTGTTGATTTTAGCAGGTATAAGTATTCAAACACTAACACAAACAGGATTATTTGAAAATGCAAAACAAGCAAAAAATGCAACAGAAAATGCACAAAAATATGAAAATTATATATTAGTAAGTTATGAAAATGAAATAATGAATATAAACAATTCTAACAGAGAAAATGAAAAAAATAGTTCAATTATATCAGAAGTAAAATTTGAAGTGAAAGATAAAAGTACAACATATATAGAAATTGCAATTAATCCAACAGCAAAAAAAAAAAAAAAAAAAAAAAAAAAAAAAAAAAAAAAAATAAAAAAAAAAAAAAAAAAAAAAAATATAGAAGATATTTTAGGCTATCATATAATTGCAATAGATGAAAGTGATAATACTCAAGTTAATTCGAAAATGTCGACAGAAAAAACTATAAAATTAGAAGGATTAAAAGCAAATACAAAATATGATATATTTGTGGCAGCATATGATAAATTTAATAATGTTAGATATTCACAAACTCAAAAAGTACAAACTTGTCAAGAATTTGATTTTAAGAATGAATTTGAAACTATTACTTTGGGAACAACAGGAAAATATTATGGATTAAGTGGAAATTCTGCATACTTTATTACAGAGCTTAACAACGGATATTGGAAAAATCAAAATCCATTTTTAAATGTTTCTGATACAAATTCATATGCTAATTTATATACTATTAATAAATTAGAAAAAAATTTTAAAAGTATTGAAATATATGCTAGAACACGAAATGACGGAAAGAATGATGCTCTTTTTAAATGGGGACTTGTAAGTAAAACAGGAAATGATCCAATATGGTTAGAAAGTGCGACGAAATCTATGACTTGTGCAACTACTTCTAGTTTTGTTGATTATAAAGAAACAATTAAAATTCCAGAAGGAGTGAACACAACAGATTATTATTTACAAATGTATTTTAAACATAATGGAAGTAGTTATAGCATGATTATGGAATTTATGGAATTAAAAGGAATATATTAATTTGTTATAATAAAAATATCTGGAATGTAAAAAAATATCTTAAAAAACTTGTAAAAAAATTTCAAATGTGCTAATATAATAAATATAAAAAACAAATCCAATTAAAAAGCAAAGTATATATATTAAAACCAAAACAGAGAAAATATCCTAGGCTGAAAGATATTTAAACAAATATATAGAAATTTCACTTTTTAGGACTTCTTTTGAACGTAAATAAAACAAAGTAGAAAGAAGCGGTTGAACCGTTAAAACTATAATGAGGTTAGTTAAAAATAAAAAAACTAATAAATTTAGGTGGTACCACGGAAATCCATTTCGTCCTATAACAGGGAGAAATGGATTTTTTATTGACCAAATTAGTAGATGAATGAATTGAAAGGAGAAAAAAATGAAAGAGCAAATCGAAAGTATCAAACAAACAGCTATTGAAGAAATAGCAAAAGCAGAAGACTTACAAACATTAGAAAATGCAAGAGTAAAATACCTAGGAAAAAAAGGTGAATTAACAGCAGTATTAAGAGGAATGGGAGGACTAAGCCCAGAAGAAAGACCAGTAATAGGTGGACTAGTAAATGAAGCAAAAGAAAGCCTAGAAAAATTAATAGAAGAAAAAGAAGAAAAATTCAAAATTGAAGAATTAAACAAAAAACTGGAAGCAGAAAAAATAGACATCACATTACCAAGTACAAAAATGAAAAGAGGAAGCCTACACCCAGTAAGTAGAATAATAGAAGACATAGAAGATTTATTTGTATCAATGGGTTATGATGTAGTAACAGGACCAGAACTAGAAAATGATGAATATTGTTTTGAAAGATTAAACCTTCCAAAAGGACATCCAGCAAGAGATATGCAAGACAGTTTCTATATAACAGATGAATACTTATTAAGAACACAAACATCAGCAGTTCAAGCAAGAACAATGATGGCAAATACAGAAAAAACATCAATAAGAATGATTACAGCAGGAAAAACATATAGAAGAGAAGATGATGCAACACACTCACATCAATTTAACCAAATAGAGGGATTAGTAATAGATAAAAAAGAAAGAAATGTATCATTAGCAGACTTAAAAGGAACACTAGAAGTATTTGTTAGAAAAATAATAGGAGCAAACTTAGACTTAAGATTTAGACCAAGTTACTTCCCATTTACAGAACCATCATATGAGGTTGATGTAACATGCTTCAAATGCGGAGGAAAAGGATGTAATCTATGTAAACAAACAGGATGGATTGAAGTATTAGGAGCAGGAATAGTTCATCCAAATGTTTTAAAAATGAATGGGTACGACCCAGAAAAATTTGGAGGATTTGCATTTGGAACAGGTATAGATAGACTTGCAATGTTTAGATATGGAATAACAGACATGAGATATCTATACACAAATGATGTAAGATTTTTAAGCCAATTTGATAGAAAAGATGAAGAGTAATAATAAAGATTTGGCAGACAAAAATTTTTGAAAAATTTTTGAATGACTATGAACGAACGAAGTGAGCGAAAGGATGAAGAATAATGAATTTAAGTTTGAATTTTGTAAAAGATTATATAGATTTAGATAATGAATTAACAGTAAAAGATATAGCAGAAGCTATGACAAAAGCTGGAAACGAATACGACTCAGCAGAAAAATTAATAAATGCAACAAAATTAGTAATAGGAGAAATAAAAGAATGTGAAATGCACCCAGATTCAGATCATTTACACCTATGCAAAGTAGATATTGGAAGCGAAATATTAAATATAGTATGTGGTGCACCAAATGCAAGAAAAGGAATAAAAGTAATAGTAGCACAAGTTGGAGCAGAACTTCCAGGAGACTTCAAAATCAAAAAAGGAATGATAAGAGGTCAAGAATCAAATGGTATGTTATGTGCTTTATATGAAATAGGAATAGATAAAAAATTCTTATCAGAAGAAGACAAAAATGGAATACACGAATTACCAGCAGATGCTCCAGTAGGAGGAGACCCAATACAATATATGGGATTAGATGATGGAGTTATAGATTTTGAATTAACAGCAAATAGAGGAGATTTATTAAGCATTTTAGGAATGGCTTATGAATTAGGAGCAATATATGACAAAAAAGTAAAACCAGTTGAATATGGTTATAAAGAAAATGGAGAAGATGTAAACAAAGAATTCTCAGTACAAGTAAATACAGAAAATTGCAAACTATTCTTAGCTAAAAAAGCAAAAAACGTAACAATAAAAGAAAGTCCAGAATTTATAAAAAATAGATTAATAGCTTGTGGAATAAGACCAATAAACAATGTTGTAGACATAAGTAACTATGTAATGTTAGAATTAGGTCAACCATTACACTTCTATGATGCAGATAATTTAGGTAACAAAATAGTTGTTAGAATGGCCGAAAATGGTGAAAAATTAACAACACTAGATAACACAGAAAGAACTTTATCAAATGAAGATATAGTAATTACAGACGGAACAAAATCTATAGGATTAGCTGGTGTTATGGGAGGACTAGACACAGAAGTTGAAGAAACAACAAAAAATGTAATAATTGAATCAGCAATATTTGATTCAGTAAAAGTAAGAAAAACATCAAATAAAATATTAAGAAGTGAAGCTAGTAACAGATTTGAAAAAGGCTTAGACCCTGCAAGAACTTATATGGCAATGGAAAGAGCTTGTACTTTACTTGAAAAATATGCAGATGCAGAAATTGAAACAGGAATTGTAAAATATGATGTAACAAAAAATGAAGAAAAAGTTATTGAAATATCATATAAAGAAATAAATGATGTATTAGGAACAAATATATCAAAAGAAGATATTGTAGATGTATTTAGAAAATTAGATTTTAAGACAGAAGCAAAAGAAGATACAGTAATAGTTACAGTACCAACAAGAAGAATAGACATCTCAATTAGAGCAGATTTAATAGAAGAAGTTGGAAGAATCTATGGAGTTGATAATATCCAAGGAAAACTACCAGTAGTTCCGATGAAAATGGGACATCTAGACAAAACAGCAAGAAAAATAAGAGCAAAAATGTCAAACATGGGATTAAACGAAACATTATCATATATCTTAATAAATGACAAAGATGTTCACAAATTCACAACAGATGAATTTGAAGAAGTAAGACTATTAGACCCAATAACAGAAGAAAGAAACACACTAAGATACAGTATGATACCATCATTATATAAAATTTATGAATACAACAAAGCACGTGAAAATAAAGATGTATGTTTATTTGAAATAGGAAAAGGCTTCTGGAAAAAAGGAGAAGAATATGGAGAAAATCAAAAAATATGTGTCTTAATGACAGGAAAATATTATGAAGGAATAGGACATAATAAAAATGTAGACTTCTATGATATAAAAGGTGTAACAGAAGAATTATTAGACTACTTAGGATATGCAGGAAGATATAGTTTTGTAGTACCAAAACAAATGCCAGCAGAATTCCACCCAGGTCAAACAGCAGAAATCTCTGTAAATAATGACATAGTAGGAATTGTAGGAAGAATTCATCCATCAGTAGAAAAAGAAGCAGTTTATGTAATGGAAATTAACTTAGACAAATTACTAGCAAAAAGAGTAGGAAAAATGAAATTTAAAGAAATATCAAAATTCCCAGTTATTAAAAAAGATTTAGCATTACTAGTAGACAAAAATATAACATCAAAAGAAGTAGAAATGTTAATAAAGAAAAAAGCCGGAAAATTATTATTAGACATAAATGTTTTTGATGTTTATGAAGGTAAAAATATTGATAGTAATAAGAGAAGTATTGCTTATTCATTAACATTTGGGGCTACAGACAGAACTTTAAATGATGATGAAATAAACAGCATTTTAGAAGGAATTATTACAGATTTAGAAAACAAAGGATTTGAAATTAGAAAATAGAAAAAAAAGGAATTGAGAATTATTTTCAATTCCTTGTTTTTTATTGACAAAAAATATTCCTTAATATAAAATTAAATTATAAAGAATGTATAAAGGGGGATATGGTATAGAAATATGCCATAAAATAAACAAATGAATAAAATATTAAAAAAGATACTTTTATTAACAATAATTGCAGTTATTTTTAGTAATAATATTAATTTTGCAAGTGATGAAACAAACAAAAATAATTGTTTTGAAACTAACGGAGCAACAGAAATAGAATTAGCAATAGAAGAAAATCAAATAGAACCAGGGAAAGACTTAATATTCTATATAAATACTAATAAAAGTATAAGAGGAAGAATAGTAGAATTAGAAGATAATGGTACAATTAGAAAAAATGAAAGAGAAGTAGCTTATCAAAGTAATGAAAATGAATTTTGTTATAAATACACATACTTGACTTATAAAGAATCAAAAATAAACAACATAACAATAACAAATTTACCAAATGAAAATATCAATATATATGCATACATAAAGTACAATGGAAAATATTATTATATAAATTCTATAAAAAACAAACAAACTAATAAAAACTTAAATAAAATATCAGATACTTCATTAATTCCAAAGGAAAAAATGAGCCAAAATCAAATAACAGAAGCAAAAAGTAAAGATACAGCAATTATGAAAAGGAAATGGGCTGAAGCTTTAAATATTAGTGAAAATGATATTGATAAATACCTAGATTTATATAATGCTAAAGGTCAAGGTAAACTACATAAAGATGGAAGAAAAATAAAAAATAGCAAAAATGAAGAAGTAATGTTGAATGGTGTAGGATTATTTCATCTATTAGATTATGGCTATATGTACAACGAGGAAACATTAAGTGCCTTAAAATATTGGGGAATAAATTGTATAAGAATACCAGCATATGTTAACTATAGAGCTTCAAATGCAACAGATAGTGTTACCAGAGATGATAGAGGACTAGTAACAGCATATGATGAATATATACAAGAAATGGATAGAATTATAGATATTGGAACACAACAAGGATTATATTGTATAGTAGATTTTCATATCTTATTAGAAGATGGAGATATAAAAAATTATCAAGAACTTGCTGATAAATTCTTTGAACACTTTGGTTCAAAATATGGTAAGCAAAATAATATTTTTTACGAATTAACAAATGAACCTTATGGTACACCAACAGAAAGTTTATTTGATTATATAAAACATGAAAAAGAGATAGTAAAAAAATATGATAATAATCCTATTATGATTAGTGGAAATACATATTACGACTCAAGCAAACTTTCAGAATATTATCAAAAATTTAAACAACAAGAGATTAATGATGTATTTGTATCACATCATTATTACAATGGAGAAGAAATAAAATATTTTCAAAAATTTTATAATGAAACAGATGTGCCTTTAGTTTATTCTGAATGGGGAAATTCTGATGGAGACCCAAATGGAGAAGTTAAAAATTATACAGAAATGACAAAAAAATATTTAGAATGGTGGGATGATAATAATATTTTAAATTGTGCATGGATGTTATGTCATGGTGACTATACATATTCTTTATGGAATACAAATTTAGGATATAAATCAGAATTCTTAAAATATGGTTGCATAAGTGATGAGTATTTATCAGAATATGGAAAAGTTGTTTTTCAATCATATTTTGATAATAATATCAAACGTGTAAAAAATAACGAAAAATATATAAATAGAGATTCAAATCAAGAAACTAAAGAAGATGAAAATACAAACAACAATATAAACCAAAATAATAGTATAGAAAATAATAACAATATAGAAAATACCAACAATATAAGTTCAAAGGAAGATAATACTATAAAAAAAGGTCAATTACCAAAAGCAGGTCAAAAAGCATTTTATTTGTATTTTGTAACAATGATAATATTAATTATCAATATAATAGTTTATATAATAAAAAGAAATAGCATTTTAAAATAAAATGCTATTTTTAGTATATTATAAGCTTTAAAATTTGATTAATTCCTTGACAAATAAAAGCCATATTGATATTATATAAAAGTAAAAAACAAAAGAAAGAGTGTGAAAAAAATGAAAAATATATATCCTAATTTGTATTATGCAAAAGTAGAAGAAATAACAATACAAGAACTAATAAAAAACAAAATAAAACTACTAATATTAGACGTAGACAACACACTAATAGATTATTATAAAAAACTTTCAGACAGTGTAATAAACTGGTCAAAAGAAATGAAAGGTCAAGGAATAAAATTATATATATTATCAAACACAAATGATGAAGAAAAAGTTAAAAAAGTAGCACAAAAATTAGATATACCATATAAACACTTTGCAATGAAACCACTAAAAAGAGGATTTAAAAAGATAGAAAAAGAAACACAAATAAAAGCTGAAAATATAGCAGTAGTAGGAGACCAAATATTTACAGATGTATTAGGTGGAAATAGAAGCGGAATGTTTACAATACTAGTAGAACCAATAGATAACAAAAAAGATTACTGGTATACTGCATGGAAAAGACCAATAGAAAATAAAATTAAAAATATAATAAAAAAAGAAACAAAAGAAGGGAAAAATAAAAATGTATATTAATGATACACATATAATGTATTATGCAGTAGTTGCCATATTAGGACTTTTTGTAGGAATGTTTGTAGACTGGATGAATTCAAGACTACCAGAATACAAAAAAGTTTTTACAAAAGAAATAAAAGAATATTTTATAAAATTCAAACCAAACTATATATTAATGTTAATAACATCAGCAACATATGTAGCACTTTTATACAATTATGGAATAAAAAACACATTTATAGCAAATTTAGATTTAATAAAATTTATGATATTAACACCAATGTTATTATCAGCATTTGTAATAGATTACAAATTACAAATAATACCAAACAGACTAAACCTAACAATGTTTGAAGTAGGATTAGTAATAGCATTTTTATATGGATTGTCAGATGTAGCAATAACAATAAATATGGTACTTGGAATGTTAGTAGGAGCAGGAATATTCTTAGCAATAACACTAATAGGAGGACTAGTATATGGAAAAGAAGCTATGGGCTTTGGAGATGTAAAACTAATGGGCGCATTAGGAATATACTTTGGTCTATCAAACATAATAGTAATAACACTATTATCATTCTTAATAGGAGCAATACTTAGCATAGTATTATTAGCAACAAAAATAAAAAAAATGGACGAATACATACCATTTGGACCATTTATAGTATTAGGGACATTTATCAGTATATTTGTACCATTCCAAGTAATAAAAAGTATATTGATGCAAATATTTACATTAGGCTTATATAAAGGCTAAAATAAAAAACTTAGGCAAAAAAGAATAGGGGGAGTTTCTATGAATCCAAAATTACAATGGTTAAGAAACAAAATGTCTAGTTTAGATATGCAAGGAATAATAATATCAAATCCAGTAAATATAAAATATTTAACAAACATAGATGCAGAAGGGACACTAATAATAAATCCAAAAGAGAATATATTTATAACAGATGGGAGATACATAGAACACGTACATAGTATATTAACACTATATGATGAAATAATAGTATATAACATAAACGATGTATCAATGGATGACTACGAAAACTTTTTTATGTTTTGTGAAAATGTAGGATTTGAAGAAAATTATATAACATATGCAAAATATAAAGAATATATAAGAAAATTTAAAATAAACAATTTTGTCGAAACCGAATATATAATTGAAAAACAAAGAATGATAAAAGATGATGATGAATTAAGCAGTATAATAAAGGCTTGTAATGTAACAGATGACTGTTTTAAACACATAACAAATTACATAAAACCAGGAATGACAGAAAAACAAATAGCAAAAGAAATAGAAAATTATTATACTCAAAATGCAGAAGGATTATCATTTGAAACAATAGTAGCATCAGGAGAAAATTCATCAAAACCACACGCAGTACCAACAGAAAGAAAAATTCAAGAAAAAGACATAATAACAATAGATATGGGATGCAAAGTAAATGGTTATTGTTCAGATATGACAAGAACAATATTTGTTGGAGAACCAACAGAAGAAATGAAAAAAGTATATGACCTAGTTCTAAATAACCAAAAATTTGCACTAGACCAATACAAAGATGGAGCAAATGCTAGACAGATAACAAAAATGGTAGAAAGCAACTTCAAACTAAATGGAGGCTATGATTTAATCCATAGTTTAGGCCATGGAGTAGGGTTAGAAATACACGAATTACCATATATGAGTTATAGATTTGACACAATGCTTAGAGAAAACATGGTAGTAACAGATGAACCAGGAATATATATACCAGGAAAATTTGGAGTAAGAATAGAAGACACAGTACAAATTACAAAATTTGGTTGCATAAGTTTAACAAATTCTGAGAAAAATTATATTATAATTTAGGGAAAAGGGGACGCCCTTTTTTTCCCTATCAAAAATTTCCCTAATAAAGCAATTTTAGTCGTAGAAATTTAAAAATTAAGCAAAGGGTTGATTTTTCCACAGAATTGTAGTAAAATAAAAAAAGTAAAAAATAAAATTAATAAAAAGCAAAGCAAAAAAGACTTGTCAGATTGTCTGGCAATGAACGGAGCAAAGCGTATTGAAAGGAGAAATAATATGGCAGGAGTATACTCAGCAGGAGATTTTAGAAATGGAACAACATTTGAAATGGAAGGAAACGTTTTCAGAGTTGTAGAATTCCAACACGTAAAACCAGGAAAAGGATCAGCATTCGTAAGAACAAAATTAAAAAATGTTATAACAGGAGCGACACTTGAAAAAACATTTAACCCATCAGATAAATACCCAGCAGCAGAAATAGATAAAAAAGCAATGCAATATTTATATGCAGATGGAGATTTATATTATTTTATGGATAACGAAACATATGACCAAATGCCTTTAAACAAAGATACATTAGGTGATTGTTTAAAATATCTAAAAGAAAATATGGAAGTTACAATACTTTCTTACAAAGGAAATGTATTTGCTGTTGAACCACCAACATTTGTTGAATTAGAAGTTACATATACAGAACCAGGATTTGCTGGAAACACAACAACAACATCTGGAAAACCAGCAACATTAGAAACAGGATTAGAATTACAAGTTCCTATGTTCGTAAACATTGGTGATGTATTAAAAATCGATACCAGAACATGTGAATACATGGAAAGAGTTTAATTTAAAATCAGAAAGGTTATAAAATTAAATGAGTGATTTAGAAAATAAAATTGAACAACTTTTAAAAGAAGTTAAAGAATTAAAAGAAAATCAAAAAGAAATGACAGAAAAGATGTCAAAAATGCAACAAGTAATAGACCATATAGAAGATGATATATATGAAGAAGAAGGATTTGATTTTGAAATTGTTTGCCCATATTGTGAACATGAATTTGTAATAGACACAAGTGAAGACAAAACAGAAATCAAATGCCCAGAATGTAAAAATATAATCGAATTAGATTGGTCTGGAAACTTAGATGATGAAGATGACGGATGTTCAGGAAATTGTTGCGGATGCTCTGGTTGTGGAGATGACACATCAGATGAAGACGATGATATGTAGATATTAAATATAAAAAAGTGATTGAGTATATTTTATACTTAATCACTTTTTATATATTTTTATACTAAGAAGAAAAAATATTAAAAGAAATCCAACGGATTTTTATACTCACCATCAATACGAAATCCTAAATGTAGATGGCATCCAGTAGTAGCACCATTAGTAGGTTTTCCACTAGAATCAAAATATCTATTGCCAGGCACTCCGTAAACATATTTAGGACCAACAAAACCAATAACTTGTCCTTCTTTTACAAAATTACCAACAGAAACGATAAAATTAGGGTCAACATGACAATATGAAACCTTAAAAGAATCAAAGGAAAGAGTAATTGTATAACCGCCAGCACCTAAAAAAGAACAAAAAGTAATCTCACCATCATTGATAGCAATCAATTTAGTTCCTTCTGGAGCAGGAATATCAACTCCATAATGAAAACTAGAAGCACCACTTGTAGGAGCATTTCTCTTACCAAATGGTGAACTTAGAGCCGTATAGCCGGGAATAGGCCAAGTGAAACCATCTGGGTTGAAATCAAGAATTTTGCTAGAACTTGAGTTAGAAGAGTTTAAATTTTGGCTTTGAATAATGGGAATAAAAAATATAGAAATAAAAATAGCAAATAAAATAATAGATGTCAAAAATTTTTGAAATAAATTTTGAATAAAAATCACACTCCTTATAAAATAATGAATAAACAAGTATATTATATATAGCACGAATTTTGTATAAATTCAATAAAAAATAGAAAAATTATAAAAATATGCTTTTACTACTTGCCAAAATAAATAAACTGTGATAATATTATAAATGTCTTTGAAACAGCAAAAACAAAATAAATAGGGGTATAGTGTCAATGGTAGCACATCGGTCTCCAAAACCGCCTGTGAGGGT
>ENA-OROU01002786-OROU01002786.1-human-gut-metagenome-genome-assembly--contig:-NODE-2786-length-12094-cov-12.017443_pt1 | contig 12094 bp, 8 predicted proteins | sample MGYA00242131_ERZ509054 | MGnify/ENA primary metagenome ERZ509054 (study PRJEB26280, sample SAMEA2338749) | human gut metagenome | biome: human gut; feature: human-associated habitat; material: faeces... | reverse complement strand
CGCACCTCGCTCGCCGTATCGGCACTTAGAATTATGCGGTATTGCCTTATCTTTTCGCTATTGGGAGTTGACCGTATCCTTTGCGATAGTAACCTCATAGTGAGCAAGACAAAAGCACTTTCCCTTATTTGCAATGCAAATATAAGGGAAAGTGCTTTTTTGTAAGGGCAAAATTCCGCGTTTAAAGCTGTGCAAGACCTGCCGGGTGCCATTCGTCCCGGATGCCGATGTCGGCACAGACGATCTCACCGCAGAAGGGTGCGGAGCTTGGAGCTGTGTGCAGGGGCTTGCAGCTGTCAAACGTCACGGTCAGGTCTGCGCGGACGGCTCCCTCGGCGGCCTCACCCGTATCGGTGTTGATGCCGCTGGGCAGATCAACGGCCAGCCCGGCGTTTTCCATCATTTGCAGATAGGGCAGGCCGTGGGCGTTGCCTGCACGCTCGATTTCCTTCATCTGCGCAGCGGTCACAATGCGGTGCTTCATAATTTGTGCCTTCCTTCTAATAGAGGTGCGCCCCAACTCCGCAGCGCACCCGGAGTTTGCCGCAGCTTTAGAGCAAGCCAAAGCGGCAGGCGTAAGGGTTGCCCATAGACGACGCCATAATCAACACAATAATAAAATCGAGAATCGCTTTCGCGACAAATGTCAAGTGGCCCCCGATGCCCAGCACACCGCCCGCAATGATCGTGAATGCAGCAGGGTCAGCTTTTCGTTGGTCAGCTGGTAGCCCTGGGCCAGGTGGTTATCCACCGCGGCGCGGACCTCCTGCGGGGCTGTGGAAAGGTCAATCTTTGAAATATATGACATAGCGGGTCTCCTGTTTATGCAAAATAAACCCATTACTTAACTTGATAAGTTGGTTGATAGTGCTGCCAGTATACCATCTGCCGGGCGGTACGTCAACGCCAAACGGGCAAAAACAGGATTGCAGAGAGAAAAAATTCGTGCTACACTGGCAGAAAGTGAAACTGCGAAAGGGATGCAGAACAATGGAAAAGGAACAGGCATTGCAAGCCCTGTTGGATCAAGTGGTCCGGCAGGGGGATTTTATCGGTGTCAGCGCGCTCTACCTACGGGATGGCAAACAGCTGGCTTATGCACAGGCGGGCATGGCGGACCGGGAACGGGGCATCCCCTTTGCGCGGGATACCATCTGCCGGGTGTTTTCGATGAGCAAGCCCATCACGGCCTTTGCGGTGATGAAGCTATGGGAGGACGGCAAACTGGACCTGGACGCCCCGGTGGCAGCCTATCTGCCGGAGTTCGGGGATGCCGAGCATACGAACCTGACAATCAGGCAGCTGCTCTGCATGACCTCCGGGTATGGCTACAATGATAACGATTCGGTACAGTCGGCGGGGTTGGGCAGGCTGTATGATGAAATTTCGGAATCCTTTACCAAAGGCGGGCAGCGTACCACGCGTCAGGTGATTGCCGAAATGGCGAAGCTGCCGCTGCTGTACCGCCCCGGCAAGGGCTGGCGGTATGGTGTCAGCGCGGATATCCTGGCCGCAGCGGTGGAAGCCGCCAGCGGGATGAACTACCGCGATTTTTTGAAGCAGAACCTACTGGACCCGCTGGAGATGGTGGATACGGATTTTTATGTGCCGGAAGCCAAGCGTGGCCGGTTTGCCCAAGCGTATGATTTCAATTCCGGCGCAGCGGTGCCCGATGTGGTGAACCACCTTGGCATCCAGATGAACATGAAAAGCCTGCCGGAGTTCCTTTCCGGAGGGGCAGGCATGGTTTCGACCATTGACGATTATGCCCACTTTGCCACCATGCTGATGAACGGCGGCGAATGGAACGGCTGCCGCCTGCTGAAACCGGAAACGGTGCAGGCGATGGCGGAGCCGCTGCTGAACGCAGAGCAACGCAAGATTTTTGTGGGGCAGGATACCATGCGCCTTGGCATGAGCTATGGCCATTTGATGAGTGTCTGCGTTGCCCCGGAGGAAAGCCCGGTGCCGCTGCACCTGGGGGAATACGGCTGGGATGGCAAGCTGGGAACCCTGTTCACCAACGACCCTGCAACCCGCAGCAGCCTGCTGATGATGCTGCAGCGCAACGGCCCCTGGGACAGACTGGTCAACCTGCGCGTTGGCGTAAAGAAAATTTTGTGGGAATGAGGGGGATGATGGCATGGAGCCATACCGCCCGAACTGTTATAAAATACCGGAACTGAACGGCCTGCGGGTGCTGCTGGTGTTTATCGTCAGCTGGTACCACTTTTGGCAGCAATCCTGGCTGACGCCGAGTATTGGCAGTTACTCTCTGGATTATCTGCTGCGCGCCGGGTATATGCCAGTGGACGGAACGATTTTGCTTTCTGGCTTTTTGCTGTTCCTGCCCTATGCCCGTGCCATGCTGCTGGGAGAGGCGGTACCGAACACAAAACAGTTTTACCAGCGCCGCATCATGCGCATTGTGCCCAGCTATTATTTTGTCACGCTGGCGCTGCTGCTTGCCGTGGCGCTGCCCTGGCACCTGTACTACAACAGCTCCGATATGGTGCGGGATGTTGTGATGCACCTGACCTTTACCCAGACGTTTAACCCGGCAACCTATATTGCAACCCCCATCGGGGTGGCTTCCTGGACCATTGCAATCGAGATGCAGGCGTATTTGATCTTCCCGCTGCTGGCGCGGTGGGCGATGAAAAATCCCCTTGGCACCCTGATGACAATGGCAGCGGGGACGTTCGCCTTCCGCGGGTGGTGCGTCTGGCGGCTGGATGAATACAATATGGTGGTCAACCAGCTGGCAAACTTTTTGGATATATACGCGCTGGGCATGGGGGCGGCACTGCTGTATGTCTGGCTGGTGCAGTGCTACCCGGCAGCGGAAAAACGCAAAGCGATGGCATGGCAGGGGATCGCAACGCTGCTGTGCGTGCTTTCCACCTGGGGGATGCTGCGCATTTTCCGGGTGCAGGCAGGGGAGAGCGGCCAGGCGGCTTTGCAGGCCGGGCAGATGATGCGCCGCCCGCTGCTGGGGCTGGCCGTTGCGGGAATCCTGCTCACCCTGCCGTTTGCGGCGCGCCCGCTGCGCTTTTTGATGGGCAACCGGGTGATGGGCTGGCTGGCGGCGGTTTCGATGAACTACTACCTGCTGCACCAGAACCTGGCCGTTCACCTGAAACGGCTGGGCGTTCCACCGTCCGTCAGCGCGGAACCGAACCGGGCAGGGGAGCAGCCGTGGCAGCTGCAATATACCCTGCTGTGCTTTGGGCTGTCCCTGCTGGGGGCAGCGCTCATTACGCTGTTGATTGAAAAGCCGTGCGCGAAGGTGTTGAAAAAGATGTTTGCGCGTGGAAAAGCGGAAAACAAGGCGTAACGTGCTGTGGGAAAGCGCGGACATTGATGACCTGATAAGCAAAAAAGGCACCGCCGGACTTTTCATCCGGTGGTGCCTTTTTGGCTATAAAGATAGAAAAGAAAACAAAGTTTATGGTGCGGCTGCAGTAGTTTGTTGCACTGGGTGACAAAATGTGATGTGCTTTTTAAGCTGCATCTGCAGCAGGCACTGCACACAACGGCAGGCGGTTGGCCCCACTTCCGAGAGGAGGTGAGAACCACGCGTTTTACATTTACTTTCCATGTTGGCCGAAAGAGGATCACGCTGGGTTTAGTGGTAAAAAGCAAGAACCGCCACCCTGGCCGGTGACGGTTCTTCAATGAACTCGATAACCTAAAAGGGTCAACCGCTATAACATGCCCGGCGGGGCTGTCAATAAGTATGGCTACAGCACATTCTGTTTGCGGAAAGCGCTGGGGGTCATGCCTTTTTCTTTTAGGAACACGCGGTTAAAGCTGCGGATGGTGCCAAAGCCGCACTGTTCGGCCACCTGGGTGATGGGCAGGCTGCTGCCCTGCAGCAGCGCGGCGGCGTGGCTGATGCGGTACTGGTTGATAAAACCCTGAAAGCCGGTGTGCAGGCTGTGGTTGAAGTAGGCTGAAAGATAGGTGTAATTATATCCAAGATCGCGTGCCATCTGTTCCAGCGTCAGGGTGTGGGTGTAATTCTTTTGCACATAGTCGATAATTTTGGAGGAGAGGTGGGCATCCACATCCGGCACGGGGCGCGGCTGCAAAAAGCACTGTTCCAATGCTGTACCGCAGATCAGGTAAAGCCCGGCCAGCTGCTTGCAGCGGCTGCCGCCCGGCCAGAGCAGCTCCATCAGGGGCGCAGCTTCCATGCGGAACACAGGGGTGATGAACTCCCGCTGGCCCAGCTGAGAAATAAATTCTGGCACCCAGTCGGTAGAAAACACCCATAACACGCTCTGAGATTCGCCAATGGTGCGGTAGCTGTGGATTTGGTCCGGCAGCACCAGCAGGGCTTCGCCGGGGTGAACTTCGTACTGCTCGGTTTCCAGCGTACAGGCCAGCGTGCCGGACTGCACACACAGGAATTCAAAGCTGTGGTGCAGATGCGCCGGAAAATTAAAGTTATGGTCGCGCTGGCAGTACAAATAATTGTGCTGGTCAGAACGCTCAGACTCATAGAACAGCATACGGGGGAACCTCACTTTCTTGTTACACAAAGTTTGGCCGGGTGAAAACACCAAAACATCCAAACTTCTGTCTACTATTTTATACGCTCTTTCTTGCACTTGCAAGGGAAAATTCGGTAAAATAAAGAAAAAGCGGAGGGAACCGCAAGAAAAAACACAACGCAAAGGAGAATGGCTCATGTACTACATTGGTATCGATCTGGGTACCTCGGCAGTCAAGCTGCTGCTGATGCAGGGCGACGGGCAGATCGCCAACATTGTAAGCCGCGAATATCCCATTGCATTCCCGCATCCGGGCTGGAGCGAGCAGAACCCCGCGGACTGGTGGGACGCTGTCTGTGCAGGCATTCCGGAGCTGCTGAACGGCTTTGATGCTTCGCAGGTGGCCGGTATTGGTGCCGGCGGCCAGATGCACGGCCTGGTGGTGCTGGATGCACAGGACAAAGTGATCCGCCCCTGCATTTTGTGGAATGACGGCCGCACCCAGAAGCAGGTGGAATACCTGAACAACGTCATTGGCAAAGAAAACCTGAGCAAGTACACCGCAAACATTGCATTTGCCGGCTTTACCGCCCCCAAACTGCTGTGGATGCGCGATACCGAGCCGGAGAACTTTACAAAGATCAGCAAGATCATGCTGCCGAAGGACTACATCAACTACAAGCTGACCGGCGTACACTGCACCGATTACTCCGATGCTTCCGGCATGCTGCTGCTGGATGTGCAGCACAAGTGCTGGAGCAAAGAAATGCTGGATATCTGCGGCGTTAGCGAAGCCAAGATGCCCAAGCTGTTTGAAAGCTGGGAGCCGGTTGGCACCCTGACCGCCGAAGCTGCTGCCAAGCTGGGTTTGCCGGAAGGCGTTAAGGTCTGCGCCGGCGCCGGCGACAATGCTGCCGCTGCTGTTGGCTGCGGCGCTGTGGGCAACGGCAAGTGCAACATCTCGCTGGGAACCTCCGGTACCGTGTTCATCACCAGCAGCACCTTTGGTGTGGACAAGCAGAACGCCCTGCACAGCTTTGACCATGCAGACGGCGGCTACCACCTGATGGGCTGCATCCTGTCCGCTGCAAGCTGCAACAAGTGGTGGATGGAAGACATCCTGAACACCCAGGACTTCGGCAAGGAGCAGGAGCCCATCACCGCTGAAAAGCTGGGTGCAAACGATGTGTACTATCTGCCTTACCTGATGGGTGAGCGCAGCCCCCATAACGATCCCGCAGCCCGCGGTTCTTTCATCGGGCTGCGTATGGATTCCACCCGCGCCGATATGACCCAGGCTGTGCTGGAAGGCGTTGCCTTTGCCATCAAGGATTGTGTCGAGATCGCTCGTGCACAGGGCGTTGAGATCGCATCCAGCACGCTGTGCGGCGGCGGCGCCAAGAGCCCGCTGTGGCGCGAGATCATGGCAAATATTCTGGGCATTCCCCTGGCGCTGCCCCAGACTGAGCAGGGCCCCGGTTACGGCGGCGCCATGCTGGCAGCCGTTGCCTGCGGCGAATACGCCACGGTGCAGGAATGCGCGGATAAGCTGATCAAGATCAAGAGCGTGACCGAGCCGGATCCGGCTCTGGTTAAGAAATATGCAGCCCGCTATGAGCTGTGGCACAAGCTGTACCCGACCCTGAAGCCGCTGTATGCAGAGATGGAGGCATTGCAATGAAGATCTATTCTGTAAATGATCCCGAATTCAAGCCTTATGGCCGTGTGGTGACCGGTCTGGAAGCTGCCAAGGCAGAGATCCTGCAGGCGCTGGCAACCACTCCGCTGCTGGAAGCTACCGACTATGTGGCCGAGGAGCCTATTCTGCAGGGGCTGCCCGCAATGGTGGAAGTTTCCGAGCATCTGTTTGGCGGCATGCCGGTCCAGCTGGGCTGGTGCAACGGCCACAACACCAAACTGAACTGCCTGGAATACCACCGCGACAGTGAGTTCAACCTGGGCACCGAGGATTTCATCCTGCTGCTGGCCAAGATGGACGACATCACCGATGGCAAGCTGGACACCGCAAAGGTCAAGGCTTTCCGCGCACCGGCAGGCACCCTGGTGGAAGTTTACGCCACCACCCTGCATTACGCACCCTGCCATGTGGACCCGGCCAAGGGCTTCCGCGTGCTGGTTGCACTGCCGCAGGGCACCAACACCGCCAAGCCGGAAATCAAGGCTGACGGCGGTGACGATGCCCAGCTGTGGGCCTGCAACAAGTGGCTGCTGGCCCATGTTGAGAGCAGCGAAGCTGCCGCAGGCGCTTATGTCGGCCTGGAAGGCGTGAACATCGACATCGCAGACGATCTGTAAAAATAGTTAGAAGTTGGAAGGGAGGAGTTAGGAGTTACAATGTGCGTGCAGGCGCACACCATCAACTCCTACTTCCTAACTTGATATTGAGCAGAGCAAAATTAAAAAATAAACGGAGGGCAAACTTATGAAGTCTACCAACATCCCTGAAGTCAAGCTGGGCATTGTTGCCGTCAGCCGTGACTGTTTCCCCATTCAGCTGAGCGAAAAGCGCCGCGCCGCTATCGTGGCAGCCTGCCAGGCTAAGGGTCTGGACCTGTACGAGGCAAAGACCACTGTTGAGAACGAGAAGGACATGGAAAAGGCTGTTGCTGAGGTTACCGAGGCTGGCTGCAATGCTCTGACCGTTTTCCTGGGCAACTTTGGCCCCGAAACTCCGGAAACCCTGATCGCAAAGTTCTTCAACGGCCCCTGCATGTTTGTTGCAGCTGCTGAAGGCGACGGTGACATGATCAACGGCCGCGGCGATGCTTACTGCGGCATGCTGAACTGCTCCTACAACCTGGGTATGCGCCACCTGAAGGGCTACATCCCCGAATACCCCATCGGCACTGCTGATGAGATCGCTGACAAGATGATCGAGTTCGTTCCCATCGCCCGCACCCTGCTGGGTGTGCGTGATCTGAAGATCATCACCTTCGGCCCCCGCCCGCAGGACTTCTTTGCCTGCAACGCACCCATCAAAGGCCTGTACGAGCTGGGCGTTGAAGTGGAAGAGAACAGCGAGCTGGACCTGCTGGTTTCCTACAAAGAGCATGCAAATGACCCGCGCATCGAGGATGTCTGCAAGGATATGGCTGCCGAGATGGGCGAAGGCCACTACTATCCCGACCTGCTGGCCCGCATGGCTCAGTTTGAGCTGACCCTGCTGGACTGGGCAGATGCACACAAGGGCAACAAGAAGTACGTTGCTTTTGCTGACAAGTGCTGGCCTGCATTCCCCTCTCAGTTCGGCTTTGAGCCCTGCTATGTCAACTCCCGCCTGGTAAGCCGCGGCATCCCCGTTTCCTGCGAAGTTGATATCTACGGCGCTCTGTCCGAGTACATCGGCATGTGCGCTTCCGGCGATACCGTTACCCTGCTGGACATCAACAACAGCGTGCCCCAGTACATTTATGATGAGGACATCGCAGGCAAGTTTGATTACAGCCTGACCGATACCTTCATGGGCTTCCACTGCGGCAACACCCCGGCCTGCAAGATGTGCAATGACCGTGCCGTTAAGTATCAGCTCATCCAGCACCGTCTGCTGGAGCCGGCCGGCAGCGATCCCGACTTCACCCGCGGCACCCTGGAAGGCGACATTGCACCTTCTGACATCACCTTCTACCGTCTGCAGTGCGACAGCGAGGGTAACCTGCGCTCCTACATTGCAGAGGGCGAGATCCTGCCTGTTGCTACCCGCTCCTTCGGCGGCATTGCAATCTTCGGCATCCATGAGATGGGCCGTTTCTACCGCCATGTTCTGGTCCAGAAGCGTTACCCGCACCACGGCGCCGTTGCATTCGGTCATTACGGCAAGATCCTGTTTGAGGTCCTCAAGTTCCTGGGCATTCAGGACATCGCTTACAACCAGCCCAAGAGCCTGCCGTACCCGACCGAGAATCCGTTTGCTTGATCTGGCATAAAAAGCTGAACCACAATCCAGCAACAAGAACGGAATCCACTATTTTGTTTCGGTAACAGTCACTATACTGTTAAGCGTAGGGAAAAACCGTAAAAAAACAAAAATCTAGGGAGGAACATTATGCTGAATCCGTCCGAATTGAAAAAGATCGATGCCTATTGGCGTGCCAGCAACTACCTGGCAGCAGGCCAGCTGTACCTGCTCGATAACCCCATGCTGCGCCGTCCGCTGACCCGTGACGACGTGAAGAAGAAGATCGTTGGCCACTGGGGCACCGTGCCTGGCCAGAACTTCGTTTATGTTCACCTGAACCGTGTCATCAAGAAGTACGACCAGGATATGATCCTGATCTCCGGCCCGGGCCACGGAGGAAACTTCTTTGTTGCCAACGCTTACCTGGATGGCACCTACTCTGAAGTTTACCCCAACATCAGCCGTGATGAAGAGGGCATGAAGAAGCTGTTCAAGCAGTTCTCCTTCCCCGGCGGCATCTCCAGCCACGTTGCACCCGAAACTCCGGGCTCCATCAACGAAGGCGGCGAGCTGGGCTACTCCATCGCACACGCATTTGGTGCTGTGTTCGATAACCCGGATCTGATCTGCGCAGTTACCGTTGGCGACGGCGAAGCCGAGACCGGCCCCCTGGCCACCAGCTGGCAGTCCAACAAGTTCCTGAACCCCGTGGGTGACGGCGCTGTTCTGCCCATCCTGCACCTGAATGGCTACAAGATCTCCAACCCCACCATCTTTGGCCGTATGACCCATGAAGAGATGGAGAGCTTCTTCCGTGGCTGCTCCTGGAAGCCGTACTTCGTTGAAGGCGACGACCCGATGACCATGCACGAGAAGATGGCTGAGACCCTGGATACCGTCATCGAAGAGATCCACGACATCCAGAAGCGCGCCCGTGCTGGTGAGGATATGGGCCATATCCAGTGGCCTATGATCGTTCTGCGCACCCCGAAGGGCTGGACTGGCCCGAAGGTAGTGGACGGCAAGCCCATCGAGGGCACCTTCCGTGCACACCAGGTGCCCATCGACATCACTGTCGGCACCCCGAACCAGGAAGAGCACCTGAAGCAGATCGAAGAATGGCTGCACAGCTACCATGCTGAGGAACTGTTCGACGAGAACGGCACCCTGATCCCCGAACTGCAGGAACTGGCTCCCACCGGCGACCGCCGTCTGGCTGCCAACCCGCACGCAAACGGCGGCAAGCTGCTGCGTGACCTGCGTACCCCCGATTTCAAGCAGTATGCAGTGGATATCCCGTTCCCCGGCTCTGTCGAGAAGCAGGATATGATCGAGCTGGGCGGCTACATCCGCGACGTGCTCAAGCTGAATGCTGATGCTAAAAACTTCCGCATCTTTGGACCTGACGAGACCATGTCCAACCGTCTGTACAAGTGCTTCGAAGCTACCCAGCGTGATTGGAACTCCACCATCATCCCGGGCGATGAATTCCTGGCACACGACGGCCGCATCATGGACTCCATGCTGTCCGAGCATATGTGCGAAGGCTGGCTGGAAGGCTACCTGCTGACCGGTCGTCACGGCTTCTTTGCTTCCTACGAGAGCTTCATCCGCGTGGTGGACTCCATGGTTGCACAGCATGCTAAGTGGCTGAAGGTTTGCAGCCAGCTGCCCTGGCGCCAGAGCATTGCTTCCCTGAACCTGATCCTGACCTCCAACGTATGGCAGCAGGATCACAATGGCTTCACCCATCAGGATCCCGGCTTCCTGGATCACATCGCCAACAAGAAGGCAGACGTTGTTCGCCTGTACCTGCCGCCGGATACCAACTGCCTGCTGAGCTGCTTCGACCATTGTGTCCGCAGCCGTGACTATGTCAACGTACTGGTCACTTCCAAGCATCCGCGTCCCCAGTGGCTGACCATGGAGCAGGCTGTTAAGCACTGCACCCAGGGCGTTGGCATCTGGGATTGGGCTTCCAGCGATGCAGGCGAAGAGCCGGATGTCGTCATGGCTTGCTGCGGTGATACCCCGACCCTGGAAACTCTGGCTGCTGTCACCATCCTGCGCGACGCAATGCCCGAACTGAAGATCCGCGTTGTCAACGTTGTTGACCTGATGAAGCTTGAGCCCAACACCAAGCATCCTCATGGCCTGTCTGACGCTGATTACGATGCTCTGTTCACCAAGGATAAGCCGATCATCTTCGCATTCCATGGTTACCCGACCCTGATCCATGAGCTGACCTACGAGCGTACCAACCGCAACCTGTCTGTCCATGGCTACCAGGAGGAAGGCACCATCACCACGCCGTTCGATATGCGCGTGCAGAACGAGATCGACCGCTTCCACCTGGTTAAGGATGCCCTGCAGCACCTGCCGCAGCTGGGCAACAAGGGCGCTTATCTGATCCAGCAGATGAACGACAAGCTGGTTGCTCATAAGAACTACATCCACGAAGTTGGCCAGGATCTGCCTGAGATCATCGACTGGAAGTGGCATCTGCCTGAGAACAAGTAATTTGTTCTGAACCCTTTGTTTACTAACCCCAAACCCTGAAAATATGCCACCCACCGCAGCCCCCGCAAGGGGACTGCGGTGGGTGGCTTTTTGTGCGCTGATATTTTCTTCTCTTGTGCGGGCTGCTGTGCATGCTGGCCCGGCAAAATAAAAACACCCCCGCTCAGGTGCGGCACTGCTTTGCAGCAGACCATGCGCCAGGGCGGGGGTGTTATTCGTTACAACAAATCAAGCCTTAAGCGGCTTGTGCACAGAACTTGCAGCAAAAATTACAGCTGCGGGCCGGCAGAGACCAGAGCCTTGCCGTGCTCGTTGCCTTCGTACTTGGCGAAGTTCTTGATGAAGCGGCCTGCCAGGTCCTCAGCCTTCTTGTTCCACTCAGCAGCATCTGCATAGGTGTCACGAGGATCGAGGATAGCGGGATCGACGCCGGGCAGAGAAGTGGGAACTTCGAAATCGAAGTACGGGATCTTCTTGGTCGGGGCTTCGTTGATAGCGCCGCTCAGGATAGCGTCGATGATGCCGCGGGTATCCTTGATGGAGATACGCTTGCCAGTGCCGTTCCAGCCAGTGTTGACCAGGTAAGCCTTAGCGCCGCTCTTTTCCATCTTCTTGACCAGCTCTTCAGCATACTTGGTGGGATGCAGTTCCAGGAATGCCTGGCCGAAGCAAGCAGAGAAGGTCGGGGTGGGCTCGGTGATGCCGCGCTCGGTGCCGGCCAGCTTTGCGGTAAAGCCAGACAGGAAGTAGTACTGGGTCTGAGCCGGGGTCAGGATGGAGACCGGGGGCAGAACGCCGAATGCGTCAGCAGACAGGAAGATAACATTCTTGGCTGCCGGAGCAGAAGAAATCGGGCGAACGATGTTCTGAATGTGGTTGATGGGGTAGGAAACACGAGTGTTCTCGGTCACGCTCTTATCAGTGAAATCGATCTTGCCTTCGGCGTCGAGGGAGACGTTCTCCAGCAGAGCGTTGCGCTTGATGGCGTTGTAGATGTCAGGCTCAGAATCTTTGTCCAGGTTGATGACTTTGGCGTAGCAGCCACCCTCAAAGTTGAAGACGCCGTTGTCGTCCCAGCCGTGCTCGTCATCGCCGATCAGCAGGCGCTTCGGGTCGGTGGACAGGGTGGTCTTGCCGGTGCCGGACAGACCGAAGAAGA
>ENA-OROU01002782-OROU01002782.1-human-gut-metagenome-genome-assembly--contig:-NODE-2782-length-12110-cov-18.456408_pt1 | contig 12110 bp, 9 predicted proteins | sample MGYA00242131_ERZ509054 | MGnify/ENA primary metagenome ERZ509054 (study PRJEB26280, sample SAMEA2338749) | human gut metagenome | biome: human gut; feature: human-associated habitat; material: faeces... | reverse complement strand
CCAACGGATACAACACCCTTCTCTTTTTGAGGAAACGCAAGCTTTAGAGAAATAATCGCTTTTGTCGACAATATGCCGCAAACAGTTGCGATTGGTTGAAAAGAGGCTCTTTCATCGCCCTGGAGAAGCCCTCTTTTCCGCCTTCTCTTCCGATCTCAAATTTCTCGGGCCGCCCGCACGAAGGCTTCAAAGAGCGCCCTGTGCCGGGCCATCGTCTTCGCGAGCATTTCCGGGTGCCACTGCACGCCATAGAGCTTGCGGGATTCGTCCGCCATGGCGGCCACGGGCGCGCCTTCGGTGTGGGCCAGCACTTCGAAGCCGGCCGGGGCCTGTTCGACCGCCACACCGTGGCTCATCCACGTGGTCTGCTCGGCGGGGGAGTCGGCGAGGATGCCGGCGGCGTCGTCGATGGTGGCTGAGGTCTTGCCGTATTCGCCGAGCGCGGCCTTATCCACCTTGCCGCCGAGCTCATAGGCCATGACCTGGAAGCCGTAGCAGATACCAAGCACCGGAACACCGGATTCGAATACCTTGGTGTCTATGGTCGGCGCGCCGGGCTCGAACACGGAGGCCGGGCCGCCAGACAGAATAATCGCCTTCGGATCCTTGGCCAGGATCTCGTCGACCGGCATGGAATGAGGGACCAGCTCGGAGTACACGCCTGCTTCGCGCACGCGGCGGGCGATGAGCTGGGCGTACTGGGCGCCGAAGTCGACGACAAGCACAGGACCGTTTGCCATTGATATTCCCCTAACGTTCATTGGAATTTTACGTGGGCTGAACACCCCTGATTATCACTGGTCAAGGCGACAAGGCCGACACGCAGAGACTATGTGCGCAAATCGAACAAACTACATGCCTGTAGACGGACAACACGCCGATTTCGAACATGGGAAATCGAACGTGCGCTGTTCTAGCCAAATGCTGGATTTCCGCATGCTTCCGCCGTTTTGAAAAAGTATGTTGAAAAAACTAATGTTGACAAACGGTCAGTCGAACCGCACAAATACTGAAATATCCGCAACAATTTCGAACACACCCGCAAGAAATCGTTCAAAAGTCGCGTTGTCCTCGTACCATGACGATTGATTGGGAACGGAAAACCTTGGCACCGCAAGGGTCAGGGACCGTGACCGAACAGAAATAATCAATCGCACGATCACGTGCAGGAGTACAGGAGTACACATGACGAGTCCTGTTATTGGCACCCCTTGGAAGAAGCTCAACGCTCCGGTTTCCGAGGAAGCCCTCGAAGGCGTTGACAAGTACTGGCGCGTTGCCAACTACCTTTCCATCGGCCAGATTTATCTGCGTTCCAACCCGCTGATGAAGGAGCCCTTCACCCGCGAAGATGTGAAGCACCGTCTGGTGGGCCACTGGGGCACTACCCCTGGCCTGAACTTCCTCATCGGCCACATCAACCGTTTCATTGCTGACCACGGCCAGAACACCGTGATCATCATGGGCCCGGGCCACGGTGGCCCGGCCGGTACCTCCCAGTCCTACCTGGACGGCACCTACACCGAGACCTTCCCGAAGATCACCAAGGACGAAGCTGGTCTGCAGAAGTTCTTCCGTCAGTTCTCTTACCCGGGCGGCATTCCGTCCCACTTCGCTCCGGAGACCCCGGGCTCCATCCACGAGGGTGGTGAGCTGGGTTACGCTCTGTCCCACGCTTACGGCGCCATCATGGACAACCCGAGCCTGTTTGTCCCGGCCATCGTCGGCGACGGCGAGGCTGAGACCGGCCCGCTGGCTACCGGCTGGCAGTCCAACAAGCTCGTGAACCCGCGCACCGACGGTATCGTGCTGCCGATCCTGCACCTCAACGGCTACAAGATCGCCAACCCGACCATCCTGTCCCGCATCTCCGACGAAGAGCTCCACGAGTTCTTCCACGGCATGGGTTACGAGCCCTACGAGTTCGTCGCTGGCTTCGATGATGAGGACCACATGTCCATCCACCGTCGCTTCGCCGAGCTGTGGGAGACCATCTGGGACGAGATCTGCGACATCAAGGCCACCGCTCAGACCGACAACGTGCACCGTCCGTTCTACCCGATGCTGATCTTCCGCACCCCGAAGGGCTGGACCTGCCCGAAGTACATCGACGGCAAGAAGACCGAGGGCTCCTGGCGTTCCCACCAGGTGCCGCTGGCTTCCGCCCGCGACACCGAGGCCCACTTCGAGGTTCTCAAGAACTGGCTCGAGTCCTACAAGCCGGAAGAGCTGTTCGACGCCAACGGTGCTGTCAAGGACGACGTCCTTGCCTTCATGCCGAAGGGCGAGCTGCGTATCGGTGCCAACCCGAACGCCAACGGTGGTGTGATCCGCAACGACCTGAAGCTGCCGAACCTCGAGGACTACGAGGTCAAGGAAGTGGCTGAGTACGGCCACGGCTGGGGCCAGCTCGAGGCCACCCGTACCCTGGGTGCCTACACTCGCGACATCATCAAGAACAACCCGCGCGACTTCCGCATCTTCGGACCGGATGAGACCGCTTCCAACCGTCTGCAGGCTTCCTACGAAGTCACCAACAAGCAGTGGGATGCCGGCTACATCTCCGACGAGGTCGACGAGCACATGCACGTCTCCGGCCAGGTCGTTGAGCAGCTGTCCGAGCACCAGATGGAAGGCTTCCTCGAGGCCTACCTGCTGACCGGTCGTCACGGCATCTGGAGCTCCTACGAGTCCTTCGTCCACGTGATCGACTCCATGCTGAACCAGCACGCCAAGTGGCTTGAGGCTACCGTCCGCGAGATTCCGTGGCGCAAGCCGATCGCCTCCATGAACCTGCTGGTCTCCTCCCATGTTTGGCGTCAGGACCACAACGGCTTCTCCCACCAGGATCCGGGTGTCACCTCCGTCCTGCTGAACAAGTGCTTCCACAACGACCACGTCATCGGCATCTACTTCGCCACCGATGCGAACATGCTGCTGGCCATCGCCGAGAAGTGCTACAAGTCCACCAACAAGATCAACGCCATCATCGCTGGTAAGCAGCCTGCTGCCACCTGGCTGACCCTGGACGAGGCTCGTGCCGAGCTCGAGAAGGGTGCCGCCGCTTGGGATTGGGCTTCCACCGCCAAGAACAACGATGAGGCCGAGGTCGTGCTTGCCGCCGCCGGCGATGTCCCGACTCAGGAGATCATGGCTGCTTCCGACAAGCTGAAGGAACTGGGCGTCAAGTTCAAGGTTGTGAACGTTGCCGACCTGCTCTCCCTGCAGTCCGCCAAGGAGAACGACGAGGCTCTGACCGACGAGGAGTTCGCCGACATCTTCACCGCCGACAAGCCGGTGCTGTTCGCGTACCACTCCTACGCTCACGACGTGCGTGGCCTGATCTACGACCGTCCGAACCACGACAACTTCAACGTCCACGGCTACGAGGAGGAGGGCTCCACCACCACCCCGTACGACATGGTTCGTGTCAACCGCATCGACCGCTACGAGCTGACCGCTGAGGCTCTGCGCATGATCGACGCCGACAAGTACGCCGACAAGATCGACGAGCTCGAGAAGTTCCGTGATGAGGCCTTCCAGTTCGCCGTCGACAACGGCTACGACCACCCGGACTACACCGACTGGGTGTACTCCGGCGTGAACACCGACAAGAAGGGTGCCGTCACCGCTACCGCCGCTACCGCTGGCGACAACGAGTGATAACACCTCCACGGTGTTGTTAGTTCGCTAACACCAAAGGGCTCGGGATTCGTCCCGAGCCCTTTGCTTATTCATAAGCCCTGTCACGGCGGGGCAGAACAAAGCGAACTGTTGTGATGTTTTAATCGCGTAGCACCCTGAAATGCAGCAGGGCATTGCGCACACCGTCGTGGTCCACATCGTCAGTGATGTAGTCGGCGGCGGCCTTGGGCTCGGCGGTCGCATTGCCCATCGCGACCCCGATGCCGGCGTAGGCGAGCATATCCGTGTCATTGCCGCCATCGCCGAAGGCCATGGTCTGCTCGCGCGTGATGCCGTAATGCGCCATGAACCGCTGGATGCCGCGCGGCTTGCCGCCATCGGCCGGAATCAGATCCGTGAAATCCGGATGCCAACGCACCCCGCGCACATTGCTGCACAGTCCCACCAGTTCGGCCTCCAGCTCGGGCCCGACAAAGGGACTGATCTGGAAAGTCTCATGATCCAGCGCGCGGGTGCGCGGGTCCTCGAAATACCGGGTCGGTGCGGTTTTGCCCAGTTTGCTCCACGTGGCGCGAAGCAGATCATTGGACTGGTTGAAGTACACGTAATCCTTCTCGCCGAAATTGCACACCACATCGGGGTGACGGTCCAGCCAGTCGAGAATCACCTCAATATCAGCAGTATCCAAGGCCTGCGAGGCAAAGAAGCCGGTGTCATCAAAACAATACTGCCCATTGAACGCCACCACGCCATCGAACGTCACCGGCATGGTATCCAGCACCACGTGCATCTGTGAAGGCGCGCGGCCCGTGCAAATCAGCACCTTGACGCCTGCGGCCTGCAGCCGGTGAATCGCCTCGATTGTGGAATCCGGCACCGTATGGGTCGTGAAACTGGTGAGCGTGCCATCGATATCGAAGAATACGGCTCGGATATCGGCATTGGCAGTATCGGTAGTCATAGCTTCCATTGTCAAAGCCCCTCTCGACGTGCTTTCCGGCGTGTTCGGCACGCCTATAGCGGGTTATCAAACGCACGAATCCCGGACATTGCATGCGCGCCATAAAAGACACCTATATGGCAATCGGCCATTTTCCGTCACTTTCGCGGTTCAAGCGCGTTATGGTGTTACCCGACATCAATTTTGGAGAGAGGAAATCCAATGACAGCAGCAACCCAGCCGGCAACCCCGGCCGCTCCTAACAATAACGAGCCGGTGCGTGTGAACCACACCGCCCGCAACGTCATCATCACCATCGTGGTCGTGGCGATTATCGCCGTGGCCGCGTTCTTCGGCTACCGCGCGTTTGCCGGTGCCAACGAGTCGTCCGCCAAGGGCAGCAAGGGCAACCCGGTCAAGATCGGCGTGGTCGGCGCTACCAACCCCGAATGGGTCAAGTTCAAGCAGGACGCCGAGAAGGCCGGCATCTACGTCGACATCGTCGACTTCCAGGACTACACCTCCGAAAACCCGGCCCTTGACTCCGGCGAGCTGGACCTCAACGAATTCCAGCACCTGCTCTACTTGGCCAACTACAACGTGAGCAACAAGAAGGACCTGCAGCCCATCGGCGGCACCGCCATCTACCCGCTCGGCGTGTACTCCACCAAGGTCAAGGACATCAAGGACCTGAAGCAGGGCGACACCGTCACCATTCCGAACGACGAAACCAACCAGGCCCGCGCTATCGGCGTGCTCAAGGCCGCCGGTCTCGTGACGCTCAAGGGCGACTGGACCGCCTTCTCCACCCCGGCCTACATCGACGAAGCCAAGAGCAAGGTCAAGGTCACCCCGCTCAAGGCCGAACAGGTGGCCACCACCCTGAAGGACCCGACCATCGCCGCTGGTGTGATCAACAACGACTACGTGGCCGATGCCGGTCTCGACCCGAAGGACGCCATCTACCAGGATGACGCCGAATCCGAAGAGGCTCGCCCCTACATCAACGTGTGGGTGGCCCGCAAGGCGGACGTGAACAACGAGACCTACAAGAAGCTCGTTTCCATCTACCAGCAGAAGGATGTGCTCGACGCCCTGCAGGAGAACTCCGGCGGTACCGCGGTGTTCGCCGACAAGTTCAGCGCCAGCGAGCTGCAAGGCTTCCTGTCCGACATTGAGAAGGATGCCAAGGCCCAGCAGTGAGCCGCGGCTGATACGAGCGCACGACTAGCCTGTCCATAGCCATTACCACCAAGCGGAGCGAGTACCCGAGCCAACAATCGGGATTCGCTCCGCTTCCGTGACCGGACACCAACAACCAGCATCAGGGAGCACTATGAGCGACCCCATCATCACCTTCGACCATGTCGTGAAGGAATTCAAAACACGCGGACGCGGCGCGAACATCGCACGAGCCGTGGATGACGTCAGCCTGACCATCGATCGCGGTGACATCTTCGGCATCATCGGCTATTCCGGTGCAGGCAAATCCACACTGGTCCGGCTTATCAACGCGCTCGAACGACCCACCTCCGGCACTGTGACCGTGCTTGGTACTGATATCACCTCTCTGAGTGAGACCAAGCTGCGGCCCATCCGCCAGAAAATCGGCATGATTTTCCAGCAGTTCAACCTGTTCTCCACCAAAACCGTGGCCCAGAACATCGCCTACCCACTGCAACTCGATCACTGGCGCAAGGACTATCAGGATCGTCGTGTCAACGAACTCCTTGAATTCGTGGGCCTCAGTGAGCACGCAAACAAATACCCTTCGCAGCTGTCCGGCGGCCAGAAGCAGCGCGTCGGCATCGCCCGCGCACTGGCCACTAATCCGGAGATTCTGCTCGCCGACGAAGCCACCAGCGCGCTCGACCCGGAAACCACCACCGAAGTGCTGGCCTTGCTCAAGCGTGTGAACGAGGAATTCGGCATCACCATTGTGCTTATCACCCATCAGATGAACGTGGTCCAGCAGATTGCCGGCCGCGTGGCCGTAATGAGCGCCGGACGCGTGGTCGAATCCGGCGACGTATACGATGTGTTCGCTGCACCCCAGCAGCCGGTGACCAAGCGATTCATTGCCACCGCATTGTCTGGCCTGCCCGAGGAAGACCGGGTCGAGCGATTGCATCACGAATGGTCGGGCCGCATTGTCACCGTGCTTATCCGCCAAAAGGACGTTTCCGGCACCCAAGGCCATGAACTCAAGGCATCCGGACAGAATATCTCCGAACTCATCGCCAAATACGGCGTCGAATCCAGCCTGCTCTACGGCGGCATCGACACGGTCAAGGGGACCGCCATCGGTGCCATCACCTACGAATTCAACGGGCCCGGCTGGCATGTGGACGAATTCCTGCGCGAGCTCGCCGCCAATAGCGACGTCATCGACTTCGGCACCGCCGCAAAGCCTGTGGCCTACGCCGACGCAGTCGCCGGACATGCCTCCTACGCCGAAGACCGCGCCCATGACCCACTGGCGGCCGATACTGCCACCGCGCCCGCCGCGTCCGCCGCCGCACATGAAGGAGCCAACGCATGATCATCCTCGCCAACCCGCATAGCGACTGGAACGTGCTGCGTCCACTACTGTTCGAATCCATTGGCCAGACCCTGACCATGGTGCTCGTCACCCTCGTCATCGGCGGATTCCTCGGCCTGATCCTCGGCGTGGTGCTCTATGGCACCCGCCCCGGCAACCTGTTCGAGAACGCGGTCGTCTACCGCATCCTTGACATCATCGTCAACATCGTGCGCCCGATTCCGTTCATCATCTTCCTGGCAGCCATGCAGCCGCTCACCATCGTCGTGGTCGGCACGTCCATCGGCACCGTGGCCGCCATCTTCCCGATGGTGGTGATGTGCACCTTCGCCACCTCGCGTCTGGTCGAACAGAATCTCGTGCCGGTCGACCCGGGAGTAATCGAGGCCGCGCGTTCGATGGGTGCCGGCAAGCTCACCATCATCCGCACCGTGCTCATCCCCGAAGCCCTGGCACCGCTGATCCTGGCCTACGCCTTCCTGTTCATTGGCGTGCTCGACATGTCTGCCATGGCCGGCTACATCGGCGGTGGCGGTCTCGGTAACTTCGCCATCGCCTACGGCTACCAGAAGTTCGACCAGACCGTCACCTGGACGGCCGTGATCATCATGATCGTACTGGTCCAGGTGGTGCAGGGCATCGCCAACGCCATCGCCAAACGACTGCTCAAACGCCAGCAATAACAAGGCATACTGACCCCATAGATCGCGGCCCTCGCCAATATGGAGCGAGGGCCGCAATATATTCTTCGCGCTACTAGAATCGGGAACCATGAGTGAACATATCGACATCGACCACGAACTCATCACTATCCGCCACTACCTGCACGCCCATCCGGAGCGTAGTTTCCGTGAATTCGGCACCAGCATCTATCTGACCGACCAGCTCAAGGCGCACGGCATCGAGATCCTGCACAACCCGCTGGAGACTGGTGTTGTGGGGCTCATTCAGGGCGAGGCCGGTCCCGGGCCGCGTATCGGGCTGCGCGCTGACATCGACGGCCTGCCCATCGTGGAAGACTCCGGACTGGAGTTCAGCTCCGTCAATGAAGGCGTGATGCACGGCTGCGGCCACGACCTGCACATGACCGGTCTGCTCGGTGCCGCCTTCTGGCTCGCCGAGCACCGTGACAAGTTCGCCGGCTCGATCAAGATTCTGTTCCAGCAGAGTGAGGAGACCGGCCAAGGCGCTCGCGCCATGATCGACGCCGGACTCGTGGATGACGTCGAAGCCATTATCGGCACGCACAACAACCCCAACTATGCGCCCGGCCAGCTGGCCATCGGCGTTGAGCCGATGATGGCCGGCTGCGTGAAATTCCGCGTGACCCTCCACGCCCAAGGCACCCACGCCGGTTACCCGTACAAGGGCACCGGGCCCATCGAAGCGCTCGCCAGTATTATTCTGAGCCTGCAGACCATCGTGAGCCGCAACGTCACGCCCTTCCACCCGCTGGTGCTGTCCGTTACCGAAGTGCACGGCGGCCATGTGTGGAACGTGGTGCCCGCCGAAGCCGGATTCCAAGGGACTGTGCGCTATTTCCACAAGTCGGATGGCAATCTGGTCGGCCGCCGATTCAAGGAAGTGGTGGAACACACCGCCGAGGCATACGGCATCAGCGCCGACGTGGTCTGGGATGACTTTCAAGACCCGCTGGTCTCCGATCCAGGTCTCGCCAAGGCCGTGGCGGCGGATGTCAACGACTACGCGCAGCTCGAACCGATACGTCAGTCGATGGCGGGGGAGGACTTCTGCGAATTCGCCAAGGTGACGTTGCCGGTGTTCGCGTTCGTCGGGTCAAACGGCCAGGAAGGTTGCGCCGACTGGCATAGCCCGCATTTCGTGGGTCTCGACGAATCCATTCCCACCTTCGTCAACTTCTACGTCAACACCGCTCTGCGCGTGCTCAACGAGCTGAAGTAAATCCTTTTCTGGCTCGCCTCCGGAGGCTGAGGCGTTAGGCAGACAGCCCAGTGGGCTGTCTGTAGCCGAAGGTGAGGCGACAGCCGAACCAGATATGCGCGGGCCTCGCCCGTCCATAAGTGCAGGACGAGCTATCAGCGAAGCTGACTGAGGGGAGTGGCATTCGTTCATTAGGTCGATTCATCGTCCATTAGGTCGGTGAACGGCGATACTGGTTGTTGGAATCGCGCCATTGCAACGACTGATATCGCATTGCAGTGACCTAATGAACGCAAAAACGACCTAATGAATGACGCCAAGCCGGAAGAACAGGCAATCCGACGTCATACGCGGCTACACTAAGAATCTATGACACAGCTTCGCTTCGCACTCGCCCAGATCGACACCTGCGTCGGCGCGCTTGACGCCAACGCCGCCAAGGTGCTCGACTACTCCCGTAAAGCCGCCGCAGGAAACGCCCAAGTGGTTGTTTTCCCGGAAATGACCCTCACCGGATACCCCATCGAGGATCTGGCCCTGCGCCGCACCTTCCGCCAAGCCGCATGGGACAAGGCCAACGAACTCGCCACCCAGCTCAACGACGACGGCCTCGGCGATCTGTTCGTGGTGGTCGGCACCGTGGGCACCGACCGCAAGACCTCCAAGCCGCGCAACCGACTGGTGGTCTTGCACCAAGGCGTGGTCTGGGCTGGCTACGACAAGCACTTCCTGCCCAACTACGGCGTGTTCGACGAATTCCGCATCTTCTCCGCCGGCGACCGCTCCGTGACCCTCGACGTGGACGGCGCCACCATTGGCGTGGCCATCTGCGAGGACATCTGGCAGGACGGCGGCCCGGTGGCCGACCTGGCCACCAAGAACATCGACCTGCTGCTCACCATCAACGGCTCGCCGTATGAGGAAGGCAAGACCAACACCCGTTTCGAGCTCGCCCAGCGTCGTGCCGCCGAGGTTAACGCCCCGGTCATCTACCTGAATCAGGTCGGCGGTCAAGACGACCTCGTCTTCGACGGCGGCAGCTTCGTGGTCGACGCCGACGGCACGCTTATCGAACGCAGCCCGATGTTCATGGAAAACCTGACGTTCTGGGACTTCGATTCCGCCGCCGAACATCAGGCCAAGGCCGAGATCGTTCCGGAACTCGACCCGGACGAAGAGGTATACACCGCCTGCGTGCTCGGCCTCAAGGACTACATGGCCAAGAACCACTTCACCGGCGTGACGCTGGGCCTCTCAGGAGGCATCGACTCCGCACTGGTAGCCGCCATGGCGGCCGACGCATGCGGCGGCGAGAACGTCTGGGGCATCTCCATGCCCTCCATGTACTCCTCCGACGGTTCCAAAGACGACGCCGCCGATTTGGCCTCCAACATTGGCGCCCATTACGAGGTCCAGCCCATTGAGCCATTGTTCAACGCCTACCAACAGCAACTTGACCTTGATGGCGTCTCCGCCGAGAACCTGCAGGCCCGCATCCGCGGTGTGATCGTGATGGCCAGCTCCAATTCGCGCGGTCTGCTCGCCGTGGCCACCGGCAACAAGTCAGAGCTCGCCTGCGGCTACTCGACCATCTACGGCGATGCGGTAGGCGGCTACGCACCCATCAAGGACCTGCTCAAGACCCGTGTCTGGGAGATCAGCCGTTGGCGTAACAAGGCCGCGGCCGCAGGCGTCGGCATCGGCGGTCTCAAGATCGTGGGCAACGAGGACGGCAACACCGGCATCCCGTTGAAGGACGGCGTGATGATTCCGGTCTCCTCCATCGAGAAGGCACCCTCGGCCGAGTTGCGCCCCGGGCAGAAGGACTCCGACTCCCTGCCCGAATACGCGCTGCTCGACAAGGTGCTCGCCGCATACATCGAGCACGCGCACGGCCGCGCCGACCTGTTAGCCGACGGCTTCGACCAGGTCACCGTAGACACCGTGATGCGATTGGTGGACCGCGCCGAATGGAAGCGCCGCCAATACCCGCTGGGACCGAAGGTCACGGCCCTCGCGTTCGGCCGCGACCGCCGACTGCCCGTCACCAACGCATTCAGGGAATAAACATATATTGCTCCCGCCAGCGGGAGCAAGTAATACCGTTGAGGAGGTACCAATGACAGACGATAACAAGAAGCAGTGGTATTTCAACACCGTCAAGAAGCAGGCCGAGTTGGGCATGGTCTCACCGATCGAACAGCGCATGGGTCCGTACAAGACCAAGGAAGACGCCGAACATGCGTGGGACATCGTGGTGGACCGCAATGCCAGATGGGAGGAGGAGAACCGGCGCTGGAAGAACTACGGCGTGAAACCCGCACAGGCTCGCCCCGAGGATTGACGGTCGAAAACTGACGGATACGGTTCTGCTGTCAATCTCAAGACCGAACCGCTCATACGAACATCACAGTATGAGCGGTTTCCCATATCTGGAGACGTGCAATAGTCCCATCAATATCTAGAAGCCATTGGAATGGTAGCGTTCACAGAAACAATGTGAGATAGCTCACTCCCAATTTCAGCTTTTCTCAAGCAAGTGCCAACTACACTGTTGAACCAAGGGTTCCGTGAAGATGCGAAACCTACAACCCCATTTAAGGAGTGACATGACCGCAGTGGAAAATGCAGCTGTCTCCCAGGAGGAGCTCGACGCCAAGGCGTGGGCCGGCTTCACCGAGGGCAACTGGCAGAAGGATATTGACGTCCGCGACTTCATCCAGAAGAACTACACCCCGTACGAGGGCGACGAGACATTCCTGGCTCCTGCCACCGAGAAGACCAAGCACCTGTGGAAGTACCTCGACGACAACTACCTGGCCGTGGAGCGCAAGCAGCGCGTCTACGACGTGGACACCCATACCCCGGCCGACGTCGACGCCTTCCCGGCCGGCTACATCGACTCCCCGGAAGTCGATAACGTGGTCGTTGGCCTCCAGACCGACGTTCCCTGCAAGCGCGCGATGATGCCGAACGGTGGCTGGCGCATGGTCGAGCAGGCCATCAAGGAAGCCGGCAAGGAACCGGATCCGGAGATCAAGAAGATCTTCACCAAGTACCGCAAGACCCACAACGACGGCG
>ENA-OROU01002779-OROU01002779.1-human-gut-metagenome-genome-assembly--contig:-NODE-2779-length-12119-cov-3.741545_pt1 | contig 12119 bp, 8 predicted proteins | sample MGYA00242131_ERZ509054 | MGnify/ENA primary metagenome ERZ509054 (study PRJEB26280, sample SAMEA2338749) | human gut metagenome | biome: human gut; feature: human-associated habitat; material: faeces... | reverse complement strand
GATTTTTGTGCCTGGACCATTGAAATTTAAATATATACACATAATTACAATAATTTTATCATAAAATTTTAATCTAGTCAAGTATTTACCCCATATTTATGTATATTTTTTCAAGAATCGTACATTTTCAGTGTAATATACAATGCTAACCATTTACAAAAAGCTCAGTTTGTGCAATTTTATACTAAGCTGAAAGCTATAATTTTCTTCATTTAAAATTGTTAAATCATGAAACGTTTTGAAAAATATTTTTACCACAAGATTTTTGATGCAGACAAAAGCTGACTTGATTTTTATCTGCATTTTACACGGCTTTTATTGATTATCAAGCAAAACCAGCATATAATCATAATAGTAATTATGGCGAAGTATGAGAAATATGATTGGAGCGGTGTTTATGATAGTAAAAATTTTCTGTGCAGTTTTGGTAGTCCTTGGAGTGAGCGTTGCAATTGTTCTAGGCGGTCTGATAATTTTGGCTTCTTGTGTTAGTGGCAGAAAAAAGCCTGCTGGTGACAATACCGCTGATGACGAGGACACATTTATGTACACAAATTATATGCAGGGATTTTACCTATAACTTTTTCTACACTGCCACGCTTTTTGTATACCATTTTTTATTCTATCACTCGACCCCAAAAAAATATTGACACAGCTCGAAACTTGTGCTATACTCTCAACAAAATCAAATGAAACTACACGCAGAAAGGGCGTTTTATAATGACTGAAAAAGAAAAAATGCTTGTGGGCAAGATATATGACTCCTCCGACAAGGAGCTTGCAGAATTGAGGACAAAGGCTCACAAGCTTTCACAGCAGTACAGCAGTTTGTATGAAGATGATGAGAGAAGAAACGCTATCCTTGACGAGCTTCTGCCCGACCATGGCGAGGGATTTTTTCTCCAAGGTCCTGTGTATTTTGACTATGGCGTTTTCACAAAGTTCGGCTCAGGCTGCTATGCAAACTTCAATCTGACAGTGCTTGATACCTGCCCTGTGACGATTGGCGACAACGTGTTTTTCGGTCCCAACTGCACCATTGCCACACCTGTTCACCCATTCAGATGGCAGGAGCGTAACATGAAGAAAAAGTCTGACGGCACTGTTTATGATGATGAATACGGCAAGCCTATCACCATACACTCCAACTGCTGGATAGCGAGCAATGTTGTCATTACAGGCGGAGTTACCATAGGCGAGGGCTGTGTTATCGGTGCAGGAAGCGTTGTCACCCGTGACATACCGCCAAATTCTCTTGCGGCAGGAAATCCATGCAGAGTTATCCGTAAGATAACGGAGGAGGATTCTATCAAGTACAAAGCAGAACTTTTCTGAGCATAAAAAATACCCCTGACCAGAAAATGATCAGGGGCATTTTTATCGTCTGCCGGATCATTGAGTGTAGACCCATTTTTTATCGGACCACGCTCCGTTATAAGTCTTTCCGCCTTTGACAGTGTAGCTTCTTACACGGACGTAATATTTTTGATATCTTGCAAGCCCAGAAACTGTCTTTTTATCGGTGCGGTTGTTTGTTACCTTTACGCTTTTTGCTCCCTTAAAGTCGGAACGCTGTGAGTATGATATTTCATATCCCGTGGCAGAGCCTTTCTGTGCATAATCTATAAAGAAGCCTGCATATGTGCCGTAAAGCTTCTGTATCACCTGCTTTGCAGGATAGATAGCAAAGCTTTTGGTGATAACTCCGCCGTAAATGCCCTTGCCTGTGATAGTCACCTTCGCGGTGCCGACCTTTGTGTTTGCAGAATATTTCACAGTGTAGTCTGTGCCGTTTTTAAGGGTCTTTGAGCCGTATTTTACTGTGATCTTCTGCGTTATCGCCTTGCCGGTAAAGCTTTTTGAAGAAATACCGCTGACCTTTGCGTTTGCAAAATTAGTCTTTGCCGTCACAATGCTTTTAGCGTCTGACCAATTGCCGTAATAGGTCTTTCCGCCCTTGACAGTATAAGAGCGAACTCTTACATAATATGTCTTTGAAGCCCCTAATCCAAGTACCGTCATCTTATCCGTCTTGTTGGTGGTGGATCTGTATGTAGAAGCATTTGAAAAATCAGATCTTGTGCCATACTGGACCTCATAGCCTGTTGCAGATCCTTTCTGCACAAAATCCACAAAAAAGCCCTTGTATCTTGTTTCAAGCACCTGTATCTGCTGTTTTGCAGGATTTATAACAAAGGAAACGGTCTGCTTGCCCTTATAATTGCCGTAAAATTCAACTGTTATCTTGCCCGTGCCAACGTTCACGTTTGAGAAATACATCACCATATAATCAATATAACGCTCTAGGGTCTTATTGCCGTCCTTTATAAGCACATCAGGTGTTATCTCCTTGCCGGTGAACGACAGCGGTGTAGCATAATAAAGCTTGACCTTGGAAGCGTCCTTTGGCTGGATAGTAAAGCTTTTTGCAACAGAGCCTCTGTATTCGCCTTTTCCAACAAAGGTCATTTTTGCAGGTCCTGCGTTAAGATTGGTCTTATAATAAACAGTGTAATCCACGCCCTCTTTAAGCGCTTTGCCCTCATAGGTGAGCGTTACGTCAGGCTGTTCAATATTCTTTCCTGTGTATGTGAAGCTGTTCTTAAAGCCTGATATCTCGCAGTCTGCAATAAGCTTGCTGTCAGAATACTCCGCTGTAACAGTCATATCCTCCGTGACGTTTTTATAGTCCTTATCCCAGCCTGTAAAACGCAGACCCTTCATAGCAGGGGCTTTCGGAGCTTTTGCAGACTTACCATATTCCACTGTCTGCTGACTTATCACCTTGCCGTCCTTATCCACAAACGTAACGTTATATGTATAAGGCTTCCATGCGGCATAAAGAGTCTTTGCACCGCCTGAATATGAGATGCTTTCTATTCTTTCACCTGAAAGTGCAGCGTTATCATACCAGCCTGCAAAGTCTGCACCCTCTTTTGTCGGCTCGGAAAGCGACACGCTTTCGCCTTTGCTGAGGTATTCCGGATTGCCTGTGCTGTTCGTGCCGCCATTTAAAACATAGTCGACAGTGACAAATTTTGCTTCAACAAGCTTTGCCTTTACTGTGCTGTCAGCAGTATAAACTGTGTTCGCATCGACAGCAATTCCGTTCTTGTACCATTTAAGAGCATAACCGCTTTGCACTTTGACAGCAGGATATTTCACCTTGCCGTCCTTATCAGTGCAGGCATAATGCTTGCCGTCGGGGGCTTCAAATGTTATCTTGTGGGAAGCCTGCTCCCCTGGACGAGTTAGCCTTGCTTTGCCGCCTGCCATTGTCCACCTGCCGCTGTCTGTCTGCTTTCCGCCAATGGTATTCAGCGAATAAGCTGCAGAGCTTGTAACGTTAGACAATGCCGTTTTCTTGACCTTGCTGTCAGAAAAGTTGCCGTTATACCAACAACCGGCATATTGCTGTCCATAATAAAAAGCGTCATTATCAATGCTGCCCACCATAGCTTTAGCATTTGAACTGCTTGACTTTGCAAGGTCTGAAGCGCACTCTGTCAGGGTCAGACCACCTGCTTTGCCCACGATTCCGCCTGCCGAACTTGTACCCTTGACAGTTCCGCTGAACGTACAGCGTTGGATAGATACCGCATCAAATTCACCAACGATCCCGCCTGCGTACTTACCGCTGACAGTTATTTTCTCAGCACTGAGATCTCTTATCTGCGCTCTGTCCTCAGCATAGCCAAACAGACCTGCATAAGAATTGTTTTGGATAACAGCGTTTTTCATAACGTGTCCGTTGCCGTCAAAATATCCGCAAAAAGGCTTTGAAGCCGTTCCTACTGCCGATATCTTTGCACCACCGAAGTCGATGTCTTTTTCAAGCACAACACGCTTTCCTGCAAAGCTTTCACCGCCTGATACACGCTTTGCGAAGTTTTTCCAATCCGTCGCTGTCTTTATAACAAGACTTTGTTCCTTTATCTCTTTCGCCTTTGCCTTTATAAGAAGCTTGGCATTGGTAATATCGTTCTTTGAAGCGTTTTCGTCTGCAATAACTTTCTTGCCGTTGTTGACCTCACGCTCATAACCGCTCTGCTTTTCATACTTTGCCACAAGTGTTTCAAGCTCGCTTTTATCAGACTTATCTATATCATCGGTATAGGCAAATATTATAGGCTGACCAGTATAAGCGTCCTTGTCGGTAACGTCCGTCCAACTGTCGCCGTCATTGGAAATATACGCCTGACCAGGCTTCATGACCCCGTCTGAATAGCCATAAACGGTCACATAGCCTGAGCCGTCATCACCGCTGAATGTCATCACGACAGAATATCTTTCGCCCTCGTCAAGCTCAACATCAGGGATATCCACAGTATAAAAGCCATCGCTCTGCACCTTTCCGCTGACCTCACATTCAAGTATCCCCACAGGAGTGCTGTCTGAAACAGAAGTGTAGACCTGCACGGTGTAGTCAGACTTTCCAGTGTAGCCAAGATACATAAAGCCCACTTTGTCAAGAAGCTCGTCTTTTTTTGCTGTAAAAACATCAGCACCGCTCATTTTATTTTCATTGCTAACATAAAATATAGAATTATCCTTATTAGCAGGATAATGGTAATTATTATCACAGCTTTCAGTGAGATCGAACGCCACCCAATCGGTCATTTCTGCCTCTTCATAGGATATCCAGTAATAACCGTCTGTGCCACTGGATACTCCCCAAGAGCCTTTCACAAGCCATGCCCCGTTTTTCTTTGGCTGATAGCCTGCAAGAAAATTTGACTTGCTATAATTATCGTCCCAGCCCACTACGCTTACGGCATGATTTATTCCACTATATTTTGTAGTTTCTGGATCGTAATAGCTTTTGTTATCAAAGGTCATATACAGGTCGTCTGCATAATAGCTCACCATTACTCCGCCAAGCTCTTTTATCTTGTTTTTAATGGCGTTTCGTCCGCCTGTGATAGTGGAAGCGTAATTAAGCTGATATTCGCAAACGCCCTTTTTCTCCTCAGATACGATAGTGGCTTCCGTTCCGTCGGACACGAAAGGCTCATATTCATCATAGCAAAGTCCTCTATGAGCCGCCATTGCAAGGGACGAATCCATCCACGTTCCGCCGCAATCCCATATTGACTCGTCAAATCCGCCGTTAGCATATGTAGAGAGGACAAGGCTCGGCACAGAAAACTGCACGTTTTGATTTTCAAGCCCCTTTTGGATAAGATTGCTCTCTGTGCAGGAAAGTGCCGCAAACGCCCAGCAAGTACCTGTCTGGAACTGATTTTTGATAGTCGTCAGCGTATTCTTAGATCTGGGGTCATATTTCGCAGGCAGCGAAGCCGTTGCCTTCTGTGCATAAGCTGAAGCCCCGTCGTCCGTGTCGGCCAGATCTTCATCAGCGATCTCCGATTTTTCCAGACCTTCCTTTTCGTAGCCATAACCATTATCAGTAAAAATTATCCTGCCCATCTTAAATTTCGGGCTGTCATTATCTCCGCCATGCTCCATATCCGCAAAAGCTGCGCAAGGAAACTGCACTGACAATATCGCCGCCGTCAAAATGGCGGCACATTTATAGATCACCTTCATAAAGATCTCCTTTCTGCTTTTCTGTTATTTAGTTGCACAAAGTTTCTTTTGGTTACTATTTTAATGATTACTTTTTTATCTTTTTCTCCCCACTGAGATAATATTTTTCTTAGTAAGCACAAGTAGCACAATGCCAAGCAAAAGTATCAGAGGCCAAGTAAGATACGGTCTTTTATCATTATCGATATCGGTCACGACTTTATCAGGCTCACCATTTTTATCAGTGTTGTAATACACGTTCACTTTTTCGTTCTGACTCACATAATATGTGCCTGTGAAGATCTCTCTTGTGTACTCCTTGCCGCCAACATCAAAAGCGACAGTTATGTAATATGTTTCAGCTTTGTTGCTTGCCTTTTTGTTATGTCCCCAAGTTTTCAACTCATGGTCTATCCACTTCACATAGCCTGTGGTTTTCTCAGCACTTGACATGAAAACCCTGTTTGAAACATACTTGCTGAGATTATAGATAGTAGAGAAACCACCCATAAGAATAAAAACGATACTCAGAGCGATAAGCCCTGCATTTTGCTTTTTCATTTGATATACCCCCTGAACAGAAATGTTGTGTTAATATGAATTTATTATATCATATGAGAACATGGAAAGTCAATAAGCCTATCCCATCTTTCCATAAGTCTTATGGACATATTTATTAGTACGGTTTTGATCGTTGAGGTAAGCCGCTATTTTCTTTCTGCTGTAAGGACTTTTTTTATAAGATCATGTTGAAACTTTATTTTCTTCATTTTTTGAACAATTCTTGACTTTGTTGCAAATCTGTGTTATACTAATCATAAACGAACGGTCGGTACGCATAAAAGGAGCGAAGCAACATGAAAACAACTGAGCAACAGCACAATGAGCGGAAACGTGAACTAATGGAAAAGTGCTTCGAGTGCTATGCGGAAAACGGGCTCACAGGCACAGGAATTAAAGTACTGGCCGATGCGTGCGGATGCACGAAAGCAAATTTGTATTCGTATTTTAAAAACCTTGATGAACTGATCATTGAGTCAACGGCATACTGTATGGAAAAGGTTGAGGACGACTTTATGGAAATGGCACCCACCGACCCCGAGGATGTTGTCCGTTTTGTGAAGGAGGTCCCGTATTGGACAGCAAAAAAGCACGGAAAAAAATATCGCCTGATGTATCAGATATATACGCACCCGAAGTATATCGAGCACGGCAAGAAATTCTTTGAGGGCGTGAACGAACGCTATACCGAGTACGCCAAGCGGCTGGAGCCAAAGATCGGCATTCCATATACGGTCATCACGCCACTGATCTTTATATTCGTCCGTGCCTGCGTACATTATGCGATGTTTGAGGATGAATATTATCTGAAAACCCAGATGGAGGTCTTAAAGCAGGGGGTCGCCCTGTTTGTGGATAAGTACAAAGCAAACCAAGCATAAGCCTATCGACCGCTGCTCATTTACGGCGTGGGCAGCGGCGCAAAGCTCCGCCGTGATAAACAATTCCGAACGGAGGAAAAAAGATGAAAACAGAAAAAAAATACTCACAGGTACACTTTTGGCGCTTTGCACCGCTCTTTTGGTGCTTTGCAGCGTGCTTGCAATAGGATGGAGCAAGGCGGCAAAAACAGGCGACGCACTGCCGGAAGTGCGAAACAACGGCACGGCGATTCAGTGGAAATACAGCGACGAAGCCGACTGGCACGACCTTGTGGCGCTTACCGAGCTGCGGGGCGCTGCCGGAGAAAACGGAACAGACGGTAAAAACGGTAAAGACGGCTCTGACGGCAAGAACGGAATAAACGGCACAAACGGAAAAGACGGCGTTGACGGTAAAGACGGAGCCGATGGAAAAAACGGCAAGGATGGAATTGACGGTGCCAACGGTAAAGACGGAGTCGACGGCAAAGATGGTATCAACGGCACTGACGGCATTAACGCCAAAAGCATAGAGGTGCAGCGAGCTGAAACCCACATACAGTGGCGCTACGAGGGCGATGAGTGGCAGGACCTTGTGGCGATAGCCGACATCACAGGTCCCACCGGGCAGAAAGGTGCAGACGGAGCAAACGGAAAGACACCGGAGTTCCGTGTAAGTGAAAACACCCTGCAGTGGCGCTATGTCGGCGATGAAATATGGCTGAACCTGTACGATCTTTCGGTTTTGAAAGGTCTTGATGGCAAGGATGGTATAAACGGAAAGGACGGAGCCGACGGCAAGGATGGAACAAACGGACAAAACGGCTCCGATGGTGCGGACGGCAACACCCCGTTTATCGGCGAGAACGGCAACTGGTGGATCGGAGAAACCGACACCGGGGTAAAAGCCGCAGGTGTTGACGGCGAAAAGGGAGACAAGGGTGAAAAAGGTGACAAGGGAGATGCAGGTCAGAACGGCAGCTGTTCGGGATATTTTTACGGAGAGGCAAACTCTCCGAGGACAGTACTGAATAACAGTCGTGTCAATATTTCTGTCTACGAAAAAATAAACAAGGGCGGCTTGATTTCATCCTACATGAATAATATTACACTTAAAAAAGGACATATTTACAATGTCTGCTTAAGCGGTTCTCTCGAAGTTGGTTCAAACGAATTCAACAACAGCGGCAATTACTCTATTCAGATGACAGACGGTTATGATGACGATCTGTGCAGGGAACTTACACGAATAAAAAGAGACGGGGCAAAAATACCGTATACCAATGATCAACATTCCTTTAATTTCAACAGAATGTATGATGCGTCAAATAAAGACATTACATTGCAGTTGTGGTTTGAAAATTCGGCATACAATACTTATCTCGGTGGCTTCAGAGGTACCATTACAATAACCGCTCTTGACTGAGCCGATATACACGAAAACAGAGGTAACGGAAAATAAAAAAACGAATACTCAGTATCATGCTCACCCTTTGTATGGTTCTTTGCCTTGTGTCGACAAGTGTATTTGCCGAGGATAATATGGCAGCGAGTGGGATGGCGGAAGTTTCCACAGCGGCGGAACTGGTTTCAGCAATCAGAGAAGCTTCATACGGAACAGTCAAACTGACGTCAGACATTACCATTTACACCACATTAGTGGTCAACCGCACCGTCACCCTTGATCTCAACGGTTATGTGCTGAAATACGGCAGCAGTGCAGGGCATGTAATCACTGTGTCCAGTGGTATTTTGACAATTGAAAACAGTGACTATACAAAATCACACAATTTCCAAAAGAAGTATAATTTATATGTAAATGATTTTTTTTGAATTTTGCTCCGTTTAAAATCATACTAATTTTAGCTTTTAATTTTTTTCATTCCAAAAACCGCCCCATTTCGTTCTATAAATTACCTCTTATAATCAAATCATGCAGACATATAATATTATTGCAAACCCGAAAAACAAATGAAAAGGAGATACGAAAATGAAAGGTATCACAACTCAGGAAGGCAGAGAAACACTCAACAAGTTCAAGATGGAAGCAGCTAACGAAGTTGGCGTAAACCTCAAGCAGGGCTACAACGGCGATCTTACAGCTCGTGAGGTCGGCTCTGTAGGCGGTCAGATGGTCAAGAAGATGATCGACGCTTACAAGACAACAGGCAACAAGTAATTTCTTCCAAAAGTCCTAAAAACTCCGCCGTGGCATTTCGCTGTGGCGGAGCTTTTTACTTGAAATCAGGCAAAAAAAGTAGTATAATATACACATAGGGGCGGGGTAAAGATCATAGTAAAGAGGGATAAATATGTTGACTAAAAGAATCGCCGCAGGACTTACAGCTTTTGTTATAACAGCTTCTGCCGCACTGCTTCCGCTTCCAGAAAGCATTAACGGCATATTGGTGAACACCGCTATATCAGCTCAGGCTTATTCTGCAAACGGCGCCGTAAAAATGCCGTCAGATTTTCTGACTTTTAACAGCTCCGATCAGGTTTTCGTAAACGTGGTTTCTGCCACTAAAAACGGACTATACTATTATACTGTGGAAAACTACAAGAAGCTAATTAAATTCTATAGCTTTTCCAACAACTCCGTGAGAACTGTAGCAACGCTTGGTGACATTATAAATGTATATGCAAATAACTCCAAGATCTATTATATCGAAAGAGATACCAGCACATACAACTCCAGCGTGAAGGGCTCGTCATATTCTTATTACATAAAGACCTTTGACACCGATACGGAAAAGGTGACCAAAAGCGTTAATGTGAGCAAGTATACGCCCAATGGTATTTTAAATTACCCAAACTGTTTTGGCGTTGACGATAACGGCAGGATATATTACTATGTAACAGACAGCAGCGGTGCTGAAAAAGGCGATAATCTATTCCTGCTGGACTCAAACGGAAATAAGCTGTCCTCCTGCAGCACCGATGTTGCCATAACAAAGTTCTCAGGCTTTGACAGCACAAACGGAAACTTCTATTTTGAAAGAAACGCTGATTACGTTTATTGGGGCTATAGTCACAAAATGAACGCCCTTGGCTTTGGAAATATTTCAAATAACAAAATAACCGTGTCTGATAAATCTATCGACTATTTCTATCAGAAATATTACGATTATCATTATGACAACGCACAAATGCTTGGCAACGGCAAGCTTGCGTGGACTTCTTCTGCAAGCGGCACTGTAAACATCGTGGACTCTGCCAAATTTCATACATCAACAGATGATACATTATATCTCTTTGGAAGCGTTTCAAGAGCGGAACATGAAAACAAAAATGATCTCTACAACAGCGTTGGAACAAGAACTGTATACAACGGCGAAAATGACAGCACTATCATGTATGTAAACAACAACACTCTTATGGAGTTCAACAATGATTTCAAGCAGGTGGCTTCATATAAAACAGCTTATCCTGTTTTCGCTTTGTATTATACAAACGGCACTGTGACAGCTATAGAGCGTGATACTGACGGCAATTTCTACTCAGAGAATATTGCTTGGAAAAAGCCTAGCAGTGTTACGATTTCAAATTCTTCTGCCACGCTCAAAACGGGCGACAGCCTTAAACTTTCTGCAAGAAGCAATTCCGATATAGACTACGGCTTCACATGGTCAAGCAGTGATAATTCTGTGGCTTCTGTTACAAAAGACGGCAAGGTGTACGGAAACAAGGCAGGCGTATGCACAATAACCGCTACCACCGACAACAGTTTGAAAGCAAGCTGTACAGTGACAGTTACGCCTATGGATAGCGACACAAAAGGCTCTGCCACTATACTCAGCGGACGTGCAACAGACAATGCTTCAGATAACCATTACATCACATGGTCATCTGTCACAAACTCTTATCTTGTACAAAACAGCGACGGAACGCTCACAAGGCTTGAAAACACATCAAGCGGCATTGTGGTAGAAAACTACTCCGCAGACGGCAAAAAGCTTATCTCACAACGCACTATTTCAAAAGAGCTTAACCTATTTGGTGGATTCTATTCAGGAAAAGACTATAACTATCTCGTGTTCGGTCAGAACAACACTGCCGAAAGCGACAGCAAGGAAGTTGTAAGAGTAGTCAAATACACCAAGAGCTGGAGCAAGGTAAATTCATGCAGTATCTCAGGTGTCAATACAACAAAGCCGTTCTCGGCAGGCTCACTGAGAATGGAAGAAGCAGGCGGAAAGCTTTATGTTTACACCTGCCATGAGATGTATGCTGACAGCGACGGCATAAATCATCAGGCAAATATGCTTTTCACCATTGACGAATCCTCCATGTCCCTGACCGACTCAATGTATGACGTTTCAAATCTTACAGACGGCTATGTTAGCCACTCGTTCAACCAATTCATCAAAGCTGACGAAAGCGGAAAATACATCTACAGAGTTGACCACTCAGAATCAAGCAACTACACAATGAACGGCTCTTACCTCTCTGTAAACGGCATTACTCTCACAAAATATAAGGCTGACGGAAAATCAACCGCCGTGAACGTTTCTATCCCTGTTAAGTTCGATATGAACAAAAGCAACTACACGGGCGCTTCAATAGGCGGTTTTGAGCTTGGCAGCGGAAACTGTCTGATAGCCTATGCAAAAGACGTTTCAAGCAATTGTAAGACAAGAAATGTTTACATAAGCGTCACAGACGAGCTTTTCAACGGTACACAGAACATTGCCCTCACAAACTACGGCACATCAAGTAAAGTGACCTGCCGCACCCCTCAGCTTATAAAGATAAATGACAATCTGTTCCTTGTTATGTGGGAAGAATACAACAGTTCCACAGGCAAGACCGCCACAAAGACAATGACAGTTGACTCAAACGGCAAAACTGTTACCAAAGCCATTTCTCACTCCTTCGGACTTTCAGATTGTCAACCTATTGTATGCAGTGACGGCATGGTAAAATGGTATGTCACAAATAATTCAGCACCGACCCTTTACAAGCTCTCACCATTTGCGCTTGACGATTATCATGAACACAGCTATACAAAAACAGTTCTCAGCAACGCCACCTGCACCACCGCAGGCACAGTAAAATACACCTGCTCATGCGGTGACTCCTACACCGAAACTATCCCAGCCACAGGTCACAAATCAAGCGGTTGGATAGTCGACAAGGCGGCTTCTATCGGAGTTAAAGGCTCAAAGC
>ENA-OROU01002774-OROU01002774.1-human-gut-metagenome-genome-assembly--contig:-NODE-2774-length-12146-cov-2.098586_pt1 | contig 12146 bp, 10 predicted proteins | sample MGYA00242131_ERZ509054 | MGnify/ENA primary metagenome ERZ509054 (study PRJEB26280, sample SAMEA2338749) | human gut metagenome | biome: human gut; feature: human-associated habitat; material: faeces... | reverse complement strand
CTTCGCCGGTATCGGAGCTGCTCCGACTTTGCATTCTTTCAACAGCTTAATGCCAAAGGACTGCAGCATCCGCGCATTATTCTCAATGACTTCATACAGACGGCTGCTGCTCTTTCCTGCATATTTCCTATGTGGAAAAGCCGCTTCTGCCATGCACACATCTAAACCATTCAGAAGTCCATTGATTACTGCACAGGCTTCCGGCGAACCATCTCTCCCCTGAGCAATATCGGACATCTGCACCAATGTCAGGCTGGTGATCAGGATCTTCTGATAACGATGAATATTCTTGTTCTGAATATAGTCGTCAATCAGGAAAATCTGGTACTTCTCAGCCATATCCGCAGGCACTGCCTGCAGATCACCAATCACCAGAAGCTTGTCCAGCCCTTCCGTGCATGCCGAAGCATTCGACCGCTGTGCCATCAATTCCTGCATGACAGCCTCCACAATCTGCTTCATTAACTTTTCATCCATTTTCTAAAAAACCTCCCCTAAAGCGGGTGTTTCATCTATAGATATCCAAAGACATTCTCCTGAAACAACGCCTCTGAATTTTCCTAATTCTTCTTGATAATATAGCCCATGTCACCCTTCTTGTAGGAGCAGGCATTGGCTTCATCATAATCCATATGCATCGCCAGCGAGAACTTCTCACTGACACGGATAATCACATCATCAATCGTCACCGGACGCTCTGTCTCCAATCGTACAGCCACACTGTCCCCATCTTCGACACCATACAATCTGGCATCCTCCGGTGTCATATGAATATGTGCCTTGGATGCAATGACGGAACCCACAGCATTGTAAATACCCTTCGGTCCCACAAGTATCACGTCTGCGGCCCCCTTTAGATCACCGGAAAGATTCACAGGTATCGTAATACCGAGGATTCTGGCATCTGTCAGAGACATCTCCACCTGAACAGCACCTCTCGGCGGTCCCAGAACAACCACATTGTCAATCTCACCCTTGGCTGTCACCAGACGGACACGTTCTTCGGATGCATACTGTCCCGGCTGGCTGAGGGGACTCTTCTCATGCAGATTCTCCCCGAAAAGCACATCAATCGCCTGCTGCGTCAGATGCACATGACGCCCGGATGCTTCCACAAGAAATCCCGGAAGATCTTTCGTGTCTGACGTCTCCTGCTGACCGGGCCACCTGCCCGTCAGCTGCCTGCAGAACAGAATATAAATGACACTGCTGAGCCGATTCATGGCTTCCACAATATCCGGCCGTGTACATGTATCCCCGGACTGGAAAGCTCTGGCCGCCGCCAATTCTGTCTCTCTGACAAAGGTTCTAAGCTCATTCAGGCCGATACATATCCGGCCCATTCTGTATTCCGGCATCGGATGCGGAATGCCATAAATCTCCTTGATATGATGGGACTCATAGCGCAGTTCCGCACTGTCCAGACCAAGCAGATGGATCTCTCCGAGTTCTTTGTCCAAAACTTCTGCACTGAGAATCTGGCGTACATATGCCAGCACTTCATCCAGTGCATCTGTCAAGCGATGCAGTCCATTCTCAGAAGCCGCCACCTGCAAAGACATGATCTTCGCTTCCAGGCTGTCCAGCATCCCGCGAAAAGCAATTTGCGGATGGGTCTTCGGTACAAGAACATTGCCATGAAGATGGGTCATATTCTCAGGCTTCACACTGAGCACTTCCCCTGTCTCTCCATTGACATACTGCGGTTTGTGGTCGGCTCCCTGCGGAACAGCCGCCATTGGCATGGCCTTATACGGCTCACCAACAGATTCAGTCTCAACAGCTACTTTCGGTACAGAGGAAACTTCAACTTTCGTCTGCCCTTCCGACACTGAATCTTCATATGTAAGCGTGATTCCGTGTTCTCTGATAAAATCTCTCGCTGCAGGCGTCAGCATCGTATCCTTTGATACATGGTACGCTTTCTCATGGCTGCGGAACCAGTGGGCCCGCAGCGCAATATCTGTTAAAATCTCCATCTATGCTCACCTGCTGTCAGGCAAAAAGCCTGTCCTATCTGTCAGAAGTTGTCAATGTCGGCAGAATGTATTCGATTTCTTCGTGTGGTCTTGGGATGACATGTACAGAAACAAGTTCACCGACACGGGAAGCAGCCGCTGCACCTGCGTCTGTTGCTGCCTTAACAGCACCTACATCGCCTCTTACCATAACAGTTACAAGACCGCCGCCAACATGTACCTTGCCGATTAAGTTGACATTCGCTGCTTTAACCATTGCATCTGCTGCTTCAATAGAACCTACAAGACCTTTTGTTTCAATCATACCTAATGCTAATAATCTGTCTGCCATAATATTTACCTCCGTAATTCTGCGGGAAAATCCCGAATTTAATTGTTTTCATTATATCATGATCGCCATTCGCCGTTCGCGATGAACAAGCATTGCTTGCTCCCGCTCGCTAACGCTCATTATATCATGATTCGCACCTTTGGTGCCGTTCTAATTTAATGCGCCCAGTTTCTGAAGTACTGCCTTTGTGATTCTGGCGATATCGTCTTCTGTAATATCCGGACTGCCGCAGGTTGCTCCACCGTTTGAACTTCCACAAGCACCGCTACCGCCAAAAACACCGTTGCTGCCGAACACTGCATTCTGTCCGCAGCTGCTTCCTGACCCAAAAGTACTCTGTGGTGCAGCAGATACGCCTGTCATCTGCTCCTGCTGTTTTCTCAGATCTTCCAGTTCACAAAGTCCCCATGCCACCCGGCGTCTGTTGATCAGATTCAGCGGGCTGACATTATCTGAGGTGGCACTGCCGCCGACAGAACCACAGCCCAGCGTTAATGCCGGCTGAAGACCGGTTGTTGCACCGACACCTCCAAGAGCTCCCGGTGTATTCACAAGCAGTCTGGACACCGGTTTCTGAAGAGCAAATTCACGGATAACATCTGCATCTTCACTGTGAATGGTCATTGTATGACCGGCACCTTCGTTATTTAAAATTTCAATGGAACGACGGCAGGCTTCTTCCCATCCGTCCTCCACATAAAACGCCAGAATCGGACAAAGTTTTTCTCTGGAATAAGGATTGTCCTTACCCACGGTTCTCTGTCTTGAAACCAGTACTCTTGTACCGGCAGGAATACGGATGCCCGCCATATCTGCCAGTGTCTGCGCACTCTTTCCGACAATCTTCGGATTCATGGTGCCATTAGCTCTGAGGATAAATTTGGACAATTTCTCAGATTCTTCCGGTGTCATAAAGTAACCGCCCTGACGGCTGACTTCATCCACCACCTTCTGCTCAATGCAACGCTCCGTAATAATACTCTGCTCTGATGCACAGATCGTACCATTATCAAATGTCTTACTGTCCATAATACGCTTGACAGCCACAGGGATATTCGCTGACTTTTCAATAAAAGCAGGACCGTTGCCCGGGCCAACGCCAAGGGCCGGATTACCTGAACTGTAAGCTGCACGCACCATGGCTTCGCCGCCTGTTGCCAGAATAATACCGATATTTCTGTTCTTCAGGAGTGCATCTGTGGCTTCCATGGTCGGCAATGTGATGCACTGCACAATACCCTCCGGCGCACCGGCTTTTCTGGCTGCTTCACAAATGACCTTTGCAGTCTCAATAATACAATTCTTGGCATTCGGATGCGGACTGATAACAATGGCATTGCCCGCTTTGATTGAAATAATCGACTTGTACATCGTTGTGGATGTCGGATTCGTGGATGGGATCAATGCTGCCACAACTCCCATCGGTACGCCGACTTCCATCAGCCCATTCTGCCTGTCATCTTTGATGATACCCACAGTTTTCATGTCCTTGACACTATCCCATGTAATCGCCGAACCAAGCAGATTTTTCAATACCTTATCCTGCCATATACCAAATCCGGTTTCCTCCACGGCCATCTTCGCCAGACGCTCCGACTGAGCCGCACAGGCATCAGCAATCGCCTTTGCAATCCCATCCACCTGCTGCTGTGACATCTTTGCCAGCTCTTTCTGAGCTACAACTGCCTTCGCAACAAGCCATCTCACTTCCTGAATCGATTGGAGGTCCTTATCAAAATCCACTCTGTTTCACCTTCTTTTCCAAAAGTCTCTTAATCTATGTTTTCAACAGGATGCTCTGCAATCCTGCATATGGTTTCACGAAATGCTTCACAGGCCGCCCGACACGCTGCCTGATCACCTGTCAGCAGTCCTCCGGCAAAGTTAGTCTCTGTAGGTGTCCCATAGAACAGGTTCATTTCCACATCTGCCGCTTTCAACGCCGCATCCAGTCCCGTCACCGCTTCCAACGGCGGTGCGATCAGATAAGCCATCGCCGTTCCTTCCGGCACACCGGCCATCTCCGACAGATAACTGCCGGTCCTTGATATGCACTGGGCAAAATAAACAATACTGTCATCATCATTGGCACTGTAAAAACAGGCATCATTTTCTATGTAACTGACGGCTGCCGCCAGCCCGCTTTTCACATCCTCCGGATTCTCACCGGACAGAATACCGATAAACTCACCGGCAAGAGCCGTACTGGCATTGGATGAACCGGCGTACATGCTCCTTGCATAGGCCACCGACACGTCTGCCTTCTTGGTCGCTTCATCAAGGGCCACATAGGAAACATCATCACAGTCCGTTGTGATCAGGCCAAGACTTCTATGCCCTTCCTGCACCTGCATCGCCTTCAGCAGAAATCTGTCAGCATTGGGAATCAGCCTGATACTCAGCACCTTTGTCCTGATCGGATCATTTTTCATATGTATTCCCCCTGCCTAATTCTGTAACTCAACGCCGCTGGCTTTTTTGTCCAGAATCTTCTGTATCAAATCTGTCAGATAAGCACCGGCCTCTACAGCCGTGATACCGTCTTTATGGATATTGGAAACAACGGTTCTGCGTGCCTCCGGCATACCGATCTTCGCATTGTAGGCCAGATACGCACTCATACTCTCCGCCGTTCCAAGTCCCGGACGCTCACCCACGAAAATGCAGACTACCTTTGCCCCCACAAGCTCTGCAATCTCATCCTCCACAGCCACACGACCATAACGGACAAAAAATGGTGTTCCAACTCTCAATCCTGCAGCAGAAAGACCATCCATTAGCACTGGCAGCACATTTTCAATGTTGGCATTAATAGCGGTGGAACTTAGGCCATCTGCCACGATCAGCTGCACATCCGGTGCTTCGATACACTGGTCTTTGACTTTCTGAACCCCATCTTCACTGAGTCTTCGTCCCAGATCCGGCCGGGTCAGGAATTCATTCTTGTCCTGACAGCGGGTCTGGACACTAAAAAGTTTCAGATTGTCAATAACATCCTGATGCACATCCAGCATAACCGCATCCCTTGCTCTGGCATGGTCTGCCCTGAGAGTCAGCAGCGTCTGGGTCTTCAGCCTTGGTCCAGCACACCCAACACCGATGCGGGCTGTTGTCAGACGCATCATCCTTTCCAACGCCTCCGGGTCCTGAGGCTGATCGATCAGTGAACGCTTCTTCACTTCACGGGAAGTAATATCTTCCCTGATATCCACATCATGAACTGGCTCTTCTGGATGATATCCACCGGCATTCGATGTTTGTCCACCAGATGATGTTTGTCTATCACCGGAAGCAACATTTTTCACCAGCTGTTCAATCTGTCCCAAATTCACTGATTGCATGCTGTTCTGATTATTTCCTAAAGCAGAGCGATTCTGTCCGCCCCTGGCCGCTTTCTCAGCCACAACCTGTGAAACAACTTCACGGATAATCCGTTCAATCAACGCTTCATCTATATTCATCAGATACCGCCTCCCCTCTTTGTAAATAAAGTCGGGTCGCCGGCATATTTTGTCAGCTTGCCATTTTCACTAATTCCCATCTTCTCCAGCCACTGGTCAAATTCTTTAATCGGACGAAGCCCTAGAATCTCACGAATAGTAGACACATCGTGGTAGGCATTCGTCTGATAATTCAGCATGACATCATCGCTGGTAGGCACACCGAGAATATAATTAACCCCGGCCGATGCCAAAAGCATGGACAGATTCTCAATATCATTCTGGTCTGCCTGCATATGATTCGTGTAACAGCAGTCACAGCCCATTGGAATGCCTGTCAGTTTGCCCATAAAATGGTCTTCCAGTCCGGCACGGATCACCTGACGGCTGTCATAAAGATATTCCGGCCCGATAAAACCAACGACAGTATTAACCATAAAGGGATGATACGCTCTGGCAAAGCCATAGCATCTGGCCTCCATCGTTACCTGATCGGCGCCATAATGGGCATCCGATGACAATTCTGAGCCCTGTCCTGTCTCAAAATACATTACATCTGGCCCTTCTCCGGTACCTTTTTCCTTCAGAAGTGCCATGGCTTCTTCCACCGTCGCAGCACTAAAACCAAAAGCTCTGTTGCCTTTTTCACTTCCGGCAATAGACTGGAAGATCATATCCGCCGGAGCACCGTTTTTGACCGCTTCAATCTGTGTCGTAATATGTCCCAGCACACAGATCTGTGTCGGAATCTCAAAACGGTTCTTCACTTCATCAAAACGCTTCAGCACCTCTGAAAGACTGGAAACCGTATCATTGACCGGATTCAGACCAATCAGTGCATCCCCGCAGCCGTAACTGAGGCCTTCAAATAATGACGCTGTGATGCCTTCCACATTGTCCGTGGAATGATTTGGCTGAAGTCGTGTCGCCAATGTACCCCGAAGACCGATAGTGGTATTGCAGTGAGCCGGCACACGCACCTTGCTGGCCCCATACACCAGATCCATATTGGTCATCAGCTTGCAGACCGCCGCCACCATCTCACTGGTAAGACCTTTGCTCAACAGATGAATGTCGTCTTCCGTAGTCTCATGGCTGAGGATATATTCTCTCAGCTCAGCCACCGTCCAGTTTTTGATGCGCTGATAAACTGTCTCATCAATTCCATCCTGATTGATCCTGGTTACTTCGTCCTCTTCATAGGGAACAACCGGATGATTGCGCAAATCTGATAAAAGCAGCTGACTGAGCACTTCCTTCGCCGCAATTCTCTCCAAATCCGAGGATGCCGCTACACCGGCCAGCACATCGCCGGATTTCAGCTCATTGGCCTTTGCCAGAACCTCTTTCAGGGAGCGAAAAATAAATGCCTGCCCCGAAAGCACTGTTGCCAATTTCACTCCATCACCCTCTTTCTTTTATCCAAAAATTAATGTTTTCACTACCACAGGAATGACCATGCCGTTCATCATCGGCTTTCCCATATCCACATATTCACCGTCTTCCACATGAATACTGTCAATGGCCACCACCTGACGCTTCAACTCCGGCTGCTGCCGAATCATCTGCCCCATGGCCTTGGCTATATCGCTTTCGATAACCAGAAGGATAGGTTCCCCGGGCGGCTGCACTCTGTCCATAATCTGGCGAATCGCTGCCGCAGCCCGCTTCATTTCCATATATCCCGGGTTTCTCTTGCCGGGCATCGCCAAAATAAAGTGTTCCTCATCATTCTGTCCCAATACCCACTGAATCCGCCGGATAACAGGTTCTGTCTCACCGGCAAAGCAGGTTTCCTGCAATTCTTCATCCAGCTTAATCACCGGAATATTTTTCAATGGAAAAATATCACCGGAATAAGTAATGGTACTTCCTGAAATCGTCGTTGTATATGTCCCGGCACCCACAACCGTGGCACGAATGGTCTCTCCTGGCTCCATTTTTTGAAAATCCGTAAATAAACGACTTTCCCGAATGGCTCTGCCCAGCAGAACGCCGATATCACCATAAGCCCATGTATCCGCAGACTCATGATAAATCAAATCCGCCACGCCGCCGGAAAAGAATACCGCCTGCACCTTCTCCGGTCTCGGAAAATCACTGCTTCCCGGGGTCTTAATCTGCCTTAAAATTGTATCCGCTTTGCCGCCAGCTGATGTGCCAACTCCCAGATACGCATTCAGCGCCTCTGCCATCTGCCGCGTCACTGCCGTCAGTTTCAACTCATCGCATCTGTCTCCTACAGAAACGGACACGCCTGCCGCCTGTGCCATCACCGCTGCCGCCGGACTGACTTTCGTAATGATGCCCTGTGGGTTCATGCAGATTAACCGGCCGCCGATATCCAGACAACCTCTGGCCGCCGTCTCACCATCCTCAAACAGGACGACATTGGTTGTACCGCCGCCGATATCCAGATTCGCCACCCGGCAATGATGGTCCATGCTGTACTGCCACTCGTTATTTACGCTGCCTTTACCTGCAATCAGGGATTCCATATCCGGTCCCGCTGCCGAAACAACAAAATCTCCGGCAAAATCCGACAGACTTTTCAGCACCGCATCGGAATTCTCCTTCCTTGCAGACTCGCCGGTGATAATCACTGCACCGCTGTCCGTATCCTCCGGTTTGTAACCGGCCTTACGGAATTCGGCAGCCACAATGTCCCTAAGGGCCTCGGTATCGATCAGCACATCTGTCTTCAAAGGGGTCATATAGACTTCACTCTTATAGACCACTTCTTTGTCCACAATAGCCACTCTGGGAACTGAAAAATATCCCCCCGCATTGTCCATCTGCAGTTTGCTGAAAACCACCTGGGTGGTGGAAGTGCCCACATCGATGCCCACGCTTAAAATTGCGGTCTTATCAGCCATTGTTTCTGATCTTGTTCACAAGGTCCGGATAGTTGCCGATGACGGAATCTACACCGACTCTGAACATCTCCCTGATATCTTCTTCTTCATTCACTGTCCATGTATTGATCTCCAGTCCGTGAGATTTCACCTCAGCCACATTCTCCGGCGTCATGTTCTTGAAGAACGGATGGAAGCATTCCACACCTGTGGAAGCCACGTAAGCACCTGCATTAATCAGCCAGGATTCCTCCAGCATACCGCATTTGATAGCCGGGTCAATGGCTTTCATACGAAGGACTGAATAATGATTGAAGGAAGAAATAATAATGCGGTCCACCATATCGAATTCTCTGAGCATGTCATAGACTTTCTGCTCAATACCCGTATACTCAAAGACACCGGTTTTCAACTCAATATTCGTGATAATATCCGTATCCTTCACCAGCTCCAGATACTCTCTCAGTGTCGGCACTTTCTGAGGCCCATACTCTTTGAAAATATAAGATGCATCCAACTGGGACAGCTCTTCATAAGTCTTATCCTTGATATAGCCCTTGCCATTCGTTGTACGATCTACCAGTTCATCATGCATGACAACCAGAACGCCGTCCTTGGTCAGATGGACATCATTCTCAATACCATCCACCCCTTCTTCAATGGCTTTGCTGAAAGCCAGAAGTGTATTCTCAGGATACTTGCCGCTGAAACCGCGGTGCGCAAAATTCTTAGTCATATTTATCATCTCCTGCTTTCCATTTTACCATATTTCAGCACTGAATGCAGTTATCTGCGCGATAAATCACTTGCAAAAATACCGCTGCTGCCAAAATACTTTCCATGTACCAGTATAAAAAGCGCAGCGAAACAGGCAGCCCCTATCGGCCGTCTATCCCGCTGCTCTTCTTCTCCCACGCGCTGTATATGTAATTGTATCGCTGCATTATTCTCCTCCTTTAATTCTAAAGGAAAATACAGTCATCCTTCTTCAATGTCAGATAAACATCTGTATTGTTCGGAATAATAGTTGCTTTCTTGAATAAAACGTCCACATCAACCTGGTGATCCCCGCACATAACGGCATATCGCAGAACATTGCCATGAGGCAGACTGACAACAACCTGACCCTTGATCGTCACGCATCCATCTCTTTCAACAGGCTTTGTGCTGATCTCAACAACTTCCGGACGGAATGCCACATCTGTACCTTCACCATCAATACCTGTCATCTTCTTGAATGCATCAACCGGCACCATGTTGTAATGGCCAATGAATGTTGCTGCAAACTTGGAAACAGGTTCTGTATACATCTCTGTCGGTGCTGCGGACTGTTCAATCTTGCCGTTATACATCAGATGAATCACATCGGACATAACCATGGCTTCATCCTGGTCATGGGTAACAAAGATAGCTGTCATATTCAGTTCCTGCTGAATACGTCTGATCTCAACCTGCAGGGAATGTCTCAAAAGGGCATCAATGGCTGATAACGGTTCATCCAGCAGGAGTACCTTCGGGTTCGTCACCATCGCTCTTGCAAGGGCTGCTCTCTGCTGCTGACCGCCGGACAGCTCTGATGGATAATGGTGCAGATGATCCGATAAGCCCACGATATCTACCATCTCTTTGACACGTTTGTCAATCTCTGCATTCGGCACTTTCTTCATCTTCAGGCCAAATGCCACATTCTGTGCAACATCCATATTCGGGAATAAGCTGTACTGCTGGAAAACCATACCGATATCTCTGTCCTTCGGATTCACATCTGTGATATCTTTGTTGTCCAAATAAACCTTACCGGATGTCACGGTTTCAAGACCCGCCAGACATCGAAGCAGTGTACTCTTGCCGCATCCGGACGGACCAAGCAGCGTCACAAGCTGTCCCTTTTCAACCTCAAGATTAATATCTTTTAATACGGTATTACTGCCAAAACTCTTGACAATATTTTCAAAACGAATATATGACATGTTTCCTCACTCCTTTATTTTCTGTGTGTTTTGCCCTTCGCTTCACGGCTCTTCACAAACAGGACGATGGCTGTGATCACGAATGTAACAAACATGATAACAACGAATACGGCACTGGCCTTTGTACTGTCGCTCTTCATTGTCTGATACAGGAAAATCTGCATGTTCGGCGCAGATGTTCCGGCAAGATTTCGAATCAGTACATAATCACCGAAGATAATGCCGACTGCCAGAAGTGACGATACGATAATCGCTGAAAGAATATTCGGTACGACAACTCTGAAAAATGCATAGATCTTGGATGCACCAAGCATCTCCGCTGCCTCGATCAGTGTCGGCATATTCACCGCACGCATACCGTTTCGGATACCCTGATAGATATATGGCAGAATCACAATACAATACGCACCCATCAGCATGACCAGACGGTTGCTCAGAATCGAACTGGAACCGACATACAGAGACAGGATACTGACTGAAAGGATAACACCCTGAATCGTATAAGGGATCATACAGATGATCTGTACATATTTCTCAAGCTTCGGAAAATAAATCGCGGTTACAAATAATGCCAGAAGCACGATAATGATCGTCACGATAATAGGGATGATACACATGCCGATGGATCTTCCGACAGATGCAAGGAAATTGCTGTCTGTAAACAGATCCACATAATTGTGAAGTGTAAAGCCTTCAGGAACAACCCCTGTCCACTTATGGAAAACAGAATAAATAATAGAAATTACAAGAGGAATCAGCAGATAGATCATGACAAGCAGCATAATCGCTACAGATCCTGCGCTTTTCTTTTTCATTTTCTATTGCCTCCCTTCTGGAATCTTCTGCTCAGGCCGTTGGTGATCAGAATCATGATAACCATGATCGCCATCATCACAACTGATAAGGCACCGCCAAGCCCTGCACGGATCTTGACTTCACCTGTGAAGCAGCCTGCGATCTGAACCGGCAGAAGTGCGATATTGTCCATCATTAATGCGTAAATTGTTGCGTATGCTGCCAGAGCATTGGCAAACAGAACGCTGAATGTACCAAGGATACTCGGCATCAGTACCGGGATACCGACTTTTCTCCAGAAGGTTCCCTGTGTACCTCCCAACAATGTACAGGCTTCCTTCCACTGTTTCTGCACACCGTCAAAGGCCGGTATCAGAAGAAGTGTTGAAAGCGGAATCTGAAAATAAATATAGATCAGGCTCATGCCGTTCATCGTGTACAGATTGTATGTGGATAAAGCATTGATGCCCAATTCCTTGCCGATATTGACCACCAGTCCGGCATTGCCCAAAAGAATCATATAAGCGAAAGCCAGCGGAATACCTGCAAAGTTGGATACCATATTCAGAACTGTCATAAAAACATGATTCAGTTTGCCCTGATGCTGATGTGCTGCACGGGCACCAAGAAAAGCAATGATGATACCTGCAACTGCAGATGTCAATGAGATCTTAATACTGTTGATGATTGCTTTCTGATAAAGCAGCTTCGAGAAGACAGACTGATAATTTTCAAGTGTAAAGCCTGTTCCACCATCCGGCTGAAAACTCTTCACG
>ENA-OROU01002769-OROU01002769.1-human-gut-metagenome-genome-assembly--contig:-NODE-2769-length-12178-cov-2.161346_pt1 | contig 12178 bp, 10 predicted proteins | sample MGYA00242131_ERZ509054 | MGnify/ENA primary metagenome ERZ509054 (study PRJEB26280, sample SAMEA2338749) | human gut metagenome | biome: human gut; feature: human-associated habitat; material: faeces... | reverse complement strand
TTCAATTGTATATATTACAAACTCGTAATATGTTTGTAATAATTCTTTCAAACAGGCTTAACAGCTTCTTAATATGGATATCCTTTCTTTGCATCAGAATAAATAGGCAAAGATTGTGAGAAAGTTTATTGAAAAATTAGTGGAAGGAGGATTTTTGATCAGTGGAAGCGTCAGTAGCTTTACGATCTTGTTGATCATTGTCTTCTTATTTAAAGAGGCCGCAGGTCTTTTTAACAGCCCGGAGGTAGAGGAAGGATATATATTGGCCGTGAATCAGGAAAATCCGGTCGAACATTTGTCGCCCGAGCAAATCATGGATGTCTTCGATGCCAATATCACCAATTGGGAAGATTTAAACGGAGAAAATCAAGATATACTAGTCTTCCGGTTCTCGGATCTAACCAACTATTATACGGAAGAAGAGCTAGGTGAAGAATTTCAATATGTTCCCGAGAAAATCAATGAACTTATCCATAAAGAGCCCGGGATTATCGCATTCTTTCCGGAACAATACAAGTCGGAAAACTTTACGGGAAAAATCATATCTGGAGCCACGATCAAGCCTTCGGAATTCTTTGGAGGGACGAAATGGTATCCGACCTCAACTCCCGCTCCGATCTTTGGGCTGATCCCTCTATTACTAGGAACGCTGTTGGTAAGTATAGGTGCGATCGCCTTATCCCTCCCCTTCGGAGTAGCGGTAGCGATCTATATGGCAGAGATCGCCAATACAAAAACACGCAATTTATTAAAACCGCTTATCGAGTTGCTGGCAGGTATTCCCTCAGTCGTTTATGGTTTCTTCGGATTGGTGGTGATCGTTCCCCTTATCCAAAAGACCTTAGACCTTCCGGTAGGCGAGACCGCTTTCGCCGGAAGCGTGGTTTTAGCGATCATGGCGTTGCCGACCATCATCACGGTAGCGGAAGATGCCATGCGAACTACACCACGAGCCATGAAAGAGGCCAGCTTGGCATTGGGAGCCACGCAATGGCAAACCATCTATAAAGTAATAATCCCCTACTCCATATCCGGTATCACGTCCGCTGTCGTATTAGGTATAGGACGTGCGATCGGTGAGACGATGGCCGTATTGATGGTAACCGGAAACGCCGCCGTTATCCCTACCTCGTTCTTCGAACCGGTACGGACATTTCCTGCCACGATAGCGGCGGAATTGGGTGAGGCCCCCGCAGGTGGAGCACATTACCAAGCCTTGTTTATGCTGGGAGTCGTGTTGTTCCTCATCACCTTGGGGTTGAGCATCGCCGTAGAATATATTTCATCCAAACGTAAAATTTAATTAAAGATCTGGCACCTATTCAACATTTAGGGAATATAGACAAGAGAAAACGGGCCTCTCAACAGGTTGCTTTCGGTTTCTTTTCTTTCCTGAGTTATTTGGTCGTAGTGATCTTATTCGTAATACTGGGATTCATTATCTTAAAGGGAGCGAGCGTGATCAGTTGGGATTTCCTGACACAAGCACCCCAAGAGGGCATGACCTCCGGGGGGATTTTTCCGGCTATCGTAGGTACACTCTATTTAGTGATCGGAAGTAGCTTGATTAGTTTTCCTATCGGCATCATGAGTGGTATTTATATGAACGAGTACGCCACGAACGGGAAACTCATCCGCTTCATCCGTATCATGACGAATAATCTAAGTGGTGTTCCTTCCGTTGTTTTCGGGTTATTTGGTATGTCTCTATTCGTAAGTACCTTGGGATGGGGAGACTCTATTATAGCGGGTTCGTTTACCTTGGCGCTGATGTCCTTGCCACTTATCATCCGCACGACGGAAGAGGCTTTGAAAAGTATCGATGATTCTTTCCGTCACGGTAGCCTAGCGTTAGGGGCTACGAAATTGCAGACCATCCGCAGGGTCGTGCTACCGATGGCGTTCCCCAATATTATTACGGGATTGATTCTTTCGATCGGGCGTGTGTCCGGAGAGACCGCTCCTATCCTTTTTACGGTGGCCGCTTATTTCTTGCCACAATTACCGAAAAGTATTTTCGACCAATGTATGGCATTACCTTACCACTTATATGTTATCTCTACAAGCGGTACGGATATCGAGGCTTCCCGGGGGATGGCTTATGGCACGGCACTCGTACTGATTGTCATCGTATTATTAGTAAACCTTTTGGCGAATGCCTTGCGTAGTTATTTCGCCAAGAAGGTAAAAATGAATTAAAAAAATAAGACAATTATGATAAAGATTGATGCTAAAAACGTAGACTTTTATTATGGGGATTTCCATGCGTTGAAGAACATTTCCATGGAGATAGAGCCGAATACGTCCACCGCTTTCATCGGACCGTCCGGTTGCGGAAAGTCTACTTTCCTCCGCCTGTTCAACCGCATGAATGATTTGATTCCAGGCACTCGCATGGAAGGTCAGATCCTGATTGATGGAAGGGATATTTATACGAAAAGCGAGAAAGTGGATCGCTTACGTAAAAACGTGGGGATGGTTTTCCAGAAACCGAATCCTTTTCCTAAGACGATTTATGAGAATGTCGCTTATGGCCTGCGGGTAAACGGTGTCAACGATGAGAATTATATTGAGGAGACGGTGGTCAAGACTTTAAAGCAGGTCGTCCTTTGGGACGAGGTAAAGGATAAACTGAAAGAATCGGCATTCGCTCTTTCCGGCGGACAGCAACAACGTTTATGTATCGCCCGTGCCTTGGCGATCTCGCCCTCCATCCTATTAATGGATGAGCCGACTTCCGCATTGGACCCGATTTCAACCAGCAAGATCGAGGATTTGATACATGAGCTGAAAAATGATTATACGATCGTAATCGTTACCCATAATATGCAACAAGCGGCTCGTGTTAGCGACAAGACGGTATATTTCTATTTAGGGGAATTGATTGAATATGATAATACCCGGAAGATTTTCACCAATCCGGAGAAAGAGTCTACACAGAATTACATTACCGGACGGTTTGGGTAATTGAAAATTAAAAATTGAAAATTAGAAGAGTATGAAGGTTATAGAGCAGGAGATTCATTCTTTAAAAAATAGTATCAGCGAGATGTGGGCATTGGTTCACCAGCAATTATACAACGCAGGGGAGGCTATGCTTACCGGAGATAAGGAACTCGCTTATAAGGTAATCAGCCGGGAACGCCGGGTAAACGCTTTCGAGCTAAAGATCGATAGTGATTGCGAGGATATCATCGCTTTATATGCGCCGGTAGCGATCGACCTACGTTTCGTATTGGCGATGTATAAGATTAATACAAACCTAGAGCGTCTGGGAGATTTCGCCGAAAGCATCGCCCGTTTCGCCGGAAACCTTCCCGAGGGGGAACCGATTGACCCGCAACTGGTCAAGGAAACCCGGGTAGAAGAAATGCTGTCGGAGTTATTAAGCATGATCTCACTCACCAAAGAGGCTTTTGAGAAAGAAAGCTCAGAGATCGCTTCCCGTATCTTCTTGAAGGATAATTTGATCGATGAGATCAATCATAATTCTACTGCTATTATCGCCAAATATATAGAGGAGCATAAAGGTAGTGCATTGGCAGGGTTATATATGGCCGGTGTTATCCGGAAAATGGAACGTTTCGGAGATCATTGTACGAATATAGCGGAAGAGCTCATTTTCTATCTGGACGCTAAAGTCATGAAGCATATGGGCAAAACCGAGCAATAATTCGTATCTTCGCGGCCACTTTAATAATTAACATCAGTAAATGAAACGACTCACAGTGGCTTGGCTGTCGGCCTTCTTATTTATCGGTTCCGCGTTAACGTCTTACGCTCAGACAAATTCTCCGATCCCAGAGCGGGATTCTTCTTCGGTATCTCTTTTTGAATACGCGACTAAGATTCCGAAACGCAACAAGGTTTTCAATCTGGACTTGGAGATGCACGCAGGATTCAACGCGGACTTTTTCTCGGGGAAGCTGGATGAAGCCGCCTTTCGTTTCAGGGATGTCAAAATTGATGTTACCGGAGAAGTGAACGATCGGTTATTCTATTGGTATCGCCAAACGCTGAATGGCGGTTATGAGGGACAAGCCTTGGAGAATTTGAATGAGTCGATCGAATATGCGTATATTGGCTATAAACTGAATGAGCGTTTTACCTTAACCGCCGGAAAACAAGATGTGTTCTACGGTGGTTTTGAGTACGACGAGAATCCTTTGCTTATTTATGAGTATAGCGATATGAATGAATACTCCCTTTGCTACCTTACGGGAATCGGGCTGGGGTATCAGCCGAATGAGTCACAAGAGATCCGCTTACAGGTGACGAACAGTCGTATGGGATCGATGGAAGATGAGTATGGACGTCTGCCGGAAGGATTTAAGAAACCGAGAGTTCCCTTGTTTTACACATTGAACTGGAACGGTAACTTTCTGGATGAGTTGATTCATTTACGATACTCCGTATCCGCCGCGGAGCAAGCCCAAGGAAAATATATGTATAGCGTCTTTACCGGTCAAAGTATAGAGGCCGGACCGGTCTATGCTTATTTCGATGTCATGTATTCACGGGGGAAATTAGATCCGTTAGGATTATTGACCGAATTGACTCAGCCCGAAGTCGCCGGAGAAGAGGAACCGGAACCACCGGTTCGTATGCAAAACATCGATTATCTTTCGCTGGTGGGAGAAATACAATATCGTTTTCATCCCAAATGGCAACTATTCGCGAAAGGAATGTATGAAAGCGCATCGATCTATAAAGCCTACGATGCTTACGAGAAAGGAAAATACCGTACGGCATGGGGGTATCAAGGAGGACTAGAGTTCTATCCGATGGCCGATGATAATCTACATATCTTCTTGACCGCCATAGGTAAAAAATATAACCTCTCTGAACGAGCGAAGGCGCTCGATGCCTCTTTGGACGACACCGCACGCCTTTCGATCGGTTTCATTTATAGATTACCGTTATATTAAATTTTTCTCATTTGTTGTAGAGACGCAGCATGCCGCGTCTCATCCCCTCAGAATGGTAACTTAGAATTGCAACACAAACTCTTCCCCTTGTAACAAGTCCACTGTTACTTTTCCATCGACTACAGGTAGGGAAACCGGCTTTTGGTTCTTTTTGAGGCTCATGTTCGCAGAATTCGCCGGAAGCTTGATCTGGAAAGAACCGGGAACGATCGCTTTCAATCGAGCTTCCGTCAACAGACCTTCCGTCCATTTAGCCGACACCTCCCCGCCATTCCGGACTTTTAAACCACTAAAGCTTCCGTTTTTCCAAGCGGATGGCAAAGCGGGCAAGAACTCGATCAATCCGGATTGACTCTGTATCAGCATCTCCGCAATACCGGCTGTTCCTCCAAAATTACCATCAATCTGGAAAGGAGGATGGGCACAAAACAAATTAGGATAAGAACCTCCTCCCTTCACCTCCTTCGTATGCTCATCTACACAGGGACGTAACAAATCACCCAGCAATTTATAAGCATGATCGCCATCCTGTATACGGGCCCAGAAATTAATCTTCCAAGCCATAGACCAGCCCGTGCTTTGATCGCCACGGACCTCCAAGGATTTACGAGCCGCCTCTGCCAACTCCGGCGTATGCTCTATCGATATCTCATTCCCGGGATAAAGCCCATATAAATGAGAGACATGACGATGGGTAGGCTCTACCTCTTCATACGGCTCAAGCCATTCCATAATACGGCCGTCTTTACCGATCGTCGTAGGCATCAAACGATCTCGTTTCGCCGCCAACTCAGCAGCAAACGCGCTATCCACACCTAAAATCCCAGCGGCCTCAATGGTATTCGTAAATAATTCCCGCAAGATCTGATTATCCATCGTCGATCCGGCACAAATACTCACGACACTTCCGTTTGGCATTTTATAAGCGTTCTCCGGAGAGGTAGTAGGTGCCGTCACCAGATATTTAGTCCGGGGATCTTGCACCAGCATATCCACAAAGAATTGGGCAGCCCCTTTCATCGTCGGATAAACATCCCTTAAATACGCCTTATCTAATGTATACTGATAATGCGTGTACAAATGCTCGCATAGCCATGCGGCGGATGTATTCGTGGCTCCCCACGACGGATGTTCGCCCGGGGCGGTAAACTCCCAGACATTACCTAAAATATGCGTGACCCATCCTCGTGCGTTATAAAAAGCTTTGGCCGTACGTTCGCCGCTAGGGACTTGCTGTTTCGTCCATTCGATCAGCGGAAGGTGCAACTCGGAGAGGTTCGTGACCTCCGCTGGCCAATGATTCATCTGTAAATTAATATTTAGGTGATAATCCCCGTTCCAAGGCGTATGAATCGTATTACACCACAAGCCCTGCAAATTCGGGGGCAGTAATCCCTGCCGGGTCGAGGAAATCAATAAATATCGACCGAACTGGAAATATAAAGCCGCCAATCCCGGATCGTTCTTATCTTGAGCGAAAGCGGCCAAACGCTCATGGATCGGAAGATGATCCCTTTCGCCTTTTCCCAAATCCAAAGAGACCCGATCAAACAGGGAGCGATAAGCGAGTGTATGTTCCCGGCGCAAGGTGGAGAAATCCTTAGATTCCGCTTGCGATAAGTATTTTTCCAAGGATTGTCCGACGCCGTCTTTATCGAAATAATCCGTACCTAAACTTACCAAGATAATCGCTTCCGAGGCACTTCGCACCGATAAACTACTATCCGTTGCGGTCAAATCTCCCCCCTTCGGCAAGACGATACGGACACGAGAGGCGAAACGCATCCCTTTCATCTCCAACGTATCCACCCCGTCCGGCAATTGTCCCCGCATCAGCAAGTCCTTTCCGTCCAAAGAGATCGTCGCATGTTCCGGACGATTCATACCCAATGAGAAATTCAAGGCCCGATCTGCGTCCGCTACCAAATGAATCACTCCCAGATCCCCGGAAAAAGAGGTAAACATTTCCCGTTGATAATTCACATTCCCCCTTTTAAAAGAGACGGAAGCGATAGCCTCGCTTAGGTTCAACCGCCTGCGATACTCAGCGATAGAATCCGATTCATTCGGATACGTATATCTCAGCACTAGATTTCCGAATAATTGGTAACTCCCATACGGAGCGTTCGCACCGTCCCCCAGATTACTCCCGGTCCCTTTGCAGACGAAAGTTTTATACATCAAATCCTGTGCCTCGTCATTCCGTCCCTCAAATAAGAGGCGACGAATATTCGCCAAAGAGTAATACGCATAAGGATTGTCCGTATCTTGCTTACTTCCGGACCACAGGGAGATCTCATTCAGGACCACATTCTCCCGCTCAATACCACCATCCGGCATCATACCGATACGGCCGTTTCCCAAAGGCAAAGTTTCTTCCCATATCTGCGCTGGTTGGTCAAAATAATAAGAGACCTCCTTCCCAGTCTGCATATCCGGCAAATTACAACCGAAAAGGAACGATAACAAAATCAAATAAAGTCCTTTCATATTCATACGATTATTCCTTGTTATTGTTTTTCCATCAAAAGCCGAAGAGGCGATCCACTGCAACCCGGGTTGCAGTATCACCCTAAAAGCTTTGCATATCACATAGTCGTTTATAATAGCCATCCAAAGCCAACAACTCCTCGTGTTTGCCCCGTTCTACGATCTCACCCTCATGCATCACACAGATCTCATCCGCATTACGGATCGTAGAGAGACGGTGGGCGATCACTACGGTCGTACGATTCTTCATCAAGTTCTCCAACGCTTCTTGTACCAAACGTTCGGATTCCGTATCCAAGGCGGATGTGGCCTCATCCAAGATCAAGATCGGGGGATTCTTCAAGATCGCACGGGCGATACTGATTCGCTGGCGTTGTCCGCCGGACAGTTTTCCACCCCGGTCGCCGATATTGGTATCGTAACCTTTCTCACTCGCTATGATAAAATCGTGAGCGTTGGCGATGCGGGCGGCTTCCTCCACCTGTTCCATCGTAGCTCCTTCCACTCCAAAAGCGATATTATTGAAGAAGGTATCGTTAAACAAGATAGCCTCTTGATTGACATTTCCCATCAATCCCCTAAGATCGAAAAGGGTGGCCTCACGGATATCCGTATCATCAATACGGATATTCCCTTTATTCACATCATAAAAGCGAGGCAATAGATCCACCAAGGTACTTTTGCCCGAACCGGATTGACCGACCAAAGCCACGGTTGTTCCTTTCCGGATATCCAGATTGATTCCTTTCAAGACCCAAGCTTCCTGATATTTAAACCAAACATCTTTATAACTGATTTTCTCTTTCAAGGCGATCTTCTTCGGATGTTCCGGATCATGGATATCCGTCTCCGCCTTCAAGATCTTATCGACACGCTCCATAGAGGCCAGACCTTTCTGGATCGCATAAACCGACTTACTTAGATCTTTCGCGGGATTGATAATGCTATAGAAAATAACCAGATAATAAATAAACGTAGGAGCGTCGATCGGGCTATTCGCACTCAAGATCAGCGTACCTCCATACCAAAGTACGATAGCGATCGTAACGGTTCCCAAAAACTCGCTCATCGGATGCGCCATTTGTTGGCGGCGATAGATACGGTTCGTCAACCGGCGGAAAGTATCATTGCTTCGCTCAAAGCGGTCTTGTATCTTCTTCTCGGCGTTAAAGGCCTTGATAATACGGAGTCCGCCTAATGTCTCCTCGATCTGGCTCATCAGGAATCCCCATTGTTGCTGTCCTTCCAAGGATTTCCGTTTCAATTTCTTGCCGACTTGTCCCATTACGTAACCCGCCAACGGCAGCAGGATCAAGACGAACACGGTAAGTTGCCAACTGATAGCGATCATACCCACCAGATAGATCACGATCAGGATCGGGTTCTTGAATAACATGTCCAATGAACTCATGATGGATGTCTCGATCTCGTTCACGTCTCCGGATACACGGGCGATAATATCCCCTTTTCGCTCCTCGGAGAAAAAGCTCAACGGCAACTGCGTAATCTTCTTGTTAATCTGATTACGGATATCACGAACGACTCCGGTCCGGATCGGGATCATCGTATAAAAGGCCAGATACATGGTCGCCACTTTCAAGAAAGTCGCCACGATCAGGAAGATTCCCAACATAATCAAGGCGAACGAACCTCCGTGTACCTCTATCAGATCGGATACGTACCAAAAAAAGTTATTCTTGATCAACTCCGGCAAGGCTTTCCACGACTCCCAGCTTCCCGCGTTAAAATTCCAATCCATAAAGGTGTAATTCCCCTCATCCATCTTAAACAAGATCTGAAGGATCGGGATAATCAAGGCGAAAGAAAACAGGTTCAAGATAGCGGAAAGTACATTGAACACGATGTTCAGAACCATATACTTTTTGTAAGGGGGAACGAAACGCTTTAAAATACGTATGAAATCTCTCATAAATTGATCTGTTACATTGAAGTGGCAAAGATACAAAAAGTCATCACATTTTCTTACGCATTCGCATGCAACTATTTTGCTGCCCCATTCATCAAATAAATAGAATCGTAAATAAAAATAATTTACACCATGAAAAGGATGCACTTGCAATTGTTGAAAAAAGCCAACTGCGTATTGGCGAGTTTATTAATGCTTTTAGGTTTCTCCTGCACTGACGACGAGGGAGAAGGTCCCATAATTTGTGAATATGGCACTCCTTACGCCAATTTTCAGATAAAAGGAAAAGTCGTGGATACAAACGATAATCCGATACCTAACGCCCAAATACGTATCAATCGAAATGACGCAAGAATTTATCCTTACGGATGGCTGCATACCGATACCGTAAGGACCAACGCTAACGGAGAGTTTGATTGGAAGAAAACTGATTTTCCAATCCTAAAATACCGATTCATCACGGAAGACATAGATGAAGAAATGAACGGAGGACAATTCGCATCCGATACGACTCAAGTAATCTTCGACAGCGAGGAACTTACTGGAGGTGATGGATGGTACGAAGGTAGTGCCTCTAAGGAAATCAAGATCACACTTAAGGAATATGTAGATACACATACGGAACCTTACGCATTGTACACGATCTACGGAAAAGTAACTGATGATCAAGGCTATCCGCTGGCCGGAGTCGCAATCTTAACCTCACCGGCATATACCCCTACTCAAGAGGACGACCTTTCCAGCTTTCCGGCTATCACGGATGAGACCGGACGATATCAATTCACCTACGATAAGGCTACGGCTATCGAACATACCATCTACACAAAATTATCTTCGTATTGGAATGACCCAAACGCTTGCAAAACTGATTCTATTATCGTAAATTTCGCCGAAATTGAATTATCACAAGGGAAAGGGATGTTAATGGGTAAAGGATCAAAAGAAATTAACTTCCAACTAACACGCAAAAACTAGAAAATGGAAACAGTGTATCATTCCATATTAAAAGGTTTTAACTGGATTTTAGCGGGGCTTCTTTCTCTACTAGGCTTCAGCGTTACTTCCTGTGGCGCTACAGATGAGTATGGTAGCCCCTACGCAGAATACGAGTTGAAAGGAAAAGTTACAGATATGAACGGAGATCCCATCCAAGGAATAGAGATCAACTATGGGGGCATATATAATAACGTATTATCTCCCTCATATATAAGCGAAATATATAAATCACCCCAAACCCAAAAAGACGGAAGTTACGATATAAAATTCGAGGATTCCCCAATGGGTATCGTACGCATTATCGCTAAAGATATTGACGGGCCTGAAAACGGATCATTCGAGACGGATTCGATAGATGTCAAGATCGAAGGATTTGAGGGAAGTAAATCTTGGTTCCATGGGAAAGCGGAGGTTAACATCCCCGACATCAAACTTAAAGAGAAAAAAGAATAAAATATGGACAAACGCCCAAACATCAAAAAACGTATCGCCCTAGAGCTTTTTCGAAGTATCAAGAAGAACAGGGCTAAATTACATGAATTGCGTACACTCTTTTGGGAGTGTACGCTTCGTTGTAATGTATCCTGCCGTCATTGCGGGAGCGATTGCCATGTCTCGGCCTCTGTCCCGGATATGCCTGTCGAAGACTTCCTGAAAGTCATAGACGATATCACGCCTTACGTCGAGCCGAACAAAGTGCTCGTCATCTTTACCGGAGGCGAGGCGCTGGTTCGTAAGGATATCGAGAAATGCGGGTTGGAACTGTATCGCAGGGGATATCCTTGGGGGATCGTCTCCAATGGTTATCTGATGACCCGGGAACGGCTCGACTCGCTCTTGGCTTCCGGATTGCACTCGGCGACTATCAGCTTGGATGGTTTCGAGGAAGCGCATAACTGGCTTCGCCGTAATCCTAAAAGTTTCGAGAAGGCACTGAATGCCATCTGTATGTTGGCCGAGGAAAAGGAGATCATCTGGGATGTGGTGACTTGCGTAAACCAACGCAACTTCAAGGATTTGATGCTCTTCAAGGATTTCTTGATCGAGATGGGCGTAAAACGGTGGCGTATCTTTACGATCTTCCCAGTTGGACGTGCCGCGACTGAGACCGATTTGCAACTGACGAACGAGCAGTTTACATGGGTCATGAACTTCATCCGCTTCTGCCGGAAAGAGGGTAAAATACACGTTAGCTACGGCTGTGAGGGCTTCCTCGGGAATTATGAGGCAGAGGTGAGAGACTCGATTTTCCAATGCAACGCCGGTATCAATACGGCCTCTGTCCTCGCTGATGGCGCTATCTCCGGTTGTCCCAGTATACGGGCGAACTTCCACCAAGGGAACATCTATAAAGACGATTTCATTGATATCTGGAATAATGAGTTTAAACCGTATCGTAACCGCCAGTGGGCTAAAAAAGGGGAATGCGCGGATTGTAAGATGTTCCGTTATTGCGAAGGCAACGGGATGCACTTATACGATGATGAGGGGAATCTGCTCGTATGCCACTATAAAAGGCTAGTTGACAGTTGACAACTGTCAACTAATTCCTATCTTTGCCCTAGTTAATATTCTAAAATAAGCAATCGTATGAAAAACACTTTCATCCTTTGTGCCTTTCTGGCACTAAGTTCTTTTACCGTAGCCCAGCAATCCGAGAAATACCCGCTAGGCGACTATACGGAATTGACCGACACGAAACCGCATGACAGCGACGAGATCTGGGACAAGTTATCGGCCCCAACCCAATTAAGCTGGGGCACGACCGATATACGATATCCGAAACTCAGTATTCCCGATGTCAAGAAAAGCAATCGCTGGCAGACGAAAGCATGGA
>ENA-OROU01002760-OROU01002760.1-human-gut-metagenome-genome-assembly--contig:-NODE-2760-length-12200-cov-18.582462_pt1 | contig 12200 bp, 7 predicted proteins | sample MGYA00242131_ERZ509054 | MGnify/ENA primary metagenome ERZ509054 (study PRJEB26280, sample SAMEA2338749) | human gut metagenome | biome: human gut; feature: human-associated habitat; material: faeces... | reverse complement strand
TGGACTCCGGGCGTGGGCTCATCAAGTGCGGCAGCGCCATCGTGCCTTTCGTGGACAGCTTTCCCCGCCACACCAGGCTGTATCAGATGATGACGACCCGCCCCTCCGACCTTATCGCGTGATGTGCTATGAAAAAAATCAAAGAAAAACCCACGCTCTCTGAACGCATCAAGGAAAAGGCGGTATCGACACCCAGAGAACTGCTACGCAAAGGCTTAGACGACGGCTCTGAGCGGCTGCGGACGCAGCTGCGGGATACGGCCCAGCACGGGCAGGCAGACGAGTACGGCGGCGACACCATTGAGGATACCGCCGCCCGCGGCCTGCGTCGGGCAGAAAAGGAACTCACCCGGCAGCGGAAGAAGAAACCGCAGGAGCAGCCGCCGGAGGGCGGCGCTCCTGCTGCCGATGCCACAGGGCAAAAGCCTTCTGCTATCAAGGAAAAAGATACCACTTCTGCCGGGTCGCAGCCGCAGACCGCTGCGGAGCGTGGACGGCAGCAGGCGCGCCAGAACGCCGCGCAAAAGGCCGCCAAGGTCAAGACAAAAGATACTTATATCGGCGCACAGACAGAGACACAGGTCACAGTGGCAGCGGAACCGCAGCGGCAGGGGCAGAGAGTATTCATGGAGGAACGCGGGCGCAAAGCTGCCCGATGGCAGGCAGAGCAAAAGCGAGCCGTATCGCGCCGCCGAATCAAGACGGCACAAGCCTTACATTCAGACAGGGACGGTAGCGCCATGCCGGACAGAATGCGTTCGGAGCAGATACCGCACATCAAAGAACGGGCTGAAACCAGCTTGCCCAAACCAGCGAGGAAAAAGCACTTGCCGATGGGGCGTGACATCGTCTCTGTTTCGCCGCGTTCTAAGAAGATAGCTGATACAGCGAAAACTTTGGAGTCCGCACAGAAGCAGGCGGCCATGCTGCAAAGCAACGCCCATGCCGCACGGGAAGCAGCGGTGCAGACAGCGCGGTATCAGCAAGCCGCGAAAGCGGTGCAGGCCACGGCGCAGAAAGCATCCCAGGCGGCAGGACGGGCGCTGCGGGCCATCCTGTCCGCCGCCAGAAGTCTTGCGGCGGCGATGATGGCTGGCGGCAGTACGGTCCTCTCGATGGTGTTAGTTATCTGCCTGATCGGGCTCCTGGTCGCGTCACCGTTTGGGATATTCTTTTCCGGCGAGGACAGCGGCACCGGATATACGATGCCGGAGGCTGTGACTATGCTGAATACAGAGTTTACAGACCGCATCGAGCAGATCAAGGCGGAGAATCCGCATGATGAATTGGATATGGACAACGCCGGCAGCGCCGCCATGATCTCTAACTGGCGGGATGTGCTGGCTGTTTATGCTGTGCGGACAACGACAGATGCATCGTCGCCGGACGAGGTGGCGACGCTGACGGAAGAAAAGCTGGATATTCTGCGGCAGATTTTCTGGGATATGAACGCCATCTCTTATTGGGTGGAAACCATCTCAGGCGACAAGGATGAAAGCGATACCGTCATCCTGCACATCACTGTCACAGTCAAGGATCATCTGCAAATGGCGGACGAGTATCGGTTCAACGCCGAGCAGCACAAGCTGTTGGAGGAACTGATGCAGCCGGAGTATCAGGAACTGTTCGCGGCGCTCACCGGTAGCTACCAGGACATTGAGCTGAGTCCCGACGAGGTAGCGAAGATCATGGAAAACCTCCCCGCCGATCTCAGCGAGGCACGCAGAGAAGTTGTGCTGACAGCATATCAGCTCTTGGGCAGAGTCCATTATTTTTGGGGAGGAAAATCTTTGGTGATTGGCTGGGACTCCCGCTGGGGAATGCCGATGGAGGTCACAGCCGAGGGCAGCTCCACCACCGGCACTGTGCTGCCCTTCGGACTGGATTGTTCGGGAATGGTGGATTGGGTGTTCTACAACCAGAGCGGCGGACAATATGTCATTGGGCATGGCGGTGGGGCTACGGCACAGCACAGCTACTGTACCCCCATTGACTGGAGCGATGCCCAGCCGGGCGACCTTGTGTTTTACCCGGAGGATTCCCATGTCGGCATTGTCTGCGGATTTGACGGCAGCGGCAATGTGCTTATCATCCACTGCGCCAGCAGCGAGAATAATGTGGTGGTGACGGGGAAAAGCGGCTTCACCTCGATTGGCAGGCCCGAGTATTTTGCGGATTGAGAAATGTGCGCATGGAGATGTGTTCATAGTTGATTGCTATCGTGCTCCATGATATACAGCGAAAGGCAGGGAGCCTCAATAGAGGCTCCCTGCCGCTTGGGTTCTTACTTGCCCTGATAGGCTCTGAAAAGGAACGTAACGATTTGTGCGCGGGTGCAGCTATTGTCCGGCCCGAACAGGCCATCACCAATGCCGTTTGTGACGCCGTTCTCCACCGCCCATGCCACAGCGTTTGCATAGTAGCTATCGGTAAGAACATCGCTGAACTCTGCCTTGCTATCGACCAGCTTACCAATGGCACGGAACAGGAAAGTCACGCTCTGGGCGCGAGTGCAGGTGGCGTCAGGACTGAATTTGCCATCGCCTGTGCCGGTGGTGATACCGTTCTCCACCGCCCACGCAACTGCCTTAGCATAGTAGCTGTCCGCAGAAACATCAGAGAAGCTGCTCATGCTCTTGGGTTCGGGAGAACCGGCAGCACGCCACAGGAAGGTCACGATCTGTGCGCGGGTGCAAGGCTGGTTCGGCCCAAAGAGGCCGTTGCCAATACCGCCGGTGATGCCGTTCTTCGCCGCCCACAAAACCGCGTCAGCATAATAGCTGTTGGCGGGAACATCGGCAAAATAGTCAGCCGCGGTTTTCTCCGGCGCAAAGGTCGCACTTACCGTGACCTTGCCGGCAGGCATTTTGAAAGTGTACTTGCCGTTGCCCTTGTCGGTCAACTTCAATTCATTGCCGTTCTTGTCGGTAACGGTGAGGTCATCCAGTTTAAAACCATCGTCCGGCTTGACGGTGATTGTCACGGTATCACCACGCTCGGCGTAGCGGCGGTTTGCTGTCACTGTGCCGTTCCGGATGTCCTTGCCCACCTCGATGGCGTAAGTCGGGTCGCTATCGTCGCCGCCGGAGCTTTTCCGATAAGTCATTGCAATGGTCTGCGTATGAGTTGCTGTATCAGCCGTAATCGTAATATTGGAATTGAAAACCTCGCAATTATCTGCATTGACTTCGACAGTATAAGTACCCGCTTCCAAATCAACAGGGTTTGCTACTTCCTGACCATTCACTTTAATGACTACATTCGCCAATTCAGCAGGTGTTACGACAAAAGAAACTGTATACTTAGGTGCAGGCAAAAGGGGCGTTCCATTAGAATTAAATCGATAATTGCCGCCAGCAGCAGTGATTTCATTAAAGAAATCTTCCGTTTTCATAAAGTCAAGGGTCTTTTCTGTTCCAGCATCCTGATACTTAAAGCAAGCCGGGACATTTTCAGTTTCCATGAAATAATTGTTTTCAAAAACAGGTGTATCAGAAGAAACACCGCCTGCAATACCGCCCAAACGCTTATAAGGTGTAGTGGCAGTATATTGAGATAAATCCATTTCACCAGCGAAATAGCAATGTCTGATTTCTGTACCTGCACCAACTATCCCTGCAATGCCGCCGAAATCTGTAGTTCCATTGCCAAAAGGAACCATTTTCCCTGTGGAATAACAATTGATAATCTTTGAGGCTTGAAACAACTGCCCAACAATTCCGCCGGTACAAGGTGTCCAAGAGGTCAGATTGCCTGTATTAGCACAATACTGTACGGTACTGTTTTGAGCAAGACCTACGATACCGCCCATCTGAAAAGAGGTGACATCCTTCGTTATTGAAAAATTCCCCTTGTTTTGGCAGTATTCAATCGTGCTATTTATTGCATATCCGCACATAGCCACAGTACCGTTAATATATTTGTCTGTATCCGTGAACGATACATCTGAAACGCAATCAAAAATTTTACTGTCTGCTGCAACACCCGCTACCGTTCCAAAATAGACATACCCTGCATTGGACACATCCAGCTTGCCTTGAATTGTCAAACCGGAGATTTCAGCGCCGTAAACCTCACTGAAAAATCCGAAAGACGGATACTCTGACTTTCCATAGTTTTCGGAAAAATCCAAATTGGAAATCGTATGCCCGTTTCCATAAAATTTGCCGCTGAAGTAATGTTGCAGAGTTCCATCAGCAGCAAATACGCTACCAATCGGTTTCCACGCAACGTTCGTTAAATCCAAATCTGCATCAAGAGATACAACCGCATCTGTTTTATCGTCATATTCGCCATTGTCTACAGCTTTTGCAAATTGCAAAAGCTCATCTACTGTTGTAATTGAGATTTTGCTGCTGTCCGCTGCTAACACTGCCGTGGGCAGCAGCGTAAAGCACAGCGCCAGAATAAGAAGCAGACTTCCGATGCGTTTTTTCATGGTGTATCCTCCTTTGTATGATGGTCAAAATTTTGTTCATGCCCGCCTGACCACAGCGGGCAAAGTCCACAGGTTACAGAGCGGTATCATCCCGTGGGTACCCACGGGATGAGGGGCGCGCCCCTCATCATAAGTTTTTCGCTTCATACTGATTCATAATAATTATATCCGCAACTTTACGAAATGTAAATCGTTCTAAAGCATGAGGATGGATAAAATTTTTGAATATGCTACTCGCCTTCACGTTTTACAACATTCAGCCATTTCTTTTTCCATGTATTAGGGTGGATCAGCAGGGTTGGCTTCCCCAACGCAAGGGCATAGGCCATTCATAGGTGCCGTTTTTGCGCTGATTTTCTCCGGTCTTGAGGACACGCCCATTCCTATCTTTGCGCTTTTCCGCCAAATCGCACACTCCTTTCTGGAAAAGCGCTCCAATATGTATGATAGAATTATCATAACACATTGGAGCGCCTAACAGCTTTCGGTATATACGTCAAGTATTCGCATTGCAGCAATGTTCCACGCCAATTCCCTGCCGTGCAGAGTAAAAAGCTCCCGCCGAGGATGATCTCAGCGGGAGCTTTTTATTGGATTGCCGATTCGCCTTACTTCCCCTGATAGGCTCTGTAAAGGAAAGTGACGATTTGTGCGCGGGTGCAGCTATTGTCTGGCCCGAACAGGCCATCACCAATGCCGTTTGTGACGCCGTTCTCCACGGCCCAGTCCACCGCGTTTGCATAGTAGCTGTCGGCGAGCACATCGCTGAACTCAGCCTTGCTATCGACCAGCTTACCAATGGCACGGAACAGGAAAGTCACGCTCTGGGCACGGGTGCAAGTGGCGTCAGGACTGAATTTGCCATCGCCCGTGCCGGTGGTGATACCATTCTCTACTGCCCATGCAACTGCCTTTGCATAATAGGCATCCATGGACACATCGGCGAAGCTGCTCATGGTCTTGGGTTCGGGGGAACCGGCAGCACGCCACAGGAAGGTGACGATCTGTGCGCGGGTGCAAGGCTGGTTCGGCCCAAAGAGGCCGTTGCCAATACCGCCGGTGATGCCCTTCTTGGCGGCCCACTTCACAGCCTCATAGTAGTAGGCGTCGGTGGGAACGTCCGCGAAGTCCAGCGTCTCGATCTCAGCGAATTCCGCGGAAACCGTCACCTTGGAGGCGGGCATGGTAAAGGTAAACTTGCCGTCGCCCTTATCCTTCACCTTGATCTTGCTGCCGCTGGCGTCCTTCACGGTCAGGGTGTCCAGCTCATAGCCGCTGTCGGGCTTGACGGTGATGGTCACGGTATCGCCCTTGGAGGCGCTCTTGGGGCTGACGGTCACATCGCCGTGCTTGACAGAGGGCGCGGAGACGTCATAGCGTCTGGAAGAAGAGCTGGAACCGCCGCCGGAGCTGGGCGCAGAGTAGCTGACCGTCCAGACACCGTTCGCGGTGCTGCTCACATAGTAATTGCTTGCCAGAGCGCCGGAGGGGTCGGTCAGATACACGCCGGAGGTCAAACCGGATTTTGCAAGAACCGTGTAGGTATAAGCGCCCTCGCTGCCAGCGCGCTTGACGATGTAGTCTGTCCCGTTGTTCTTGACCTTCGTGCTCGGATCAAAGCTGAACGTGCCGCCGGTGATGGAGATGGTCTCGCTGCCCGGGCCGCCGCCCTTCTGAATTTCGCCATTGAAAGAGCCATTTTTGATATTGATAGTTGCTGTTTTGCCAGTTGTAGCATCAGCGCGAACAACACCGGTAAATGTACCGTTCTCAATGTTGATCGTACCGCCGGAGCTGTAAACATAGGCAGCATACGGAGCGGTATAGGTGCCGCTCTTTACAGTGGCGGTGCCGCCATACTGAACAGCCACCGCACAATTCAAGTACGTGCCATCTCCAGTTCTGATATCCGTAACTTTGATCTCGCAATTTTCCAATGTTGCATTGCTTCCAACCTGCACGCAGCCGCCGTATTTTGCGGTCAGCTTCATGTCGGTGAACGATGCGGTCTTGGTTTCAAAAGCAGCGCCCAAGAATGCATTGATACCAGTGATGTTATAGGTGCCGCCGGAGACAATGACCTCACCACAGCCGGAAGCCTTCACAACGCGCTCGTCCGTCTCGGCGCTGACATTGTTCAGGACCAACTTGCTCTCACTGCCCACCGTAAACAATGCAGTGTAGTGGTAGCTGTCGCTTGCGCAGGTGCTTCCGGTGTAAGATCCGCCGTTAATCGTCACTGTAGAGCCGGCAGAACCTTCGCGAAGGTCAACAAATCCCCAGACTTTCGTCTTCCATTCGGTATTATGCGTGTCTCCCATCTTCATGCCGCTTCCTGCGGTCATGCCGTTGATGGTCAAGTTTACATTTTTAGCAGTGACCCAAATCGCACTGTTTTTCTCATCCTTAGATTCACTTCTATCCGATGCCGTCGCAGCAGTCAGTACATGACCGTTCAGATCAAGCGTCATGCTCTTCGTGACTTCAATCGGCTTTATAACGGTCACATCCTTCAGCAGCGTGACGGTCGCGTTTTCGTCAGCGGCGGTGATAGCGTCGGGGAGGGTGGTGTACTCCTTTGACCCGATCATAGCGACCGTATCCTCGTTCGGCTTCACCCAATGACCCTTCGAAACCTCCACAAGCACTTCGTTGGCGTTCTTGTTAACAATATCGCCGTAAGCAGTACCGGCGGCAACGACCTTGTTGTCAATGATCACAAGACCGGCTTTGCCGACCTCTTTACGGCCGAAGATGCTGTCTTCGGGCTCTTGGGGGTCTGCATTTTCCTGCGTTAAGGTATTCTGGCTTGCGGAAGTAGCAGCGTCAACGGTGACCTGACCGACATTCGCCGTGCCGACCAGATCGCCGACGCGCCAGCTCTTTCCCGTCTCAGTGCACTTCAGAGTGCTGTCCTTTACAGTGCAGCCCGTGATGGTGTGGTAGGTGGCGGGATTCGCACCGGCGTGACCGATCAGGCCGCCGACAGAGCCCTTCGCCTCAATCGTCACATTCTCGACGGAGCAGTTTGTAAGCGTGACCTTGGTATCGACCGGGCCGTCGTTCGGTTTGTTATAGCCGGATGTCCAGCCGATCAGACCGCCGACGCGCGCGCCGCCGGTGCTGACAATTTTGCTGTTCTTCAGATGGCAGTTATCCAGTTCGATTCGAGTCATGGAATCCACGCAGTTGATAAATGCGCCGATTCCCTGATCATTCGTTTTGTCGTTGATATCCGCACCAGCAATGGTCAGATCCTTGATCACAATGCCGGATTTGCCCGCAAAGCCGCCCGCAAACAAGGGGGCGCTCAGGCCGGTGATGGTCTTGCCGTTGCCGTTCAGGGTGATGACGCCCTGACCATGGTATCCATCCACACCCACCGGCGTCCAGTTCTTACCGGTCATATTGATGTCGTCCAGCAGCTCGATCACGGTGTCGCCGGTTTTGTTTGCGGCCGCAAAGGCGTCGGCGAGGGTGGGATACTCGGTATCGCCGATTTTGGCAACATACGACATTTTAACCTCGCTTGTGGTCGCGTCAAAATTTGCACCAGGCGCAAGGTAGTCATTGTTGATTCCTCCGGGGAACGTACCGGCTGTGATGTTGAACTCGTTCTTGGCGGCTTCGGCATCCTTTTGGGCTGTAATATTAAAGTCACCGCTGATGCCGGTGCCGTTGGCCTCGATGGTGACTTTCTGCTCGCCCTTAGAGCCTTCAATGTCCTTCTGAAGCAGGCCCTTAGTGCAGTCCGTAGCGGTCACAGTCGTCAGCGTGATATTCGTAGGCTTGGAAGCAACGATAGCCGCCTTTTCAGTCAGACCGTCAAAGCTCGTGTCCGTGACCGTCACCGTGGGCGCAACATCCAAATCCCCCTCGTTGTAGGTCTTGATGCCGCGCGTGCCGGTGAAGGTGCTGCCCTTCACTTCGGTATTGCCGCCGTAGTTCCACAGATTGAACTTACCAGAAGTATCATTGGTGAACTGGCATCTGTCAAACACCGTCTTGCCGTACTGGTTGTTGCACACGCCGTTCGGGAAAACACAGTTCGTGTAGGTCACGGTGTTTTCCGCCGCGCCGGTGTTGCGGAGCCAGCAGGTGAAGTAATTGGTGCTGTGACCGTAGTCACCACCATAAGTTGGATTAGGTTTGCTCAGCTTCAGGTTTGTAAAACTGACATCGATGTCGTACTTCTGATCAGCCAAGATTGCAAGACCGCCGGTGATGCAGATTTCCGCATCGTCGTTTATGCCAACGAACGCGACCTTGGAGAGGTCGGCCAGACCAGCTTTTGCGACCTGCACCCAGCCGGTATCAGTCACATCAACCTTACCACTGATCTCATAGGTGATGACGCCGTTTTCGTCAGGCGCCGCCGCATTGACGGCGTCGCTAAACGAACTATAGGTCTCCCCCCCTACCTTGATCGGTCCAGCGCCTGTCGCCCCCTCCGCCAGGGCTGCCGTCGGTAAGAGCGACAGCGCCATCGCGAGGCATAGTAAAATGGATAGCAGCTTATGTTTCATAATGATCCTCCTACAGTATATGTTTTCTGCGGCTCCCCGCAGTTTGGGCACTTATTTTTACCGGCTCCGCCGGAGGTTCACTTAAAATCGCTGTGCATCGGTCCAATGGCCGGCCCGCGCAGATTGGACAGCCGCAGCGCTGCTTTCCCGTGCGGCTGCTGACGACCGCCCGCCACGCATGGCCGTTTTCACACAGCCACCAGACCCTCCGGCTGCTGCCGGGCGTCACCTGTTGCGGCGTGAGGCTGCCGTTAAGGGTCGGATGCCACTGCGATGCGATCACCGGCTCCTTGGTCTCCAGATCATTAAATCCCGGTAGGACCTTGCGGTTGGTGCAGTACGGGCAATCGCTTTCCCTGTTCACACGGTGGGCGATGACCGCACAGAAGGAATGCCCCTTGTCACAGAGCCACCACACGCGGCGATTGGAATATGCGCTCACCGCCTCCGGCGTCAGCGCACCGTTCTTTTTCCGATCCCACTGTTCAGCAAGCTGCGGATGCAGCGAAGCGAGATCATTGAATCCGGACAGGACCTTTTGTCCCGCGCAGAACGGACAGCCTGCGTTTGATGTGACGTGGCTGGCAACGCTCGCCTGCCAGCTATGTCCTTTCGGACACCTCCACCAGACCTTCTGGTGTGCTCCCGGCATGACCTGCGTCGGCAGCAGCGGAGAATTCTTTTCCGTGTCCCACTCCGAAAGCAGATCAGGGAATTTTGCCGCCAGAGAGTTTTCCTCCGGCAGAACAGTGTGGCCCGCGCAGAAGGGACAGCCCGTTCCCCGCGCGCGGATTCTGACTTCGGAACGGTAGGAATGGCCTTGGGGGCATCGCCACCATACCTTTTGATGGCTTCCGTAGGTCACATCCTTCGGCGTGAGCGGCGCATTGCGTTCATCGTCCCATTGTGCCAGCAGGTGAGTTTGTTCATGCCCGGCGCAGAAATCGTACAGAGACGGATGGATCGCTGCTCACCTCCCGCAGAATAGTTGTCCGCCTGCAATACAGGCGGAAGGGTCTTTTATCGCGCATTGTGTATCTGGCACAGTGGATAAAAATGTACAGGTTGCCGACCACAGCGATATACATAAAATCTACACCTTAACCATAGCACTCCTCTAATAGAATTTCAATAGGATAACAGCTTAAAGCCGACTAAAAAAGCGTACTTTTTTATCCAGCCCTTTTTACTTTCTGCGTTTTCTTAACGATTTCTTTACACCCGTCATCCTGAGCCCAGAGCAAAAAGCTCCGGTGGGTGACGCCCAGCAGTTTTCCTGCCGCCCGTGCGGACAGCTCGCCGCGCTCCCAACGCGCTTTGACTTCGCCGAATCCTTCCGGCAGCGCCTTGCGGGGTCTGCCGAATTTCACGCCGCGCGCCTTCGCTGCGGCGATCCCTTCCGCCTGCCGCTGGTGAATGAACTCGCGCTCTGTCTGCGCCACATAGGATAGCAGCTGCAGCACGATGTCCGCGATCAGCGTTCCGGTGAGATCTCGGTTCCGCCGCGTGTCAAGCAGAGGCATATCCAGCACAACGATTGCCGCACACTTTTCCTTTGTGATGATGCGCCATTGCTCCAAAATTTCCTCATAGTTTCTTCCGAGACGGTCGATGCTCTTGATCACAAGCGTATCGCCGTCTTTCAATTTGCGCAGCAGTCGCTGGTAGCTGCGGCGGTCAAAGTCCTTGCCGGACTGCTTGTCCACAAAAATCGCCCGGTCCGTTAAACCGAATTCCCGCAGAGCGATGAGTTGACGCAGTTCATTCTGTTCCTTGGTCGAAACTCTTGCATAACCGTATTCCATGTACTGACCTCCCAATTTATCGGTGGATAAATTGTAAGCCAGGTGCCGGCCACATGGGCAATATAGTGTTATATCACTATATTAACACATATTTTTCGATTAGTGAAGTATCACTAATAACCTTTTCTCAAATAATTTACCATAGTGATAAATCGTCATGGAGGTTTACACTATGGATACTCGGGAAACTGTTGCACTTCGCATCCGCCAACTTTGCGCAGAACGAAAAATTACGCCGAACGGGTTAGCAAATCTATCTGCTGTTCCTCAGGCAACCATCAAGAGTATCCTTAATGATGAAAGCAAAAATCCGGGCGTCGTGACGATTAAGAAGCTTTGTGATGGTCTTGAGATCACCCTCGGTGAGTTCTTCTCCACACCTGAATTCGATATGCTGGAACAGGAAATCAAATGAAGCCTCTTTCTCAGCCTCTACCGCCAGCGCTCCTCCATTTTTCGCGTAGAGTACACGCATAGTGCGTGAACTCTACGCTCTATAAGGGGTATTCTCTCTTTTTCGCGGAAAATCTTTCATCCGCTGCTGCGTTTGACGGTTACACATTGCCGCCGCGCCTTTTCTCATTTGAATGGAGTGCTGCTACATGAAAAATGAATCCCAATACGGCCTGCTGCTATTACAGCGGTATCTGTATGAGCATACGGATGACCAGCATCCGGCCTCTGTGGCGGATATTCTTGCCTTCTGGCAGGAGTGTGGCATTCAGGCGGGGCGCAAGAGCGTATATTCCGCTATTGAAGTCTTGCAAAGCAGCGGTATGGACATCGTATGCGTCAAAAGCACCCAGAATCGATATTTCGTGGGGGAGAGGCTGTTTGAACTGCCGGAGCTGAAGCTGCTGGTGGACGCGGTGGAATCCTCCCGCTTTATTACGGCCAAAAAGAGCGAGCGGCTTATTGAAAAGTTGGGTAAGCTCACCAGTGAATCTCATGCCCGCCAGTTGGATCGGCATATTTATATGGAAGGTACCGCCAAACCGGAGAATGAGTGCATCTATTACAGCGTGGATGAGATCCATAACGCCATTCAGGAAAAACGGCAGATCACCTTTCAGTATTACGAATACACCCCGCAGAAAGAAAAGATACTCAAGCATAACGGTTACCGCTATCAGTTCAGCCCGTATGCCCTTATCTGGAGCCGAGATTGCTATTATGCCGTAGGCTGGTCGGAAAAGCACGGAAAGATTGCACAATTTCGGGTGGATCGCATGACGGCAGTCGAACCGCTGGAACATACGGCAGTCCAGACACCGGACTTTGATCCGGCGGAGTATGTCCGCAAGGTGTTTGGGATGTACCCGGACAACCTCTGTACCGTAGAGCTGCTGTGCGATAATGAGGTCATGCGCAGCGTGATCGACCGCTTCGGTGAAAATGTGCAGACGGAAACTGTAGATGAACAGCATTTCC
>ENA-OROU01002756-OROU01002756.1-human-gut-metagenome-genome-assembly--contig:-NODE-2756-length-12225-cov-2.084963_pt1 | contig 12225 bp, 11 predicted proteins | sample MGYA00242131_ERZ509054 | MGnify/ENA primary metagenome ERZ509054 (study PRJEB26280, sample SAMEA2338749) | human gut metagenome | biome: human gut; feature: human-associated habitat; material: faeces... | reverse complement strand
CCATAGTAGACCTCCATTGATAATTATAAATTGTTAATTGGTTGTTATATATTAATAAGAAGAATTATGATTAAATGTAATTACTTCTTATTAGCTCTGTATCTTGCTGTAGAATCAAGAATCTTTTTACGGATTCTAAGATGAGTTGGTGTTACTTCAAGAAGCTCATCTGTGTCAATATAATCAAGAGCCTGTTCAAGACTTATTTTGCGAAAGGGGGTTGCCATTTGATGGTGACTGTAGTAGATAAGGGAGTTTTAGAAGACGCGGTAGAGCACCCGGAAAATTACCCGGACCTAATCGTCCGGGTAAGCGGGTTCTCCGCGGTATTCGTCGATTTATCTCCCAATATTCAACAGGAACTTTTAAGCAGGGTATTATATGATGAATAAATATAAGGTTAGCGAGAATAGGTTATCAATCATGGAGATCGAACGGTTCGCCGTTCACGACGGCCCGGGCATCCGGACCGTCGTTTTCCTTCAAGGTTGTCCCCTACATTGTCCATGGTGCTCCAACCCGGAATCCCAGAAAAGGAAACCGCATCTGCTCCATATCAAGAATAAATGTATCGGATGCGGACGTTGCGAGGCGATTTGTACACGGGGAAATATCTCCATCCAAGATCATTATCCGGTATTTAATCGGCAGGCTTGTGTGGCGTGCAAGGCTTGCGAGCGTATATGCCCGCAGAACGCTATTAAGTTTGTCGGTGAATCAATTACCTCATCCGAGGTTATGGAAATCCTTTTACGTGACCGGGATTATTACCTGAATTCCGGTGGAGGGGTTACGTTTTCCGGAGGGGAAGCTTTCACGCAATTCGAGGGATTGATGGATTTGCTGATCCAATGCAAGAACGAGAAACTGCATACCTCCGTAGAGACTTGCGGGCAAGTGAATCTTGATAAGATAAAGCAAGCGCTTCCGCTTATCGATTTGTTCTTGTTCGATATCAAACATACGGACAAGGATTTACTTCAGAAAGAAACCGGAGCGAACTTGGATACGATCCTCACGAATTTACGGTATATATCCAGTAAGAGCGCTAATAAAGTAACGATCCGTGTACCGGTAATCCCCGGTTTCAATTTCAATGAGAATACGCTTCGGGAAATATTCATGCTGGCGAAAGAAAATCGTATCAAATGCGTACACCTGCTTCCCTACCATACATTGGGAAAAGATAAATACGAGCAATTAGGTCTCACCTATCCTTATCCCTGCGAGCAAATGCTAGCCAAAGAAGAGCTGTTCCCCTTTAAGGAGATGGGGGAAAAAATGGGTTTGGAAATACGAATCGGAGGATAAACTCCTCCCAATAAAATAGTATCTTCGCGCAAATCATCGTTTTATAAATCTTAGTAAGAGACATATGAAAACAGAAAAAGAGAAAGCGGCGGAAGGTCTATTATACAATGCGAATCATGATAGTGAGCTTCAAGATGAGATGAAAAGAGCGAAATGCGTCCTTTTCAAATACAACCAATTGCCCCCCGACCAAGAGGAAGAAAAAGATCGGATTCTAACCTCTTTTCTAGGCAAGAAAGGGAAGAACACCGTTATCCTATCCCCTTTCCAATGCGATTATGGCTATAATATCGAGATTGGGGATAATTTCTTCGCCAACGTGAATCTCGTTATCTTGGATGGAGCGAAAGTTCGTATCGGCAATAACGCATTCATCGCCCCGAACGTAGGCATCTATACCGCCGGCCACCCTTTTGACGTAAAGCAACGTAATGAGGGTTTGGAATACGCTTTTCCCGTGACTATCGGCGATAACGTATGGATCGGTGCGCAAGCCAGTATCCTTCCGGGGGTGACCATTGGCGATAACACGGTAATCGCCGGAGGTAGTGTCGTAACCAAAGATATTCCGGCCAATGTTATAGCTGCCGGCAATCCCTGCCGTGTAATCCGGAAAATAACGGAAGCCGACCGGAATAAATACCCTAAGCTCCCGTTTAGGGTATCCCTAAGCCCTCGTTTAGGGCAGCCCTAAATTCCCGTTTAGGTTCATCGTAAATATCTCACTTCGGTAACGAGTGCCGGTAATCCTTGGGTGATGTCCCTACTATCTTCTTAAAGATACGGCTGAAATAGTAGGGATCGTCAAAGCCCAGTTTCAAGGCGACTTGATTGATCTTCATATTCGTATGTAATAATAGCTGGCAAGCCCGGTCTATTTTCATATGCAAGAAATAATTCATCGGAGCATAACCGGTTTCCTTGAAGAAAAGCCTGTACATATAAGATTCCGAATAGCCGAAATGAGAGGCCAATTCCTTTAATGTCAATTTATTTTCCAGATTCTCCGTCATGAAGTGGGTCGCCAAACTAATAAAGAACGTATTCTCCGCCTTGCTTTTGGAGAATTTAGCCTCCCTATACGTCTTCACATAGAGGAAAGAGGCGATCAAATGATTGAAACTTAAATTGACATAATTAACCGTAGCTTCATCCGTCCCGCTCTCCAACACGTTCAATAGTTCATCGAAGAAGGCGATACGATCGCCGATACGGGAATTATCATCCATGTCGATCGGGATCACCCCTTGCAGTTGATCGCTGATATACTTCGCCTTTTTCCCTTTAAAATGTGCCCAATAAATATACCAAGGATCATGCTCGCTCGAACCATATTGATGGGGCTTCTCTGCCGGGAGGATGAAAAAATGATTCTCGGGTACGACATATCGTTTTCCATCCAACACGTACCAGCCCTCTCCTTTGGTGCAATAAATTAAAAGGTACTCTCCACAACCGGACGCACGATCAATATAATGGCTTTCCGCCTTCGGAAAATACCCCATAGAGTGTACGACCAAGTCCGCGACTAACGGGTTGTTCAACGCTTGTTCTATAACGTAGAAAGGATAGACAATCAACCGCTGACCGGAAAAACCATGCTTTATTTTCGCCATAAACCAGAACTTTTAGATGGTTACTGAATAACGCAAAGATAATCCATTTTTTTTAGCTAGATACTCTATTATCCAAATCCTTTATGTGCAGTATTTTTGCCAATGAACAAATAAACCATATCAAATGGCGTTATCATAAGGAGATAATTAAACTAAATATTCTAATATATGAAAAAGATCGTATCTATTTTTCTAGTAACCATTTACGGGGTGTGTATGGTTGCATGTGGGAGTCGTTCCTCATCCACGGAAGTAAAAGATAATGTATTAACTGAGGAGGAAAAAGCGGAAGGCTATACCTTGTTATTCAATGGCAAGGATTTTACCGGTTGGAAAATGTTCAACGGGGGTGATGTCAAGGGATGGCAGGTAGAAGACGGGGTGATCGTCGGCTACGGAAACGGTGGTGACGTGATAGCGGATACCACGATCAAGGTAAGTACCGATATCGTTACCGTTAAGAATTACCATAACTTCCAGATCAAATGGGACTGGAAAATCGGAGCGCAAGGAAACTCCGGATTCTTATATCACGTACAAGAAGGACCTAAATACAAAGCTCCTTTTGAAACCGGCCCGGAATACCAGTTGATCGATGACGATAACTATCCTTGGGTCAGCGAGACCGGAAAAGAGGGATTGGAAGACTGGCAGAAAACGGGTTGCAACTACGCTATGTATGTACCGGAAACCAAACAGGTGAACCCTCCGGGAGAATGGAACTCCTCTATGGTACTTTACAAGGATGGATATGTTGAGCACTGGCTGAACGGAGAAAAACTATTCTCTTTCCAGGAAGGGTCCGAAGATTGGAAGATGCGTCGTTATAGCGGTAAATGGGAAGCTTTCCCCGATTACGGTATCTCTACCACCGGTAAACTTTGTTTTCAGGACCATGGAAGTAAAGTATATTTCAAGAATGTAAAGATTAAGGATTTAGACTAATTGTATTAAGAAATCAATGCCATGAATAGAAAAGAATTCTTTAAAGTATCGGCCGCGGCAAGTCTCGCGTCACTACTATCACCCCTTTCCGCCTATGCGGAGAAATTCGAATCGGAAGGTAAAAAGGTGAAAGTAGCCGTTATCGGTTGCGGAAGTGTATCTACCCAATATTTTCCCCATATATCGAAATGCCCGTATGTAGAAATCGTGGCTTGTTGCGATATCAAACCGGATCGTGCTCAAAAGGCTGCCAAGCAATATAATATACCTAAATGGTACAAGCATATCGATGATATGCTTAGTGGTTCCAAGTTCGACTTGATGCTTACATTGACCGATATGCAGGTTCACGGAGAGTTAAACCGTAAGGCTTTGATGGCGGGAAGAAATGTCTGGAGCGAGAAACCTTTGGCGAATTCCTATAAGGAAGGCAAAGAATTATACGATCTCGCTACTAGCAAGGGGCTTCGTATCTGGGGTGCGCCTGCCGTTGTAAACAGTCCTCAATTTGCCTTTATGGCCGAACAAATCAATAAAGGAACCCTAGGTAATCTGGCATGCGCGCACGGACATTACGGACATGAAGGTCCTTCTTGGTCCGCTTTCTTCTACGAACCGCTAGGTGGCAGTATGCCCGACTTAGGAGTCTATAACATCGCTACCCTAACCGGATTATTGGGACCGGCTAAATCCGTTGTTGCCATGACTACAATCGTAACCCCGGAGAGAACCGTAGACGATAAGGGCAAGATCAAAGTTCGAGAAGAAGATAATGCCATGATTATCATGGAACACGAAAAGGGAGTCCTTTCTCATATCGAGTGTGGTTTCAACTATTTCGATCCATACGGACATTTAGGTAAAGGACAGGAGAAAGCGACGATCTCCTTATACGGTTCCCACGGCAATATGCATATGGTAGGTTACGACTGGGCACCGAACGGGGTGGACTTATCGACGATGGATCATCCGGTACCCCAGCGTTTCGTTCCGGACACCAATGGCTATGTTTGGCAAGAAGGTGCTTCCGATATCAGCAAACACATGGCATTAAACACGGAACCACGTATAAATGTCGAGCATGCGTTACACGTATTAGAGATTATCGAGGCCGCCCGAAAATCACAAGCTACAGGTCAACGCATCCAGCTTGTATCGAAGTTTCCTTGGCCGATGGTAAAATAAATTAAGAAGTCTTAGTAGTGAAAAGAACGGGACATTTAATATATTTGTTCCTGTAAATACCAGAGAAACATGAGGAAGATAAGTGAAATTTTATGCTGCGTAGCCATACTTTGTTGTGCATTGAGCGCATGTAGCGACAAGCCGGCAACGGTAAAAGTCAGTAGTTTCAATATTTGGTTGAATACCCTAGGGGGAAAGCTTCCCCCTAGCCAGACAGCGAAAGTGATCGAGGCTAGCCAGACGGATATCGTAGGAATCCAAGAAGGGCATATCTATGAAGAAGACGGCATCAAGCACGATCATGTACCGGAAATCGCGGAATCCCTAGGTTTCCACCTTTTCAACCAAGGGGAGGGACATTATATCTTATCTCGTTATCCGGTCGTCGACAGTACGGCTTCCCGCTACGGGGTGAAGATACAGGTAGGCAAAGACAAATTCTGCTGGATGTTTAATTGCCATCTATATTATATCCCGTATCAGCCTTATCAATTGAATGGGATTCCTTATGGCGATTATCCGTTTATCGATACCGAGGAGGAAGCTGTCCGGTTCGCCAACGAGGCCCGGCGTGAAGAAGTAACTCGTTATCAAAAGGATATACAGCAAGTCATGAAAGAAGGTTATCCTGTCTTTTTAACAGGAGATTTTAATGAGCCTTCTTTCTTGGACTGGACACAACGGGCCGCCGATGCCGGTATCCACAAGATCAAGGTGGAGTGGCCGGCAACCAAGGCTTTCTCTGAGATCGGGATGAACGACTCCTACCGGACAATCCATCCGGACGAGGTCTCCACACCCGGCTATACATGGACTCCCGTTCCTAGCGAACAAGAAATACTAGACCGTCTGGATTTCGTACTATATTCCGGATGTAAGGTAACAGACTCATTTATCACAGGCGAAAGCGAGGCCACCTCGGACGTGGTAGTCTCCCCTTACCCTTCAGATCATAGAATGGTAACCTCCTGTTTCAATTTCTAACAGTAACTACTAAAAAAAACAAATTATACAACATGGAATCAAGAAGAGATTTTCTGAAAAAAGCAGCCGTAGCGGCAGCTGGTCTAACAATCGTCCCCTCTAAAACGATCGCTGGATTAGGCCATAAGGCACCAAGTGATACAATGAATATTGTCGGTATCGGTATCGGTGGTAAAGGCCACCCGAACTTGGTCGGCATGAAAACCGAGAACATCATCGGGCTTTGCGATATCGACTGGAAATACGCGAAGAACTGCTTCGAGGAATTCCCGGACGCTAAACGTTATTGGGACTGGCGGAAGATGTTCGATGAGTTGGGCGACCAGATCGACGGTGTCATGGTAGCTACTCCGGACCATACTCATGCCACGATCGCGGCCACGGCCTTGACAATGGGTAAACACGTATATTGCCAAAAGCCGCTTACCCACTCTGTTTACGAGAGCCGTTTATTGACAAAACTCGCCGCTAAATATAAGGTAGCGACCCAGATGGGTAACCAAGGGAACTCCGGCGATGGTGTCCGTCAATTATGCGAATGGATCTGGAACGGAGAGATCGGTGAAGTAAAAGAAGTACACGCATGGACCAACCGTCCGATCTGGCCGCAAGGATTACAGCGCCCAACCGAAAAACAACGTTGTCCGAAGACGATGAATTGGGACTTATTTATCGGCCCGGCCGCCATGCGTCCGTTCCATGAGATCTACACCCCTTGGAACTGGCGTGGATGGTGGGATTTCGGAACCGGAGCTTTCGGAGATATGGCTTGCCACGTGCTCGATCCGGTTTACCAATCCTTGAAGTTAGGTTATCCGGATCGTGTACAAGGCCGTTCTACCCAGATCAATACGGAATCCGCTCCTCAATCGGAGGTGGTAGAATTCCGCTTCCCGGCTCGTGACAATCTTCCAAAGGTAGCCTTGCCGGAAGTGAAAGTATATTGGTACGATGGCGGTATGCTTCCTCAGCGTCCGGACTTATTACCGGATGGCGTAGATATGATGCGTGACGGTTTGGGTGGATGTATCTTTGTAGGTACTAAAGACACGTTGATCTGCGATTGCGGAGGTTTCAACTCCCGGTTATTATCCGGCCGTGTACCTCAAGTAGCCCCATATTTGCGCCGTATCCCGAACGCTACCGGATACTTCGACGGTTTCCATGAGCAAGACTGGATCCGTGCTTGTAAGGAATCGCCGGAGAACCGTGTGGAAGGAACTTCCAACTTCGCTTATTCCGGACCATTCAACGAGATGGTGTTATTAGGCGTATTGGCGATCCGTCTGCAAGGCTTGAACAAGAAATTGATGTGGGACGCCCAAAACATGCGTTTCACCAATATATCCTCTTCCGACGTATTGAAGATCGTAACCAGCGATGATTTCAAGGTGATAGACGGTCACCCCTATTTCGATACGAAATACGCGGAGTTCAATGCGCTAGAGGCTGCCAACGAATATATCAGACATACCTATCGTGAAGGCTGGAGCCTTCCGGAAATGCCGGTATAAGTATGAAACGATATATTATATTAGCACTATGTACGGTCATGCTCCTTGGGCAGGCCGTACAGCTGGCGGCGCAAAAAGCGGACTGGAAGGTGGGTATACAGACTTGGACTTTCCACAATCTTACGTTGATGGAGACCTTGGATAAGACCCAGCAACTGGGCATGGGGTATGCGGAAGCTTTCTTTTTCCAAGAATTGGGCGCTCCATTCCCAAAAGAGACGTATTTAAATTACGACTTGAGCGATGATGACTGCGCTTTATTACGCCATGAGTTCAAGAAAAGGGGAATCAAGCCGATCGCCTTTGGTGTAGCCTCTTATGGGACTAACGAGGAATGGGATAAGTTCTTCGCATTCGCTCATAAAATAGGCGCACATATCGTGACTGTCGAACCGGAGTTAAACCAGTTGGACTACATCGAATCCCTCGCCAAGAAGTACGATATGGAGGTAGCGATCCATAACCATCCGAGTCCATGCATTTACGCAAGTGCCGAGGTGGTAGAGAAAGCGCTGAAAGGCCGTTCTTCCTTGATGGGAGTATGCGCCGATATCGGCCATTGGAAACGGGTGGGTGAAGATCCGCTCAAAAATCTCCAGAAGTTATCCGGACGCATCAAGGTGGCACATTTGAAAGACCTCACCGACAAGATGGAAGACGCTACATGGGGAACCGGGATCTTACCGGTAAAAGCGTTCGTCAACGAGCTGAAGCGTCAGCATTTCAACGGGCTTATCTCCATTGAGTACGATGATTTCAAATCCGATATCCAAGAGATACGCAACAGCTTGGAATTCCTACGGAAATGCTCTAAATAGAAGTATACGCTTCCCTTAAAAACACCTATATCGGCGTAGGCCCACACGTATATACGTATAGGCTTACACCGATATTAATATGGGCCTACACGTATATACGTATAAGCCCACACCTATATATGCCTAAAAAGTCGTTATCAGAACAAGGGATTATCCACCTTTTCTCTCAGCAACGCAAGATCTACCACCTGTTGAATATCACTCACATAATGGAACACCAAGCCTTTCAAATACTCCGGTTTGATCTCATTGATATCCTTCTCATTCTCCTTGCAAAGAATCAACTCCTTGATCCCGGCACGTTTAGCCGCCAAGATCTTCTCCTTGATACCACCTACGGGAAGCACTTTCCCACGCAACGTGATCTCGCCGGTCATAGCCAAGTTCTTTTTCACCTTACGCTGAGTAAAGGCGGAGACAAGAGAAGTCACCATCGTTATTCCGGCACTCGGTCCGTCTTTCGGGATCGCCCCCTCCGGTACGTGGACATGCACATTCCAGTTCTCGAACAACTCCTCGTTAATATTAAACTGAGCCGCATGCGCATGGATATACTCAAGTGCCAACATGGCAGACTCTTTCATCACATCTCCCAGATTCCCGGTCAAAGTAAGCTTTGACCCCTTACCTTTACTTAAGCTCGACTCCACGAAAAGAATCTCACCACCAACAGCCGTCCAAGCTAATCCCGTAACCACGCCGGCATAGTCATTCCCTTGATATTTATCGCGGGAATATTCGACCGCCCCTAGATATTCATACAGATCCTCCGGCTTAATACTAGTCGGGATAGGCTCATCGCTAGCGACCTTACGGGCTAGCTTACGCATGATTTTGGCGATTTTCTTATCCAATTCCCGGACACCGCTCTCGCGTGTATAGGCTTCAACGATCACTTGTAAGGTTTTCTTGGGGAATTTCACGGAACCTTTCTTCAAGCCGTGTACATCCATCTGCTTAGGCACGAGATGCTTCGCTGCGATCTCTACCTTCTCCTCCATGATATAACCGCTCACCTCGATCAGTTCCATACGATCCAGCAATGGCTGGGAAATCGTATTCAAATTATTAGCGGTAGCGATAAACATCACCTTGCTTAAATCGTAATCGATATCCAGATAATTATCGTGAAACGCGTTATTCTGCTCCGGGTCCAAGACCTCCAATAAAGCGGATGCTGGATCCCCCTTGAAATCATTCGTGATCTTATCGATCTCATCTAAGATAAAGACAGGGTTCGATGTTCCCGCCTTCTGTATATTCTGGATGATACGTCCGCACATAGCACCGATATAGGTACGACGATGTCCGCGAATCTCGGCCTCATCGTGCAATCCACCTAAAGAGACACGTACATATTTACGGCGCAAAGCCTCTGCGATGGAACGCCCCAATGAAGTCTTGCCGACTCCCGGAGGACCGTACAAACAGATAATCGGAGATTTCATATCCCCTTTCAGCTTCAATACGGCCAGATGCTCGATAATACGCTCTTTCACCTTCTCCAAACCATAATGATCACGATCTAAGACCTTCTGGGCATGAGACAAGTTGAAATTGTCCTTACTATACTCGTTCCACGGCAAGTTAACGATATTCTGGACATATTGCGTCTGTACGGAATAATCCGGAGATTGCGGATGCAATCGTTCCAATTTTCGCAATTCCTTCTCAAAGACCTGCGCTACCTCGGCAGGCCATTTCTTACGACTGGCTTTCTCCCGTAATTCTTTTATCTCCAACTCATTGATATTCCCGCCCAATTCCTCTTGAATGGTCTTGATCTGCTGTTGAAGGAAATATTCTTTTTGTTGTTGATTGATATCCTCATGTGTCTTCATCTGGATGGAAGCTTTCAACTCCACCAGCTGATACTCGCGGTTCAAGATAAAAAGTAACCGATACGCACGCTCTTTTAAGTCCCCGATCAATAACAATTGCTGTTTCTCGGCCGATCCACTCGGTATATTGCTACAAGAGAAATTGACCACATACAAGACATTCTTATTATTCTTGATCGAGAAGATCAAATCCCGGGGAGGTTCAGCCACGGCCCCAAGCATCTTGATGGTCAAATCCTTGATCGTTGAGATCAAAGCCTCGAACTCGCGGTCTGTCTTGTCCGGCTTCGTGTCCTCCAACACGGTGATCTTACCGGAAAGATACGGATCTGTCTCGGTCAACTCATTCAATTCAAAGCGTTTCTTACCTTGAAGAATAACAGTAGTGCTACCATCTGGCATCTCTAAGACACGAACGATGTCAGCGATTACCCCGGTAGTATATAAATCCTCTAAAACCGGATCTTCCGTATCCATCTCTTTCTGGCAAACAACTCCGATCAAACTCTTTTTATGTACAGCCTCTTTGATCAGGCGCATCGATTTAGGACGCCCGATAATCACCGGCAAGGCAACACCCGGAAAGAGTACCATATTCCTTAACGGAAGAATGGGTATAGTGTCTCCAACTTTCTCTATTCCTTCTGTGAAATCCTCATCTACATCGCATTCTGTAAGAATTGGCATTACGATACCAATATTGTCATCCAAGTCATCAAACGAATTCTGGCAAAATACTCTCGTCTTTTCTTTCATATATACATTCATCATTGTATATGTTAATACAATAAACGTGCCAAAGTTACAGCTTTTCATTCAATTCTTACTAATTTCGCGGCATACAATCGATAGAGATATGGCAAATCCTTATTTTCAATTCAAGAAATTTACGGTATGGCACGATAAATGTGCCATGAAAGTCGGAACGGATGGCGTTTTGCTTGGGGCGTGGGCTAGCATAGAGAGATGTCAGAGGATTTTGGATGTGGGAACCGGAACGGGATTGATCGCCCTCATGCTGGCGCAGCGTAGCACCGCGATCCTAGACGCTATCGATATAGATTCAGACGCATGTTTACAAGCTCGGGAAAACATCGCGAAATCGCCTTTCGCCAACCGGATACAAGTCTATCAAACCTCGCTCTCCGAATATATGCCGGATGAGAATATCAAATATGACTTGATCGTATCCAACCCACCCTATTTTATTGATTCATTGAAATGCCCGGATACTAAACGTAATCTAGCCCGGCATACGGATACTCTATCTCTCCCGGATTTATTGCGTGATAGCCGCAAACTGTTGGCAGCCGAAGGAAATATCGCCTTGGTACTTCCCTTTGATCAACGGGAGTCTTTAATAGACCTCGCTCGAGAAGAGTCTTTGTCTCCATCGAGAGAAACCCACGTTTCCCCCATACCGGACGCCCCTCCTAAGCGTTTATTAATAGAACTCTCAGCGACGCCGGTAGCAAAGCCCAAGTCGTCTCATCTGACCCTAGAAATCGAGCGGCATCGATATAGCGATGAATTCACCGCTATAGCTAAAGACTTTTACTTGAAAATGTAAGGAAGTTTTTTATCGAAGAAGCGAGTTACCTCGTCAAATAAATTATGTACCTCCTTGGTGAAAGACACAACCTCCGGAGTCAGCACATGTAAGGCCTTCGGTTCCACCGTAATATCGATACGGCGATCTGCCATGATCGGTTCTCCATCCAAGTGCATCACGCCCGGATGTTGGCGAATAATTGTGACTTGCTGGGCTTTCATCGTCTTAATCTTACTATTCCGATCAATCTGTTTGGTAAACAATTGGATGGCCAAAGGAGCGATATCCAATGGCATAAAAGGGGATAAGATCGTAACGTCCATCCGTCCGTCCTGTATATTTGCGTGCGGAGCGATAAACGCGTTATTACCATATTGCGAAGCATTCGCGCAAGCGACTAGAAACGCCTTCTCCTTGATCGTCTGATTATCCACCACCAATTCATAAGGCTCAGGCTTA
>ENA-OROU01002755-OROU01002755.1-human-gut-metagenome-genome-assembly--contig:-NODE-2755-length-12239-cov-4.671947_pt1 | contig 12239 bp, 11 predicted proteins | sample MGYA00242131_ERZ509054 | MGnify/ENA primary metagenome ERZ509054 (study PRJEB26280, sample SAMEA2338749) | human gut metagenome | biome: human gut; feature: human-associated habitat; material: faeces... | reverse complement strand
GATGGAACACAGTATTCCTGCACCGGAGTAGTTGATTTTTTGCAGCCGGTACTGGATGAATATCTGCATGACTATCCGGAAATCCCTATTCTACTTCGTGGTGATAGCGGTTTTTCTACGCCTGATCTTTATAAGCAGTGTGAGGAAAACGGCACAAGCTATGTGATCCGGCTGAAGGAGAATGGCATCCTACGTGGAAAAGCATCCGATCTTGTGGATGAGCTTGATGAAATCACCAGGAATAACAAAGTGGATTATGCGGTAGTTTATGGTGAATTCATGTACAAAGCAAAGTCATGGCCTTACGAACGGCGTGTGGTATGCAAGGTTGAAAAGCCGGAAAACCAGATGGTTTACATGTACACCTTTGTTGTCACAAACATGGATTCCTCACCAGGGTATCTTATCAAGTTTTACTGCAAGCGAGGGCTGATGGAAAACTTCATCAAAGAAAGTAAATCCGGTTTTGATTTTGCTTCCGTAAGCAGTCATACCAGAATCGTAAATGCAAACAGGCTTCAGGTACACGCTCTTGCTTATAACATATTTAATTGGTTTAGACGATTGGCGTTATCAGCAAACATGCGCAAACAACGCATTGATACCGTCCGTTTAAAACTGCTGAAGATTGCTGCAAAAGTAGTTCATTCAGCAAGATATATCACATTCAAGCTGTGTAGCAGCTGCCCTTATAAAAATGAATTCTATGAGACACTTTCAAATATCGGTAAGCTGAATGTACAGCTGGAATAGTAACTATTAACGAACCTTGACAGCTTAATAACCGCTCAGAACTCTGCCACAGGGATTTTATACCCTTTTTGGAGATTGGTTGAGCGATATTTAGGCTACATGGGTCAATTTTTGGATTCATGGTACAGTTACCAGTTCAGATACTGTTCCGTGAATAATTCAGGATAATGATATTACAAGTCTCACATATTCTCTATCCGTTATTTTGTCAAAAAAGCAAGTCCTATCGTTAGTTATCACAGTCTCTTCCACTTGACACAGTGGAAAAAAACGATATAATAAATTGAAAATGGTTTTTAATTTCAAAATAAACCGCTGCGGTTCATAGGGAAAGAAGATTGAAAAATAAAATTTTTCAATCGCGGGATTTGTGTCTGTGCGCACTTGACACAAACTCGGCATGCACAAAAAGCGTGCGCAGAAATGAGAGAAAAATGGCAGAACGTGTCAGATACAGAACGAAGCAACAGGAGCTGATCCGGGATTGTCTGGAAAAACACAGCGACCGGTTTGTGACAGCGGAACAGTGTATGGACTGTCTCAAAGCCGAAGGAATTCACGTTGGACAGACGACGGTTTATCGGGCTCTCGACCGTCTCACAGAGGAGAACGCCGTGATCAAAATTCCGGCAGTGGATGGCGCAGGCGCGCAGTACCGCTATATCGGAGAATTGAGGCCGGGCAGCCCGGGGCGGCTTGTCTGCCTGCAGTGCGGGAAGATCATTCCTCTGGAATGTAACAAGCTCCATGGATTTTCCGAACATATCCTGAAGGAGCATGACTTTGCGCTGGATTCCTCGCATCTGATCTTTTACGGCTGCTGTCGGGAGTGCCGCAAATTCAGGGAAACACAGGAAGGACTGCAGGATAGAAATGAGGATAAATAGAAAAAAGCAACTCGGGAAGCATGCTGTGATTTCCGGCATCAGAATGCCGCAGCTGCGCTGCACACGGGTATCGGAAAGCGACATCCTGCGTCGTGCGTCGTTGGCGCTCTGCGCGTGCTTACTGTTTACCGCAGTGTTTGTCGGCTGCGGCACGGAAGCTTCTGACGAACCGGTGGATCCCAACAGGCTGCAGGTGATGGCGAGTTTTTATACGATGTACGATTTCGCACAGAAAATTGGCGGCGAGCACGTCCAGGTGACCTGCATGGTGCCGTCCGGTACAGAGCCCCACGACTGGGAACCGTCCACAAAGGATATTACCCGGATGGAGCAGGCGGACGTTTTTATCTATAACGGTGCGGGGATGGAGCACTGGGTTTCGGACGTTCTGGCGGGGCTTTCCAATAAAAAATTGATTTCCGTGGAAGCGTCGCAGGGAGTGAGCCTGCTGCGCAGCGCAGAGGAAGAGGACGGTCACGACCATGAGGCCGCGCATGCTGATGAGGACGAAGAGGACAGCCACGACCATGATGACGCGGATGCAGAAGACGCCGTGCATGAAGAAGATGCCGCAGATCGCGTCGTTGCCGCTGCGCCCGACGGACATGATGCCCATGAGCACGGCGAGTATGACCCGCACGTCTGGCTGGACCCGATGAACGCAAAACAGGAAATGCAAAATATCTGCGAAGCGTTTTCTGAGGCGGATCCGGAGCATCGCGCAGACTATCAGGCAAATTATGAGAAATGGGCAAAACAGCTCGACGAGCTGGACAAAACCTATCAGACGACGCTGGAAAATCTGTCGGAGCGAAACATCGTTGTGGCGCATGAGGCGTATGGATATCTGTGCAGGCGTTATAACCTGACGCAGGTGAGCATCGAGGGCATGTCGCCGGATTCCGAACCCGACCCGGGACGGATGGCAGATATTATCGATTTTGTCCGGGCAAACAACGTCCGTGCGATTTTCTTTGAAGAGCTGTCCGGCTCGAGGACGGCGGAAACGGTAGCGGCGGAAACCGGCGTGAAGCTTTTGACCCTCAGCCCGCTGGAAGGCCTAAGCGACAGACAGGAAGAAACCGGCGGAGATTATTTTTCCGTCATGGAAGAAAATCTGCAGCAGCTGACAGAAGCTTTGCGGTAAGGAGCAGACATATGAATGCGATAGAAATCAAAAATCTGCACTTTTCCTATGGAAAGGAAAATGTGCTGGACGGCGTCAGCCTTTGCTTGAAAGAAGGGCGGCTGGCGATTCTCGCAGGAGAAAACGGGGCAGGAAAATCGACGCTTTTAAGGCTTTTATTAGGAGAGCTCCCGATCGGGGAAAACCCCAAAGGGGATCAGGAGGAAGGCAGCAGCGACGGCAGCATTGAGATTCTGGGGCAGGACATCCGACAGTTTAAGGATTGGTCGAGCATCAGCTATGTGCCGCAGAACGGGATGGGTGGTTGGAAGGATTTTCCGGCATCCGTGGAAGAAATCGTGCGCGCAAATTTATATAAGCAGATCGGATTGTTCCGGTTTGCGGGGAAAAAAGAGCGGCAGCAGGTAAGGGCTGCGCTGGCGCAGGTGGGCATGGAGGAATACCAGAACCGTTTGATCGGCAGACTTTCTGGCGGGCAGCAGCAGAGAGTGCTCCTGGCACGCGCCCTGGTCAACGAGCCGAAGCTTCTGATTCTGGATGAGCCGACGTCGGCATTGGATGAAAAAAATGCGTCACACTTTTACCGATTGCTTAAAAAAATCAATGCGGAGAAAAGGATCACCGTCCTGATGGTGACGCATGACCTCAAACGTGCATCGTCCTATGCAGATGATATCTGGGTGCTGGAGGACGGAAAGGTAAAACAGGAAGCTGGGAAAGGAGACGGACAGGCATGAGAATTTTTGAGTATCTGTTTATGCAGCGGGCCTTTGTTGTCGGAATTTTGCTGGCGGCGGTCGTGCCCTGCGTCGGAATGGTCGTTGTCTGCAAACGTCTTTCCATGATCGGCGATGCACTTTCCCATACGTCGCTCGCCGGCGTCGCAGCAGGACTTTTGCTGGGTGTCAATCCGGTGGCGGGCGCAGCGGCAGCCTGTGTGGCAGCGTCCTTCGGCATTGAGGCGATCCGCAGAAAGCTTCCACGCTATTCGGAAATGTCGATATCCATTATCATGTCAGCAGGAATCGGTCTGGCGGGTGTGTTGTCCGGTTTTGTGAAAAATTCGGCAAACTTTAACAGCTTTCTGTTTGGCAGCATTGTGGCGATCAGCGATGCCGAGATGATTTCAGTCATCGTGGTGTCCGTTGTGGTACTTGTGTTATTTTTGCTTCTATATAAAGAGCTGTTTTATATTTCATTGGATGAAAGAAGCGCACGGTTGGCGGGCGTGCCGGTCGGCGTCGTCAATTTTATCTTCACGATTATGATTGCAGTGACGGTTTCGGTCGCAGCACGGACAGTCGGTGCGTTGATGGTATCGTCGATGATGGTCGTTCCGGTAGCTTGTGCGATGCAGCTGGGAAAAAACTTTAAGCAGACTGTATGGTACGCTGTCGGTTTGAACGTACTGTTCATGATTATCGGGCTGTTTGCGGCGTTTTATCTGGGCTTAAAGCCGGGCGGCACAATCGTTTTGGTGGGCGTTGCAGCACTTCTGATCATTTTTATCGGGAAACGGATTGTGTTCGGAAAGCAGGAATAAAGTCGCAATTGACACAGGAAAAAAAGCGTGCTACCATGTTTGCAGTCAATGATGACTAACAAAAGAAAGCTATGCCGTACGACAGGTAGTATAGACGTATCCTGCGCCGGTCGAAGGAGGAAACGAACATGATGAAAGCATCTGATGCAAAGAAAATCGGTTTATTTTTAGGAGGCGTATTGTTCGGAACAGCCGGAATCAAGATCCTTTCCAGCAAAGACGCGAAGAAAGCATACGTACAGTGTACAGCGGCAGCGCTTCGCGCAAAGGACAGCGTTATGAAGACCGTAACAACAGTTCAGGAAAACGCTGGCGATGTTCTGGCAGAAGCAAAGCAGATCAATGAAGACAGAGCTGCAGAAGAAGCGGAAGCTGAAGTAAAAGAAGAAGCCTGATTCAGGGCAGTGGGGGACGGAGCCGGAGACGGCGCCGTCCTTTTTGACGGAGTCCCGTTTTCTGAAAAAGCGCGAAGCGTATCAGCGGAGTGGAGAAAAAATGAACTTTAAAATCAAACACAAAATTCCCGGGCGAATCCGGGTGCATATGGGGCAGTCCAGAATGAGCTTTGACCAGGCGGACACCCTGCAGTATTTTCTGGAAACACAGCCAGGTGTGACAAAAGCGACCGTATACGAGCAGACGCAGGATGCGGTGATCGAGTATGACGGCGAATTAAAAGAACTGATGGAGGCGCTGAAAAGCTTTCATTATGAAGACGTTCAGCTGCCGGATTCCGTCCGTTCCAGTTCGGGACGTGCGTTGAATGTAGAGTATAAAGAAAAACTGATCGGGCATGTGGCAAAACGGTTATTTACAAAATACATGCTTCCCTTACCGATCAGAAATGTGTATACTATATGGAAAGCTTTCCGTTATGTAAAAGAAGGCGTCCTATGCCTTTCCAAAGGAAAACTGGAAGTCCCGGTTCTGGATGCGACAGCGATTACCGTATCGATTCTGCGGCGGGACTGCTCGACGGCAGGATCGGTTATGTTCCTGCTTGGTCTGGGTGAAATCCTTGAGGAGTGGACACATAAAAAGTCTGTCGGCGATCTGGCGCGCAGCATGTCGTTAAATGTCGGCAAAGTGTGGATAAAGACCCGGGATCAGGAAATCCTTGTGGATGCTGCATCCGTTGTGCCGGGCGACCATATCGTGATCCATGTCGGCAACGTCATTCCGTTTGACGGTGTAGTGGCAGACGGCGAAGCAATGATCAATCAGGCTTCCATGACCGGTGAATCCGAGCCTGTCCGCAAGGAAAAGGGTGGTTTTGTCTATGCCGGAACCGTTGTGGAAGAGGGCGAGCTGACGATTGAGGTCAAGGCGGTTTCCGGTTCGACCCGTTACGAAAAGATTGTTACGATGATCGAGGATTCCGAGAAGCTCAAGTCCGCAGCAGAAGGACGTGCGGAGCATCTGGCGGACAGGCTGGTTCCCTATACCTTCCTTGGAACCGGTCTTGCATGGCTGTTTACAAGAAATGTGACCAGAACGTTATCCGTACTGATGGTTGACTTTTCCTGCGCATTAAAGCTTGCGATGCCTCTGACTGTCCTGACAGCGATCCGGGAAGCGAATGCGGCGAAGATCACCGTAAAGGGAGGCAAATATCTGGAAGCATTTGCCGAGGCTTCCACGATTGTATTCGATAAGACCGGTACACTGACCAAAGCACAGCCTACACTGCATTCGGTTGTTCCATTCGGCGAGGAAAAGGAAGACGATCTTTTGCGTCTGGCAGCATGTCTGGAGGAACACTTCCCTCATTCGATGGCGAAGGCGGTTGTGCGCGCGGCGGCAGAGCGCAATCTGGAACATGAAGAGGTGCATTCCAAGGTGGAATATATCGTTGCGCACGGTATTGCTTCCTATGTTGGGGAAAAACGTGTTGTAATCGGCAGCGCCCACTTTGTATTTGAAGATGAAAAGTGTCAGATCCGTCCGGAATATCAGCAGCGTTTTGACGAGCTGCCGCTGCAGTATTCCCATTTGTATCTGGCAGTTGACAACGTACTGGAAGCAGTGCTCTGCATTGAGGATCCGGTGCGTGAAGAGGCAAAACAGATTATCCGCGAGCTGAAACGGGAAGGCTTTACAAAAATCGTCATGATGACTGGCGACAGCGAGCGAACAGCAGCGGCGATCGCAAAACAGATCGGCGTGGACGAATACCATGCGGAAGTTCTGCCGGAGGACAAGGCGAACTTTGTCCAGCAGGAAAAAGAAGCCGGACGCAGGGTAGTCATGGTCGGCGATGGAATCAACGACTCCCCGGCGCTTTCTGCTGCGGATGTCGGCATCGCGATTAGCGACGGTTCGGAGCTTGCGCGGGAAATTGCGGATATTACAGTCGGTGCGGACAGCCTGCAGGAGCTGGTTTACCTGCGCCGCTTAAGCAAAGAAATGATGCGTCGGATTCATGTCAACTACCGTGCAATCCTTGGCATCAACGGCAGTTTAATTGCAGCCGGTGTGACCGGGCTGATTCAGCCTACGACATCAGCGCTGCTGCATAATACGACAACACTGGCCCTGAGCCTGAGAAGCATGAGCTGGAAAGTTCCGGGAGAGGCAGGGCAGGAATAAAAAGAACGGAGACAGAGAATGAAAAAGGCGATGATTGCCATGAGCGGCGGCGTAGATTCGAGCGTCGCGGCATGGCTGATGAAGCGGGACGGATATGATTGTATGGGCGTTACCATGCGCCTGTTTGCCGGAGAGGACAGCTGCGAACGAAAAGGGCATACCTGCTGTTCGTTAGATGACGTGGAGGACGCAAGAAGCGTTGCACGTCAGCTGGGCATTCCGTATTTCGTGTTCAATTTTACGGAAGATTTCGGCACACAGATCATGGACCGCTTTGTCTGTGCCTATGAAAACGGATTCACCCCGAATCCGTGTATCGACTGTAACCGTTATATGAAGTTCGAGAAGCTGATGAAGCGGGCAAAGGAGCTGGATTACGATTACGTTGTAACCGGACACTATGCCAGAATCGAAGAACAGGACGGAAAGTTCCTCCTGAAAAAAGCCATCGATGAAAAGAAAGACCAGAGTTATGTGCTCTACAGCCTGACGCAGGAGCAGCTTGCACATACGCTGTTCCCCCTGGGCGGCATGACGAAGCCGCAGATCCGGGAAATGGCGGAAGAACAGGGACTGATCAATGCGCGTAAGCATGACAGCCAGGATATCTGCTTTGTGCCGGACGGAGATTATGCCGGGTTTATTGAACGCTACACCGGAAAAAGCTTCGAGCCGGGCAATTTTGTAGATCAGGAAGGACATGTGCTGGGGCAGCATAAGGGAATCATCTGCTATACGATCGGACAGCGCAAAGGGCTGGGACTAGCCCTGCATGAGCCGATGTATGTGTGCAGGATCGATCCAAAGACCAATACGGTAGTTCTTGGACGCGACCGGGATCTGTGGTCAAAAGAGCTGACGGCGAAAGATTTCCACTGGATCAGCGGTGAGGTGCCGACGGGCACGCAGCGCATCAAGGCGAAAATCCGTTACCGTCACCAGGAGCAGTGGGCGAACGCAGAGATCACCGGACCGGACAGCATTCATCTGGTCTTTGACGAGCCCCAGAGGGCAATTACCTGCGGACAGTCGGTTGTACTTTATGATGGCGATGTTGTAGTGGGCGGAGGAACGATCAATGGATTATGTGGTTCTGGATCTGGAATGGAATCAGGCGTCTGATAGCCGCGATGCCCGCAACAGACTGCTTACGTTTGAAATTATTGAGATCGGTGCGGTAAAATTAAACGGCCGGATGGAAATTGTGGATACCTTTGAGGAGCTGATCCGTCCGCAGGTTTATGATACCATGCACCATATTACAGAAAAGCTGATCGGCATCCATATGAAAGATCTCTCCGGATGTCGGACATTTGATGTCGTGATGAAGGACTTTCTGGCGTGGTGTGGCGAGGATTTCATGTTCGGTACCTGGGGACCGCAGGATCTGACGGAGCTTCAGAAAAATATGCGGTTTTTCGGTATGGAGCCCCTTGGAAAAGGACCTGTCCGGTTCTATGATATTCAGAAGCTGTTTTCCATCGCCTACGAAGATCAGAAGGTGCGAAGGAGCTTGGAATATGCAGTAGATTATCTGCAGATTCCAAAGGATATTCCATTTCACCGGGCGATCAGCGACGCGGTGTATACCGCACGGGTATTTCAGATGATCAAAGACCCGATTGCACTGCAGCGGGTTTCCTTCGACACGTTCCAGCTGCCGGAAAACCACCGCAGCGAGGTGCATGTCGTATTCGATAATTATGCAAAATATATTTCCCGACCGTTTCCGGATAAGGAGGCGTTGATGGCGGATAAAGAGGTTCTTTCCACCAGATGTTATCTGTGCCATCATAACCTTCGCAAAAAAGTCCGCTGGTTCTCGCCAAACGGCAAGCACTATTACAGCCTGTCGTGGTGCGATAAGCACGGTTGGATGAAAGGAAAAATCCGCGTGAAAAAAGCGGACGATGACATGGTTTACGCCGTCAAGACGACGAAGCTGGTCGGAGAGAAAGAGGTTGCCGCCCTGATGGAGAGAAAAGATCACATCCGCCAGCTGCGCAAGGAGCACAGACACCGCGAAGCGCAGGAAAAGCTCAGGAAACGGTGAGGCGGGACGCTGACATCGGAGACACGCCGGGGAGCCCATATAATAAAATAATATGAAAAAAACGCCGCAGACCGGTTTCAAAAGAAATGGTCTGCGGCATTTTTGTGCATCCCGTCCTGTATCTTACGCGAAGGGATCGGTGTAACGGTCGAAGTCGATGATTTCATCTTTGCGGCTGCGGTGTCGTTTCATGATATCGCGGCGCTTGCGATTGCGGCTGTGTCCGATCAGAATGGAACGGATCACCAGAATGATGATCAGGATAACCGCGACAATGCTGACTGCAAGCAAAATTTTACGGACGTTTAAGAAAATAACATTTCCCCCCGGTGTGGAAACTGCGGTCGGAGAAGTTGTGGAAGCGACGGATTCAGACGCTGTAGTGCCAGCCTGCGCGCTCGTGGCGTCCTGTGTGCCGGAGGAACCGTTTGCACTGGAAGCATTCGCATTGCCATCCGTGCCGGAGCTGTCTGTGCTGCTTTGCGCATTAGAAGCGCTGCTTTGTACGCTGTTCGCATCTGCCTTGGAAGAGCCATCCGCTGTTGCGATGGCTGCGCTTTCCGTTTCAGAAACCGGTTCTGCACTGAAATCAAAGGGCGTTATGCTGGAAAAGAGGATCGGCGCGCTGCCGAGATCCTGACCTTCGTAGGAGTAGTGGATGACAGCGGCCTGTCCATCCTTCAGGTTATCATAGCTCAGCTCGGAATCCAGATCGGCAAAGGTGAGCGTATCCGGAAGGAGAACTTTCGCATCCGGGTCGATAGAAAGGATGTCGGACTGATTGAATGTGTTTGCGAACAGGTCGCCGTTTTTTACCTGATAGGTGGTGTCTTCTTTGGATGCTGTAACAGAAGAAAAGTTGCTGAAACCGTAATCAAATAAGCTTATCGTATCCTTGAACTGCTGCAGGGACTCCTCCATCATAACGACGCAGATCAGCTTCAGCCCGTCTTTCTGGGCGCAGGAAACGAGATTAGAGCGAGCGTTTGCGGTGTAGCCGGTCTTACTGCCGACGAGATATTCGTAAGCGTAGGTTTTACCGGGCAGCAGCTTGTTTTTGCTGTTCGGAATCAGATCCTGTGACAGCGTTGCGCTCGCCGGGATTTTGTAGCTTGCCGTGTCAGACATGCGGCAAAGCACGTCATCGGAGAAAAACTTCTGCCCGATCAGAGCGAGGTCATGGGTGGAGGTATAGTGATTGTCATCATGCTTGCCATTGGTATTGACGAAATGGGAATCCGTGCAGCCGAGCTCCTTTGCGGTTTGGTTCATTAAATCTACAAACGCTTCCATACTGCCGCTGATATGTTCGCCGATGGCATTGCCGCATTCACTGCCGGAGCCCACCAGCAGACCGTAGAGGGATTGTTCCATCGTGATCGCTTCACCGGCTTTGATGCCGATGTTGGAATCACTTCGCCAGTCGATGCTGTGCACCGCGGTATCGGAATATTCGATCATTTCATTTAATTCGCTGTTCTGACGCGCAATGTAGGCAGTCAGAATCTTGGTTGTGCTGGCGGGATAGAGCTTTTCATGGATATTTTTGGCATAAAGGATTGCACCGCTGTCCGCATCCATCAAAATCGCGGAGCGAGCGTTGAGGATCGGACCCTCCGGCCAGTTTTTGATTTCGTTGCTCTCAACCGGGATCGAAAGGTTGGCCTCCGCCAGCGCCTGGTAATCGATGACCTCGGCGCGAGCCGTTAAAACAGCGCCACAAAACAGATTGGCGCCGACTCCAAGTGCTATCATAAAAGAAAAGAAGGATCTTTTCTGGAAAAATTTCATGTAATGTACCGTCCTTTATTGAAAGATAGTAACATCATACACTATTTCCAGGCAGATTTTAAGGGCAGAACAGCAAAATTCAAAATTTTTTAAAATTTAGACTACAGTTCCCTCGTGGCATCCCGTGGGCAGAATTCCATGCTTGCATGAGAATTTGCCCACGGGATGCCACGAAGGGAGCGCCGCATTATGAGCAAAAATGAGCTGCGAAGCAGCGGAAAGCGTCGAAGACGCGATTCATGACAATAGAATGTTCGCGGAGCGTGCATTCTATTGTATTGCGAATGGCGCGGGCAGCATCCCCAAAACGCAAAGCTTCCTTTTTATCTCGAAATATAGTAAGATAAATTGATATCAGGATTGTGGGAGTGCGCAGCACGGAACAATCCGTAGGTATCAAAGCCAGGGCCAAAAGGTCTGAGCCCACATGAGCTTGCTCATAAGTGGGAGAAAGACGGAAGCCCAATAAAATAATAATGAAAAACAGTGAGGATAATTCATGAGATTGCGCAATATTACAGGCTGTCGGGAAATGATCGGGGAGAGCGAGTTTGTCGTACACGAACCGGAAATGATGAAAGGGAAGTGGAGAGAAGCGTTTGGCAATGACCATCCGGTTTATGTGGAAATCGGCATGGGCAAGGGACGTTTCCTGATGGATATGGCGCGCCTTTACCCGGAAATCAACTTTATCGGTATCGAAAAATATTCCAGCGTGCTGCTGCGTGCGGTTCAGAAGCTGGAGGAGGAAGAGCTGCCTAACGTTCGCCTGATCCGCATGGATGCAGAAGATCTGGAAAATGTCTTCGCGCAGGGAGAGCTGGATCGCATTTACCTGAATTTTTCCGATCCGTGGCCGAAGGACCGCCACGCGAAGCGACGCCTGGAGTCCAGACAGTTTTTGGCAAGATACGATCAAATCCTGAAAAAAGACGGAACGATCGAGTTTAAGACGGACAACCGCGCCCTATTTGATTTTGCACTGGAAGAGGTGGAAGCAGCAGGATGGACCTTGAAGGAAAAAACCTTTGACCTTCACGCGGATGCGCGCTTAAACGAGGGAAACGTCATGACTGAGTATGAGGAACGGTTTTCAGCACAGGGCAATCCGATCTGCAAGTACATTATCAGCCGTTGAAAAACGGAACACCGCATTCTCGTTACTTTAGTGATGAGTTAGGTGTGCCAAATTTTTTATTAAAAACAGAACAAATGTTTGCTATGTAGAAAGACGTATTGTATAATACAAATATGAAAAAAGATATGTTTGCTGTTAAGAAAAGTGAACTTTCATATGGTAGAGGATATGTATATTCTTTACAATACCATCTTGTTTGTGGAATCCATCGCATTGCGCAGTTACCGTAAGTGACCGAAGCCGGGATCAGGTAACGGCATATATCGAGGGACAAAAAGAGAAGGGAAAAAGAAAGTAGGGAACTTTATGCAGATTGTATCCAGCTATGGAGTAGAAAT
>ENA-OROU01002746-OROU01002746.1-human-gut-metagenome-genome-assembly--contig:-NODE-2746-length-12273-cov-3.004583_pt1 | contig 12273 bp, 11 predicted proteins | sample MGYA00242131_ERZ509054 | MGnify/ENA primary metagenome ERZ509054 (study PRJEB26280, sample SAMEA2338749) | human gut metagenome | biome: human gut; feature: human-associated habitat; material: faeces... | reverse complement strand
GCCATGGAGGGCGGTTTTTTGGCGACGAATCCGGCATGGCGCACCTACAAGTACGCCGGCAAAAAGAAACAGAAGCGCAATGTTGCTGATGAAAAGACAACACGGAAATTGATCGCCGCGCTGGAGGAGGAGAGTATCAAGTACGAAACGTATTTCAAGCTCATCATCGCCACGGGGATGCGCCGTGGGGAATGCTGTGGGCTAAAATGGAAGGACGTGGACTTTTCTGAGAAGTCCATCCATATATGCAGAAATGTTGTGAAGGTCACGGGGGAGGACATCCTTGTGAAAGAACCCAAGACCGCTGCCGGGGATCGGTATGTGTACTTCTCCCTGGAGATGGCTAGCCTTTTGAAGGAGTACCGCTCTTTCTGCCAAGGGGAGTTGGAGCTCCATGAGGGGCGCTCCCTCACCCCGGAGGATTATATCTTCCGCCGTCACGGGGCCGACTTGCCCATGACTCCCAGCACCTTCACCTGGCGGTTCAAGCTGATTCTCAAAAAACACGGCCTGCCCCTGGACTTGAACGTCCACAGTCTGCGGCACACCGCAGCCAGCCTGATGATCTCCGGTGGGGCGGACGTGGCCACGGTGTCGGGGATTTTAGGCCATGCTCAGGTATCCACCACGCTGGACATCTACACCCATGCCTTTGATGAGAAGAAGCGGGAGGTCAGCGCCTCAAGGTCATGGAGGGCGACGTCGTCGCCAAGGGTGCCCAGATGCAGGGGAGGGTGGGAGTGTGAAAGCCCGGCCACTGCCGCCAGATTTTAATGTGATCATGAATCTCTTGCGGGGTACTTACTTAAGCTATCGACAAAACTGCTTCTTCCCAAATGCAACACACTCTCAACTAACATCCATCAGAGCGCTTCCAGCTTTGCAAGCAGGTAGGTCAGGGAGCTGTCATAAAAGACGAAATCATCTGCCAACCCAGCATTTTTCGTGTCCACCGCTCTTTTGCGCACAGCGGCTGGCTCCGGACGGGCAAGGAGCAATATCTTTACGCTCTGTTCATCCAGGCGAATGGACTGGCAGATCTTCACTGCCTGTTCCATCTCTTCCTGATCCACAATATCCAATATTATCACATCTGCATGGAAGATATCGACGCCGACAACAGCCTGTGAATAATGGAGCTGGGCTGCCCATAGAAATTCCTGTTCCGGCTTTGATTGAAAGGCCGCCGACATTCCTTGGCCAAGCATCTTGTTGGATGATATGAATAGAACTTTTTTCATAATCGGCACCCTCTGTCAAATATTCTTTAGATTGATCCCGAGGGAAATCCTGTCCTTTCGTTACCCGATCCCTTTCCTGAGCAAATACCCGATTGAATCTAAGCCCATGGGTCAGCGGCCTTAGGAATACGGACACCGGTCAGCAGATATTGTTCCCAGAGAAACCATTTGCCATCGCTTCCCCTCTGGCGCAGCTTGATGGGACGAGGTGTATCTGCCCCGCCGCAGGGGATAAACAGTTTCATATAGCCCTGTTCAACGTGGGAAGTGTGATTGCTCTCCACTCGAATGGTATAGGGTCGAGTAGGGGTATAGTTGTTGTCGGCAGTAGAACCGGCAAAATAGGTGAAGGGCAGGTATGTTTTTCCGTCACGGAAACGGTCATTTAGGAATGAGATTTCCTGCCCGTTCAGAGGGCGAGGCCCCCTCAAAAAGTTCAGCATTTCAAGGCCTATCTCACGATCTGCGGAGTAGGCGCACAAAGCCAAAACGGTTAATGCCGCCGTTTGAAAGGGAGTGTCAAGGGCAGCCTCCGGGAGAGCTTGCAGCTGGGCAAGGCTTTCCGGGAGTGTCGCGAAGGTAAAGGCCTCACTCTTATCTCCCATGGACCCAGTAGCCGTCATGACGGGACCTGTCTCAACATGTTTCAGCTTGTCGAAAATACCCATACTAAATCTCCTTCCACTCTTTTCGGTTTCCGTTTTGTTTCTCAACCATAGACGAGCGTCAAATCCGTACAACTCATATCCTCTCCGAAGAAAGGAGGGACCACGCCCGTTTCCCGATCTTGCTGGATATGGAGGTTCTCGCCAGAAGGATCGATCAGCACCGGAAAACGGCCTTCCATATATCGCCCTTGATGGATCACAAGAGTTTCCCGGCTGTCCAAATAGGTACCGCTGACGCTGCCCACCAATCCATCCGACAGCAGAAGACGGCTGTCCTGAATGGGAGCCAGAACGGTAACGGCGGAGCCGAACTTTCCCTCCAGGGTGGGATAGGAAAACTGGAAATACAGGGCGCTGAGCTCTACCCCGCACACGCCGTATACGCTCCCATCGCTGCCCACGATGGGGACGCACAGCAGCATAGCCGATTCCCAAGTGTCCTTTAGATCGATGCGGCGGGACCAGAAATAGCGCTGCGCAGGGCGGTCCAAGGGCGTGTCCATCAGCTCCCGGCAGCCTGGGATCTGATCGGTGTCAAATTCCAGATTCCACCGATTGTGCAACTCCAGATCCTTTTGCCGGGCAATATCCGGAATGCCGCGGAAGTAGACCACGGTAGGGGCTACCGGATTGCTGGCGCTGAGGTTGGTGTAACGCAGGTAGATTCCGCTTCTGGAGTGGTCTGCCACCGCGAGGGTGGTGTTGGCTGTGGCATCCAGAATCACATAGGCCCCGTTGCAGTTGGCGGTCTGGAGGGTGGTATTGACCAGCGGGTACATGATCTGCTGCAGTTTCAGCAGCCGCTCCGAGTCATCGTTGACCTCTTGCAGCGAGATGCCCTCCCGTACCAGCTCCCCTTCGATCTCGCGGCTGAGTTCTTTGGAGAGATTCAGGCTCTGGGCGGTCAGGCGATCCAGGCGGCTGGCCAGGCTATCCTGTGTATTTTTCAGTTGGAGCTCCATCACCTCATGGAGCTGCTCGTCGTTTTGGGAAAAGGCCCCGGCGATGGACAGAAGGAGGACCACCGCCGCAAAGACTACCAGGATCATGGACACCCAGTAGAGCATCAGTTTTCTCTGCATGCCCACGCTCTGCTTTTTGGCAAACGTGTTCAGCGCCCGCAGCTCCCGGAATTTGTTCAGCACGGTGTTTCCTCCTCTCTTTTGGTTATCGCTCCATGATCTCCCGGAAGGCCTGGAGCCGCTCAGCGCTGATCTGCTCCAACCCGGTTTCCCCAGCCTCCAGATAATCCTGACGGCCCAGCGCAAGCTGTGAGCGCACCTGATCTTCCAGGGTCGTTTCCAGACTCAGATAGCTCTCCAGCTGGGGCGGCACATAAAACTCATAGTTTGCCTGGGTATCCAGGTACGCCTGATAGAGAGAGGTATATTTGGCGCTTTCCAGTTCTTCGATTGCTTTCGGCAGTTCATTTTCAAATGCGGCGTGAGTTACCGGCATATAGCCTGCTTGGGTCACAAACTCCACATTGCGTTCCGGTTCGGTCAGCCACTTGAGGAAGGTCACGGCGGCCTGCTCCCGCTCCGGGGTGGAGCGGACGGTACAGAAGCCCGCGCCCCGCTGCATCACCAGCTTTTCTCCGTTTTCAAACACCGGGCAGGGCCGGGAGATGATGGTGATGTCCTCAGAGGTGTTGTCCGGATAGGTCACCACATCGCTGTAATAGAGGATGCTGGCAGAGGAGGCCACGCTGACGATGCTGTCGCCGGTGCGGATAGACTCGGTGGCGTACCCGCCCTTGAGCCAGACGCCCCCCCGAAGCGCGGCCCGGGCCAGGGGTTCCCACGCCGTCTGGAAGGCGGGGCCGAAGGCCAGCACATCCCCCCGGAAGAAGTCCTCGCCCAGGGACTGGGCTCCTACCTGGAAGTAGTTGAAGTAGTAGTCGTGAACGAACATGGACTTGGCATCCCCCGGAATATCCGGCGTCTGGTCGTCGGTCCAGTCCGCGTAGATCTCCGCAGCCCTGTAAAGCCCCTCCCATGTATCCAGATCCTCGATCGTTACACCGGTAGCCTGGGAGAAGCGGTCGAAGATGGTCTGGTTGATGAACATGATCTCTGTGGATTTCGCCACCGGCAGCACCACCAGACGGTCATTGACCGTCCCCTCCTCCAGAAAGGCTGGGAGGAAGGCGGACAGCTCCTCCTGGCTGAAATAGTCCCGGTAGTCCACCAAAATGCTGTCGTCGGGCAGGGCCATCACCGTCTTGGGATAGGAGATGAAGAGGTCGGGCAGCTCCGAGGCGCCCGGCTCTCCGTTGGCGGCGGCCAGCACCAGCTCGTGGATGGTGTTGGTGTTGGACACGGAGGTGACCTGCACATTGATCTGCTGCTCTTTTCCCACCGTCTGGTTGAACTCATCGATCAGATCGTTGAGCGGCGAATCGGTCTGCCCGCCATACACGTGCCATACCGTAATGGTAATCGGCGTTTCTTCTTTATTCACAGTGTTTGAACAGCCGGTACATAGCAATACTACGGCGACCAGCAAAAGCACGAGCTTTCTATGTTTCATAAGTTCATTCCCCCTCATATCATTTTGCGAGATCACAAATATTCAATCTGTTCTGAGGCTCTCTATTCTCCCATCGATTAAATTTTTGTCTTTTAGTATAGCACAGATCTCGTTTCCCTTCACTACCCGTAATGGATAGTCTTTTTCGGTAACCTCAGAATTGATCTTTTCCTTATTATATAGGCTGCAAAAAGGCATTGCAAGCATGGCGACTCCTCGCCAGTTGAAGATGTTATCTTGCAGGACAGAGTCAAAGACCTGCTGATGTTTTCGGTGTAGATGATCAATGCCTTCCTTTAAGAGATTCTTTTCTGTGTTTTTTTGATTTCAAACAAAAACCCTCCAAGGAAAACCTTGGAGGGCTTGGTGCGCACGACTGGATTCGAACCAGCGGCCTACAGAGTCGGAGTTATCAGGCCGTCAAGGAAGAAGCCCAGATTTCATGCGGGTTTGGGGTACATCGCACAAAATTAGCACCGATTTGCAAAAACCGTGGAAGCCCTTGGTACGCCTGGGCTCCCACGGTTTTTCCGGTTTTGGGAAAATAGTAGTCAAACAGTAGTCAGAGGGCGGGCAGAAAGAGAAAACTGACTAACGCAGAACACAGAATAGAACGCAGAATTCTGCGTTCTATTCTGTGTTTCTGCGTTACTAAATAGGATAGTATTTTGACGCCGCACCTTTTCCCAATAATTGAAGGCGACCGCCTTTCACGAGCTTCTTCAAAATGTAATATGCTTGCGCGGGGCTTACATGTAGCAACTCTATAACGTCAGATCGGCTAATAAATCCCTGATGCTTCGCTAGCTTTATGACTAGTTCTTCATGACGCATCGAATCAATGTCATGATTTCGAACATAGGCATATGGTTTATGTGTTAATTTGTAATACCGACTACTGAGCATATAAGTTCTTCCTCGACCAGTTCCACTTGCCTCAACCATTCCACTTTCTAACAAAGACTCAACTATAGGACGAATCCTGTTTTCATTCGTGTGAATAAATTCGGCTAATTCATTGACAGATGCGCGATTTAACGATTTTAGCGCATTGAGTATCATTAATGAATATATTGGCAAACTATGGCCTACTCGAGTTTGCTCTTCGGATATCATCTGAACAAATGCTTTATCTACAGGGCCTTTTGAAATCAATAAATCTACGTTATTGGTACTAGAACGGGAGTAGTCGGGAAGTTGCCGACCAAATAGCAAGGACCCTTCAAATATGCGGTCAATTCCTCGCCCAGTTCGTTCGGCTAATCCAATACGTTTCATTGCATCTGCAAGAATAGGGTTGCGACCATGGGGTTCTGCATCTAATAAGTTATCAGCACATATTCCCTCTATAAAACCACCAGGATTTGATATTTCCAAAAAATCTTCGTTTATAGAAACTCTCACCCTGCCAAGAAGAGAGTAATCACGATGACAAAATGCATTGACAAGCGCTTCACGAAAGGCACGAGGCTCATAAGATGGAATGGATATCCTAAACAAGCCAACTTCCATTTCCTCGCTAGAATTCCAAGCGGTAAAGGTAGAATTGATTTTATCAAAAGCTGCAAGAAGGGGCAAATGAAAGGATTCATTGACCTTTATATCAGTTCCGGAAAGCACTTGAATAGATGCTTCTGCAGTAGGTACGTGAGATTGTATCATAGGGGCTTTTCCTATCATGAGCAAGCCACATAAGGTTGGAACAAGTTGTCCATTTTGCATGGTAACAAATTGAAGTGCACGATCCAACTCTTCGTTTGATAAATCAAGTAATTGAACTTCCCCATGATAAGAACGGATGATATTCCTCAATCGTTCACGCTCTACAGGGTCCAAATCATCACAAGTAGAATCCGGTACCGGCTGAGCAGAAAAGTCTAAAAGCCTCAGAGACGATAGACGTGTCGTAATTTCATATGGATACATCGGTACATTTTCTGGCGTTCCGTCAGCCTTCAGACGTCTCCGCTGAATCTTCCCAGAAGAGGATGCCACAATTGCTGTTCTCTTAGGGACGCTTATCTTCAATACGGGCAAAGTAAAAATAAGTACTTCTGTGCGTACAGGAACCGGAGGAACTGTTTTATTGGCGATAAAAGCCGCTAATTGAGTTACATCATAATGCCTCTCATGAAGCCCCGTAATTTCGCCATCATCTTCGACACCAAGATATAAATCACCACCATCTGTGTTCGCGAATGCCACAACAGCATCAATAATTTCCCCATCAGAAAGGCAAGATCGGTCACTTTTAAACTCATGGATTAAATCTTCATGAAAGCCTATGTTTTCCATCAGCAAGCACCTCCTTTTTTATCATAGCAGAATTCTGCGTTTATTGCAATTGAATAATGTAGAATTCTGCGTTTTCAAATTATGTGATTCTGCGTTTCACACAAAAACATTCCCTCTTAAATCCTGATGCTAGTAGAATCACTTATTTTCATATGGAAAGCAGAAGCAAAAAGACCTCTATCTCCCACTCAGACAAGATGAAAACGTCTCTTTGTCCTCATGGTAAGTTTTGCAGAGAGAGTGTGGATCACTCTTTCTCAGCATCTTTCATCGCCCTTTCCACTATCTGCCTAGCCCGCCGGTACTGCCCGTACTGCCCTTCCCAAAGGGCAGACTTCAGTTTCTCCACCGCCCTGTGGTAAGCCTTCTCCGCTGAGCTGGGGCCGTTGTAGTTGAGCAGTACAGCCAGTTTCCGGAAGTTCAGAGCGGTTCCCTCCAGTCCTAAGTATCGAAGAATGAGATTGCGCTCCCGGGCAGGGAGATTTTCTACAGCTATCACTATGCCCTTCAACAGAAGCCTTTGCTCATATACATACGCTGGATCACTGGTGAAATCGCTGCCCATCTGATTCAAATCGTCCAGGGATGCTGTGCTGTTCCAGAAAGAGAAAAAATCCCTCCGCAGCGCCTGGGCCACTCCCATGGAAACACCCAACTCCTGGCAAATAGCTGCCAGCTGATCTTTTTCTTCTGCGCTAGATTTCATCAACTTGCCCACCCGTTGCAGCCGGAGATACCTCCCCGCTGGGATAGAGACAGACAGAGAAGCCTTTGCCAGATACTCCACCATGGCCGCCCGAATCTTTGGCAAAGCGTATGTGGGAAAGAGTGCTCCCCTCTCAGCGTCATAATCCCTAGCGGCAGCGAGGATAGAAGCTCTTCCTTCCTGCAGCAAATCCTCCAGCAGGCTGTCATCCCGGCACAGTTTCTTTGCCTGGTAGCGAACCAATCCCTCCACATTGCGGAGCACTTCTTCCAACCCTCCAATATCTCCTGCCTGATAGACGGCCACCCATTTCTCATTGGTCACCGGTTTCTTCACCTCCCAGACGCCGCCAGGCTTCCTGATACACCGCCTCCTGCTCCATCCGTTTGGGGTACTCCTCCTGGGCAAATTTTGTGTCTAAGAGCGCCTTGTCCCGCAGTTCTTCACACAGGGCAATAGAGGTCTTCCGCAGCTCCTCCGAGATTCTTCCCCGCTCTTGGTGTTTGCGGATGGTGTTGGTCCGGGTCTTGAAGATCCGGTAGATGGGATGGTTGGCGTTCTTTTCCTTCTGCTGGTTCATGGCTCCATACTGGCGGCAGGTGTAATGGGGATTCTGTGGAGCCATGCCATCGCAGTATTTTGGTTTGTGACTGTCCGTGGTCAGAAAATACTTGAGGCAGCACTCACACAGGCTGGGAGCATGGCCCCAATGCATTCCGTTGAGCAGGTCATACACATAGAAGTCCATATAGCTTGAGAAGAACACTCGGTTGACAAAGACCATCTTCTTTTCATCTTTGGGATCTCTCGCAAACGTGTAGGAGGAACGCAGGCGGGGATTTGCGGTAAACGGCTCTGTCATGGGGAAAAAAGAGTTCTCTATCTTTTTCCTGATTTGGGGATCATGGTAGAAATCGTGAAAAGCCACTGCGAAGTGGGTCTCATCCCGTTTCCCTAAACGGTGCAGGTATTGGCTTTCCAGCATCTGCACCGCCTCCACAAAGTGGTAAATCGAGATAGGTAGTATGATGCCCGCACGGAGATAAGCCAAAAACCACATCTTCTCTTCCTGGTTTTCCAGCAGCTGATCGATGCGATCCTTAGAAAGCATTGCTTTCATTTTCCCAAGCTCTGCTTTCATATTCCAGAGGGAAAACGGAGGTACTTGACTGAGTGCCCTCAACATATTCTCCACGGACTCCCACAGCACGGAGAGAAGTTCCTCCAGATGTTCCCGATTCCCAAACTTCGCGATTTCATAGGCATCAAGGAGGAATCCGCCTTCCCCGGAGATGGTCATAAACAGATTCTGAGACACATTCAGCACTCCCGCAGCGAAATAGCCCGCAGGATATTCCTTCCCCAGATAGTACACCTTGTCTTGCCACACATCTAATGTGATATGAACTAAGTCATTTTCCTGCCGGTCACCCAAGGGCATTCCCTGTTTCCTCCTTGTCGCATATGCAAATCAGAGCAGTCTTTCCATATTCACATTCTAGCACCGCTCGAAGAATAATACAAGTAGAGGCCGAATCCGAAAAGGGTTCGGCTTTTCGGATTTAAAAACACTGCTCCCACCTTTTCCCTGGGAGCGATGAAAGGAGCGCGAAGTTATTTGCCAAAGAATCAGCCTGAACTAAAGCTCATCTCCCTGGAGGACGTTGTGGTGGAGCCGGTGCGCTGGCTCTGGTATCCCTACATCCCTCTGGGGAAACTGTCCATCATTCACGGCGATCCAGCCGAGGGCAAGACCACTCTGGCCCTGTGGATCGCGGCGGCCTGCAGCCGGGGCCAGGCCCTTCCCGGCGGAGAAAATAGCGAACCCCTTACCGTCCTCTACCAGACCGCCGAGGACGGTTTAGGGGACACCATCAAGCCCCGGCTGCTGGAATCCCAGGCGGACTTACAACGCATCTACACCATCGACGAGACGGATTTTCCTCTCTCCATGCTGGATCACCGCATCGGGGAGGCCATCCAAGACACACATGCCCAGCTGATGATCCTCGACCCCATGCAGGCATACCTGGGAGAGAAAGTGGATATGAACCGGGCTATCCCCGTAGTGGGATGCGGCACTCTGGCTTCCGCCCTGTGCATGGACAAGGTCCGGGCACATCAGTTGGTCCAGGCGGCTGGTGTAGAGATCCCCCGCTCCCTGGTTTTTGACCGGGAAGCCTCGGAACAGGAATTGATGGATGGAGCGGCCAGCCTAGGCTACCCGCTATTTGTGAAGCCGCTGCGGGCAGGTTCGTCCTTTGGCATCTCCAAGGTGATGAGCGCTGACCAGCTGCAAGGCGCCTGGAAAAACGCCCTAAAGTACGATGAAACCATGATTTTGGAGGAAGCTATCCCCGGTTTTGAGGTGGGCTGCGCCGTGCTGGGGAACAAAACCTTAACCATCGGTGAGGTGGATGAGGTAGAGCTTTCTCACGGCTTTTTTGATTACACGGAAAAGTACAGCCTGCGGACCTCCGCTATCCATGTGCCTGCCCGCATCACCAAGGAGCAGGCAGCGCTGGTGAAAGCCGCAGCCGTAACTGTTTACCGTGCCCTAGGCTGCCGCGGGTTTGCCCGGGTGGATTTCTTCCTGACCCCCTCCGGCAAGCTCGTCTTTAATGAGGTCAATACAATCCCGGGATTGACAGCCCACAGCCGGTTCCCTAAAATGCTGGAGGCTGCCGGGATCCCCCTGGAGGACGCTGTCACCCAGGCCATCGAGGAGGCGTTAAAGTCATGAGAGAGGTCCTACTGCCCCAAGAAATGGTCCACACAGGGGACTTGATTTTGGTTAACTCCCAGTTTCCTTTTCGTGAAACCGGTACGGACCGGTTTCTTCTCCCGGCCAGCTTTGGAGGCAGCCGCATCTTGCTGGACGGCCGGGTGGCACGCCTGCTGGAAAAGCTCGTCCTGGATTTGGGAGGCGGCGAAGCCTTATGCCCGGTAAGCGGCTGGCACTCCCGGGAGGAGCAGGAAGCCATCTACACCCGTTCCCTACAGGAGCATGGTCGCCGCTTTACAGAGCAATATGTGGCCCTTCCCGGACACAGCGAACACCAGACAGGTTTAGCCGTTGATTTGGGCCTGCGGAGCGAAACGATAGACTTTCTCCGCCCAGACTTCCCCTACGAGGGAATCTGCCAGAAATTTCGGGAACAAGCAGTCTTTCATGGGTTTATCCTGCGGTACCCCCAGGGGAAAGAGAACGTCACCGGCATTGCCCACGAGCCCTGGCATTTCCGCTATGTGGGGGAACCACACGGGGAGATCATGGCGGCCAAACACCTGGCTCTGGAGGAATACCACCCGTTTTTGCGGCAATTTCCCACAGGGAAGCGGTATTACCTTTATCAGGGCAAGGGGCTGAGAGCGTACCTGTCCTATCAACGGGCCAATCCAAGCGGCCCAACGCTTTGGCGCCCACGCCAGGACACGCTGTACTACTCTGTTTCGGGGGACAACCAGGAGGGCTTCCTTTTTACAGAATGGTGCCGGGAAAGAGGTGAAATTTTGTGAGCCTATTACCGCCACTCTTGAGGCCTCTTGGCTTTCAGAAAACGAGGGACCCTACCGCACGGGCATGGATTCAGCTGGACCGCGAAGCGCTGGCCCACAATGTCCATCAGTTGGAAAGCCTTCTCCCCCAGGGCTGCCAGCTGATGCCCGCTGTAAAGGCCAACGCCTATGGCCACGGGGCCGCACTGGTGACACGGGAGCTGAACCGTCTGGGCATCCACAACTTTTGTGTGGCCACAGCCCTGGAGGGCGCGGAGCTGCGCCGGCAGGGCATAACCGGGGAAATCCTGGTGCTGGGGTATACCCACCCCACTCACTTTCCTCTACTAAGTCAATACCGGCTTACCCAAGCTGTCCTCGACCCGTCCTACGCGGGGCTTCTGGAAGAATACGGGAAATCCCTGTCCGTTCACCTCAAGCTGGACACCGGGATGCACCGGCTGGGCCAGCGCGCGGAGGAATGGGAAAAGCTGCTTCCCATCTTCCGGTACAAGCATCTGAAAGTGACTGGTGTTTTCACCCATCTGGCCGCCTCAGAGGACCCCTCTCCCCGGGCCAGGGAATTTACCATAGCGCAGGGTAAAGCCTTTTATCAGACGGTGGCTCAGCTGGAAAAGCACGGTTGCTCTTGTGGGAAAACCCACCTGCTGGCCAGCGGAGGCTTGCTTTATTACCCCCAGTTGGGCGGCAGCTATGCCCGGGTGGGGATCGCCCTGTATGGGGTACTGAGTACCCGTGAGGAGCTGGCATCCTGCCCAGTTGCCTTAAAACCGGTGCTGTCCCTCAAAGCCCGGGTGGCGCAGGTAAAGGAGGTCTATCCCGGAGAGACAGTGGGGTACGGACTGGGGTGGGCAGCTCCACGGCGGCTGCGCATTGCCATCCTCTCCATTGGCTACGCAGACGGAGTGCCCCGGGCACTTTCCAATGGCCGGGGCACGGTGCTGCTTCACCACCGGAAGGCGCCCATTGTGGGGGCGGTCTGCATGGACCAGTTGATGGTAGATATCACGAAAATCCCCCAAACATTCCCCGGAGACATTGCAACCCTTTTGGGAAAGGATGGGGCGGAGAAAATCACGGCCTACGATATGGCCGAGGCAGCGGGCACGATCACCAACGAAATTCTAAGCCGGCTGGGCGCCCGTTTAGAACGTATCCAAACAAAAACAGACACCCACAAGTACTAGCGCTGCCATATGTACGTTTTACTTTTCCTAATATTACATAATAATTAAGAAAACTCCCAAAGGGATGTCCTTTGGGAGTTTTGGTGCGCCCGACTGGATTCGAACCAGCGGCCTACAGAGTCGGA
>ENA-OROU01002732-OROU01002732.1-human-gut-metagenome-genome-assembly--contig:-NODE-2732-length-12325-cov-2.668623_pt1 | contig 12325 bp, 9 predicted proteins | sample MGYA00242131_ERZ509054 | MGnify/ENA primary metagenome ERZ509054 (study PRJEB26280, sample SAMEA2338749) | human gut metagenome | biome: human gut; feature: human-associated habitat; material: faeces... | reverse complement strand
TATTTTGGTTTCCAAAGTTTTCTATACATTTGCCGCAATAATGGGATAATTATTATGAATACAGAGTTACAACAACGAATTATCAAGCAGGCAACCCGTATGTTTTTGTGTAACGGAATTAAATCTGTTACAATGGATATGATTGCGTCTCAATTAGGTATCTCGAAACGGACTCTTTATGAAAACTTCAAGGAAAAGAACGAGTTATTATTGGCTTGTTTGGAAAGTCAGGAAATGGAGGGCTCGGTTGGAGGTATATTTTGCCAATCGAAAGAATGTGATTGATTTGTTGTTGAATGTTTATGAAGATATCCTCCGTTTCATGCGGAATACAAGCCCCATGTTTTTTGTGGATATGGAACGATATTATCCGAGAGTTAATGATAAGTATGAGAATGATAAGGAATGCCATAAACAAGCTACGGTCGATTTATTGAAAGAAGGTGTCGGTGAAGGTGTGATACGAGCCGATATCAATATGGAGATTGTAGCGACGCTATTGACTTTTCAATTTGAACTTTTAAAAAAATCAGATCAAATATTTAATTCTAAATATACTTTTACCGAGATTTTTGAAACGATATTTAAGAGCTTTATTCGAGGAATAGCTACTCCGGAGGGAGTAAAATATACAGATGAATTTTTTGAGGAGAATAGATAAAAAGATGGTAAAAACTTTAATGATGAAAAAAGACGTATGAACAAAATGACGATCATGCACCGAGTCGGTGCTATGTTGATGCTGTTCCTTTTCCCCGGAATATCTTGGGCTCAGGAACAGAAAGTTCAATCGGTAACTCTCGATTTGAAAACAGCTATCGGTATAGCGCTCAATGAGAATCCAACTATAAAGGTTGCCGATGTGGAAATAGAGAAGAAAGATTATTCCAAAAAGGAAGTTATTGCGGGTCTGTTTCCTCGAATCGATGCTTCTGCTTCATACAGTCGCACGATAGAGAAGCAGACTATGTACATGGATTCAAAAGCCTTTAACGTAGGAGCTATGTTTGATCCGGTGTTTAATGCCATGTCCCAATTGCACCCCGAATTCAAGGCTCCTGATCTTGGGGGAGGAACTAGCTCCTCCGATGGAATGAAAGTCGGTACGGACAATACCTATTCGGTAGGATTTAGTGCTTCGTTGCCGATTATCGCCCCCCAATTGTGGAAAAGCGTTCAATTGTCGAGTGCCGATGTCGAACAAGCGGTAGAAGCAGCTCGTTCCTCTCGGTTGAGTTTGGTTAATCAAGTAGAGAAGGCATATTATAGTCTGTTGTTGGCGCAAAACTCCTATGATGTTATCAAAATGAGTTATGACAATGCCAAGTTAAATGCAAGGGATTACAAAAATAAGTTTGAACAGGGAACAGCTTCGGAGTACGATGTGTTAAGGGCCGAGGTGCAAGTCCGTAATCTCGAACCTACATTATTGCAAACCGAGAACAGCGTCAAATTGAGTAAACTTCAATTGAAGGTTCTGATGGGTATGGATATGACGGTTGATATAGAAGTGACCGACAAATTAGACGATTATGAGGCATCCATGTATGAAGAGACTTTGAATATCGATACCTCGCTTGAACAAAATACCGATTTGCGTAAATTGGATTTACAAACGGCCTATTTGAAAAAGGCAGTCGATGTACAACGCATGGCTTGGTTTCCTACATTGTCGGCGACAGCTAATTACAACTGGATATCGATGAGTTATGGCGGTATGTTTGACGATTTCCGATGGAATCCTTATTCTACGGTCGGACTTTCTTTATCGCTGCCGATTTTTCAAGGAGGGGCTCGTCACTTTAAAATAAAACAAGCAAAGTCGAATGTCTTGCAGTTGGGACTACAACGAGATAACTTGGTAAACTCTCTTTCGATGCAAGTGCAAATGTCGATGGATAATATACAGAAATCTATAAAACAGATTGCTTCCAATAAGGAAGGTGTTCGACAAGCCGAGAAAGCATATTCCATCATGCAAAAAAGTTTCGAGATTGGTTCCGCTACTTTTGTAGAGCTTAACGATGCCGATTTGGCTTTGACGAACTCTCGTCTCTCGTATAATCAAGCCATATACGATTTCTTAGCGGCAAAGTCCGATTTACAATTGCTGTTGGGTAATACCGATTTGGAACAATATAAACAAGAGAAAAGCCAAGATAAGTAATACATTCATAGAATAATATAAGAAAATAAACATATGAAAAGAAATCATTTTTTCAACGTAATGGCTGTTTGTGCGGCCTTGTCGTTCGTCGCTTGTTCTGGACAGAAGGAGACTAGCGAACAAGTTGAGGAAGAAACTGTTCAACTTGTGAAAATTGCTAAGGTTATGGAGCAGGCTGTTCCGCAGGTCGTTTCATATACAGCTACGGTAGAACCCTATAAACGTAATTCGATTAGTTCGTCTGTCCCCAATCGTATCAAAAAAATATATGTAGAAGTCGGTGATAAAGTCTATGCCGGACAAAAATTGGTAGATTTGGACCAAGCCAATTTAGCTCAGCAGAAGTTACAGTTGGACAATTTGGAGTTGGAGTATAACCGTGTAAAGGAGCTTTTTGCCGTAGGCGGTGCTTCTCAGCAGCAAGTAGATCAGTTGCGTACGCAATATGAGACGACCAAGACCGCTTATGGAAATTTAGATGAAAATACGGTTTTGGTTAGTCCTGTAAACGGAGTGGTGACTGTGCGTAATTTTGATAATGGCGATATGGCCAGTGGGGCTATTTTAACGGTGATGCAGATACAGCCTGTAAAAGTATTGGTCAATGTATCGGAGAGTGATTTCACGAAAGTCAAAATAGGTATGTCGGTCGATGTAAATGTCGAGGTATATGGCGATGAAGTTTTCAAAGGAAAGGTATCGTTGATACATCCTACGATAGATCCTGCTACCCGTACATTTGTGACCGAGATCAATATACCCAATACCGATAGTCGCATTCGTCCGGGAATGTTTGCCCGCGTAAATATCGATTTCGGGAATGTCAATCGTGTCGTAGTACCCGATCAGGCTGTTGTAAAACGTTCGGGTTCTGGAGACAGATTCGTTTACGTGTATAAAGATGGAAAGGTTTCCTTTAATCAAGTTCAGTTAGGGCGTCATATAGACAAAACTTATGAATTGATTTCTGGTGTAGAGAATGGAGCCGAAGTCGTAATCGCCGGTCAATCCAGATTGAAAGATGGAGCCTCTGTGAAAATTGCAGAGTGATTTTAAGATACCTAATTAAACTATTCACACATTAAAGAAAAATTATATGAGTCTATATGAAGGTTCGGTAAAGAAGCCAATTATGACGTCATTGTGCTTTGTCGCAGTGGCTATCTTGGGTATCTTTTCCCTTACAAAGCTGCCTATTGACCTCTATCCCGATATTGAGACCAATACGATTATGGTCATGACAGCGTATCCCGGAGCCAGTGCTGCCGATATAGAGAATAACCTTACTCGTCCGTTGGAGAATGCGCTGAATGCGGTGAGCGATTTGAAGCACATTACTTCGGAGTCGAAAGAAAATATATCGTTGATTACCCTTGAATTTGAGTTCGGTGAAGATATAGATGTACTGACGAACGATGTGCGTGATAAATTGGATATGGTAAAATCGGAGCTGCCCGATGAGGCGGAAAATCCCATTATTTTCAAATTTAGTTCCGATATGATTCCCATTGTGCTGCTTTCTGTTCAGGCGAATGAAAGTATGCCGGCACTGTATAAAATCCTCGATGATAACGTCGCCAGTCCTTTGGCGCGTATCAGTGGAGTCGGTTCTGTCTCTATCAGCGGTGCTCCCGAAAGAGAAATACAAGTCTATGTGGATCCGGTCAAACTCGAAGCCTATAATCTCAGTATCGAAGCTATTTCGTCGGTTATTGGCGCTGAAAACAGGAATATACCGGGAGGTACGTTTGATGTCGGTTCGGAAACTTATTCATTGCGTGTGCAAGGGGAGTTTAGCGACGCCACGCAAATGAACGATATCGTAGTCGGTAATTTCGGTGGAAAGACAATCTATTTAAGAGATGTCGCCGTCGTACACGATTCAGTCGAAGAGCGGGCGCAAGAAACCTATAACAATGGAGTACAAGGGGCGATGATTATCGTCCAGAAACAGTCGGGGGCGAACTCTGTGGAAATCTCCGATGCTGTTATGGAAGCACTGCCTAGATTACAGAAAAATTTGCCGAGCGATGTTAAATTGGGTGTGATTGTCGATACTTCGGATAATATTCGGAACACGATTGATACGTTGTTCGAAACCGTTATTTTGGCATTACTCTTTGTGTCGATTGTGGTATTCCTGTTTTTGGGTCGGTGGAGAGCTACTGTTATCATCGTCATTACCATACCTATATCTTTGGTCGCATCGTTCATTTATTTGGCGGCTACGGGAAATTCGTTGAATATCATCTCTCTTTCTTCTCTTTCGATCGCTATCGGTATGGTGGTCGATGATGCTATTGTGGTACTTGAAAATGTGACGAATCATATCGAGCGGGGAAGTGAGCCGATGCAGGCCGCCGTTCATGGAACGAATGAAGTGGGACTTTCTGTGGTGGCATCTACGTTGACGCTTATCGCCGTGTTCTTCCCATTGACATTGGTGACAGGTATGACCGGAGTTCTTTTCCAACAATTAGGTTGGATGGTAACCATCATTATGGTTATTTCTATCGTGTGCGCTTTGGCCTTGACTCCCATGCTTTGTTCTCGTATGTTGAAGTTGCAACCGAAACAATCTAAGGCTTTCAAGATACTTTACGGTCCCATTGAGAAAGGATTGGACAGTTTCGACAATGCCTATGCGCGTCTGTTGCATTGGGCGGTAGGACACCGCACGATAGTTATTGTTTCGTGTATGTCTTTCTTTGTTCTCAGTTTATTCTTGGTTCGGTTCGTGGGAACGGAGTTTATGCCTACTCAGGATAATGGGCGTATAGGGGTAATCGTGGAATTACCTATTGGAACGCGTACTGAAATTTCCAAAGAGATAGGTATGCGATTGTATAATCAATGGATGGAACAATATCCCGAAATTGAAGTTTGTAACTTTACGGCAGGACAAGCCAGTACAGACAATACCTATGCTTCGATGACCGATAACGGTTCTCATATTTTGACCTTTAATATCAGTTTGAGTGATCCGGGAGAACGGAAGAGAACACTGTCGGAGATTTGTGATTTGATGCGTAAAGATTTGGCGGGATATCCCGAAATTAAGAAATCGCAAGTGAATTTAGGTGGTGGTATGTCGGCTATGGGTGGTGAGACCATGCTTGATTACGAAATCTATGGTTATTCGTTCGAAGAGACCGATGGTGTAGCAGCTCAGCTCTCTGCTTTACTCCGGGATATAAAGGGTGTTAGCGAGGTTCGTATTAGTCGTGCCGATTATCAGCCTGAGTATCAAGTGGATTTCGACCGAGAGAAATTGGCTCTTAATGGTCTTAACTTGGCGACAGCCGCTACTTATTTGAGAAATCGTATTAATGGAGCTACGGCTTCCCAGTTCCGTGAGGAAGGGGAGGAATATGATATTAAAGTAATGTATGCTCCCGAATATCGTACATCGATAGAAGACATAGAAAATATTGTCGTTTATAATGCTCAGGGAAAAGGCGTTCGTGTGAAAGAATTAGGGACCGTTGTAGAGCGGTTTGCTCCGCCGACGATTGACCGTAAAGACCGTGAGCGTATCAATACGGTTTCGGCTATTCTTTCGGGAGCTGCGATGAGCGAAGTTGTTGCTGCGGCTCAGGAAAAAATAGACCAAATGTCGCTTCCTTCGGGTATCAGTATACAATTGTCCGGTACTTATGAGGATCAACAGGATTCTTTTGGCGACTTATTTACTTTGATGTATCTTATCGTGATTTTGGTGTTCATTGTAATGGCTGCCCAATTCGAGTCGTTGACCTATCCGTTTATCATTATGTTCTCGTTGCCCTTTGCATTCTCTGGTGTATTCTTGGCCCTGTGGTTATCGGGCAATACGTTGAATGTGATGTCGTTGATCGGTGCGATAATGCTTATTGGTATTGTGGTGAAAAATGGTATCGTGCTTATCGACTATATATCGTTGAACCGGGAAAGAGGTATGGGAATACGTGAAGCCGTTGTAACAGGTGGACATTCTCGTTTGCGTCCTGTAATCATGACGACTTTAACTACGATTTTAGGTATGGTTCCTATGGCTATCGGTACGGGGCAAGGTTCTGAAATGTGGAGGCCGATGGGTACGGCTGTGATCGGTGGTTTGACAGTATCTACGATTTTGACATTGATTCTCATACCTGTACTTTATTGTGTATTTGCCTCTGTCGGTGTGAAGCGCAAACGCAAGAAACATCACGAACGACTGCTTCAAGATGTAAAGATAAATTCTAATAACTAAATCAAAATGTTCTGTTTTCCTTTTCCGATTCTGGGAAAAGGAAAACAGAACACTAAAAATATAATTCGATATGAAATCTGTTCTTATCACTTTTGATCAAGCTCACTATGTGCGAATTATCGAACTGTTGGATAAACTCTCTTGTCGGGGGTTCTCTTATTTCGAACAGATGAGAGGACGTGGTTCCAAGACAGGGGAACCCCACTATGGCAGTCATGCATGGCCTTCCATGTGTTCTGCCATTATAACCGTTGTCGAGGATAGTAAAGTAGAGCCGCTGTTGGAAAAACTGCATCAGATGGACGAGGCTACTCCCCAGCTTGGGCTACGGGCCTTTGTCTGGAATATAGAGCAAGCAATTTGACGGGTTTGTGTCCGAACATCACACACCCACCCAGAGGCTGCATCGAATATTTCGGTGCAGCCTCTGGGTGTATTAGGCCGTGAGGATATCTCAACGATTTGTCGAAAGGGGATAATTTGTAGTCCGATTGTCTTCATATTTCGGTAAAATCATTATTTTTGTATTGCATAAAATTGTGTACTATGAAACATTCAAGCATTTGGAGCTGCCCTCTACTACACGACACGCCCCGATTATGACCGCATGGACAAGCATTTGGAGCTGCCTCATGATTTTTTCAGTAGTTGGTATCTCCTTATTGACATCGTGTGGGAGAAGTGGAAAAGTGGAAATCACTCCCTATATTCTCAACTTGCATTTGAAATATACGCACATTGATAATTTCGAGCACGGTATAGCTCGGGTGAGCATGGATACTAAGACTGAGTCGGGTCGCGAGACAGCTGTCTATGGTTGTATTGACGAGAGGGGCAAGGAGGTGATACCTTGTATTTATGAGCTGGTATTTGTCGAGCCTGGTGGTATCGTGGCTCTTTCGAAAGAGGGGGTGTACAAACTTTTTGTCTATCGCGACGGTGGGGTAGAGGAATTCTCCCTCCCGTCAGGTATTCAGCCGATAAGCGGTTTCTGTTGCGACCGTAGTGCGGTTTGTGACGAGTATTATAACTATGGTTATATCGATTCCGAGGGGAACCTTGTGGTGCCCTGCCGGTATGAACGTGTGAATGATTATAACGAAGGTTTGGCCGTAGTCGAACAGAATTGGAGAAAAGGATATGTCGATACCGACGGTTACGAGGTGTCTCCTGTCTCTTATCGGGAAGCAGAAATGTTTAGAAATGGCCGCGGCTGCGTGCAGAACGAGGCAGGACTCTATGGCTACGTCGACGAGACGGGCCGAGAGGTAATTCCCTGTCGGTTCGAAAAAGCCATCTCCTTTTATGGCGAGGTGACCCCGGCGTGTCTCAATGGTCTCTATGGTTTGATCGACAAAGACGGCGAGTTTATCTCGACCCCGCGTTATGAGGCGATGGGTGTTTGTGACGTTGATGTGTTTTATTTCTATGAGAACGGTCTCTATGGCTTTGTCGATGCCGAGCAGAAAGAACTGACTTCGGCACGTTACGACCGGATAGGTGAATTATTCAGCGAGGGGCTGATTGATGTGGAACAGCAGGGTAAACATGGATTCATAAATAAGCAGGGCGAAGAGGTGATACCTTGCATATACAGTCGGGTGAGCCGGTTTGAAAATGGCTTTGCCCGGGTGGCTCGCAATGGGCGGGTAGGGTATATCGATACCACGGGACGCGAAGTCTTTTTGCTCCCCTCTAACAGCTATGCGAGCACTTATCGCTCGGGCTACGGTGTGTTCAGTTTTAAAAGCGGTGGTGAGATATTCATCTTTGACGAGGAGGGTAACAGGCTCGACAGTAACGGTCGGGAGACTCCGGGTGCCATCTCTGCTGGTAGTGAGACACCTGCCAGTGGTAACGTGGGTAGTGACGTGGTGTCTGTTCCCGCAGTTTCGGCACCCGTTTCGTCGGGTAGCAACCGGAACGATCCAGCCCGTCGGGTCGAGTGGGAAATCCGCCGCAGCCGGGCCATTGAAGAGCTGACCCGCTTACAGATGAAATTGATCGAGGACCCCAATTCGGCTGCTATCAAGCACAACATACAGTCGCAGCAGAACATCATCAATACTTGTAACGAGATGATCGCTATCTATCAGTAACAGGGTGGACATTTCCTGTTTCGTGAGGGGCTGTTGTTTCTTCGTGCGAATTGGACTATCTTTACCGAGTCTTAAATAGATCTGTTATGAAAATTCTTCTCGACGTACATACTCACACGGTTGCTAGCGGACATGCTTTCAGTACTTTACAGGAGATGGTTCGCACGGCAGCCGATAAAGGCCTGCAAATATTGGGTATTACGGAACACACGGGTGGCATTCCGGGAACTTGTTCACCCATATATTTTCGGAATTTACCGGTAGTGCCGCGGCTGATGTACGGGGTGGAACTCTTATTAGGCGCCGAGATAAATATAGTCGATTATGAAGGTTCTCTCGACTTGGAAGAAGAATATTTTAAATTTTTGGATATTCGCATAGCCGGACTTCATTCGCTGTGTTATCGGCCGGGAACGGTCGAGCAGAATACATTGGCTGTGGAAGGTGCTATACGTAATGGTCATATCGACATTATCAGTCACCCCGGTGACGGTACGGCCGATCTGTTTTTTGAACCGTTAGTGCTGGCTGCCAAAGAGAACGGGGTGTTGTTGGAAATAAACAACAGTTCTCTCAATCCATATCGCCATAAGGAGAAAGCGAGAGAAAATAATTTGGAAATCCTGCGTTTGTGCAAACACTATGAGCAACCTGTCATTTTGGGGAGTGATGCCCATATCTCTTTTTCCATCGCCGATTACAGATGGCTGTATCCTCTGTTGGTGGAGACTGAGTTTCCCGAAGAGCTTATTCTCAATGATAAGCCCGATGTGTTCAAAGCTCGATTGAGACGCAACCGGGAGGAAATGGTCGTTTAGAATTTCGTCATTCCGTATTTATCGAATGTTTTCTTACGGGAAATCCATAGGGTGAGCAAAACCGATATGAGCGAAGAGGCGAAGATGGTTATCATTAGCATGATTTGATATTTGATGGCTACGCTTGGGCTGCTGCCTCCTAAAATTTGTCCGGTCATAGTTCCCGGAAGGGCGATAAGTCCCATGACTGCCATTGATGCGATCGTGGGGTTGAACGATTTGATGAGGGCTTCACGCATGAAGGGGGTTAGGGCTTCGCTGGGAGATGCGCCGTTCCCCAACAGATAAAGGTATAATTGTCGTTCTCTGTTTAGAGAGCCGTAAAACGAATTGAGAGCGATAACGTTGGCCGAGAGCATATTGCCTAAAATCATACCGCTGATGGGAATAAAATATCGGGCGGTAAAGATTTTTTCCGGGCGAACGACTAAGCCTAAAAAATAAAAGTCTATGATGAGTAGTGAGACGAGAAATGCAACGGAAACAGTCATGAATAAAGTTCGTACGGGTAAGTGGGTTCGTTTCAGTGCGGTCGATGAAGCTATGATTATCATGAGCAATATCCATAACAGATTTATCCACAGTTTATCCCATAAAAACAGGTATTCGAGATAAAATCCGATGAGGAAGAGTTGTACGGTCATACGTAGCGCGGCAATAAGCGTGTCTTTTACCAAACCGGTACGGTAACGGTAGAGAAAATAGGTAGGGATTATCAATAACAGAAATCCCAAAGCCATGTGTCCGTATCCGATATTTATTGTTTCCATAATCAGTCTCCGATGTATATTTTTCGGTCGAACGCCTCTATGAAGCGAGTGTCGTGCGACACCATCACTACGGTTGTTTCCCGCATGGCGTGAATGTAATCGATGATAAGAGAAATAGAGTCGGGATCGAGAGCCGAGGTAGGTTCGTCCAAAAGAACGATTTTTTTGTTTAACAAAGCCGTTATCATCAGCATAATGCGCTGGCGCTGTCCTCCCGATATTTCAATAGAGCGTTTTTCATACAGTTCGGGTTCCAGTCCGAGTCTTGCGAAATGATTCAGGATAGTTTCTTTCGTAGGTCTTGACGGTTGGTTTATTTTTAGCCTGAAAGGGGCTGCGATCAGTTCTTCGACTGTTTCAAACGGAAGAGTGAACTCTTGGGGCAACCATGCGGTTATCCGTCGTATTTGTTGTATGGCAACGCTGTCGAGGATTTTACCGTTTATACGGATAGAGCCTTCGTCTGGTAAAACAAAGCCGGCTACCGAAGCAAGAAGGGTGCTTTTACCGTGTCCCGAAGGTCCGTAAAGCACCACTTTCTCGCCGGAGCTGATGCAACACGAGAAGTGTTGCATCAGAGGCTTGTTGTCATAAATGAAAGTTATGTTGTCGAATTCGATCATTTTTGTTGGTCGGTAGTTGTAGCTTGCGGCTTCAACCAACGGTCGAGCCAACGGAAGAAAATTCTTTGCCACAGTACGCCGTTCTGAGGCTTCAATATCCAGTGGTTTTCATCGGGGAAGATGAGCATTTCTGCCGGAACTCCTCGCAGTTTGGCTGCGTTGAACGCCGACATACCTTGCGAGGCAAGAATGCGGAAGTCATATTCTCCGTGAGTGATGAGTATGGGGGTGTCCCATTGGTCTACGAATTTATGCGGCGATGTAGCGAACGTACGTTGTGCCGTGGCATTCTTTTTATCCCACGGAGCTCCGCCCATATCCCAGTTGGCAAACCACATTTCTTCGGTTTCTACATATGGTTGTTCGAGGTTATAGATACCTGCGTGGGCGATAAATGCTTTGAATCGTTTTTGGTGATGTCCGGCCAGCCAATAGACCGAGAATCCTCCGTAGCTGGCGCCAACTGCGCCCATGTGGTCGCCGTCGATGAACGGTTCTTTTTTCATTTCATCGGTCGCACTGAAATAGTCTTTCATGTTTTGGCCACCGTAGTCTCCGCTGATTTGTTCGAGCCATTCTTGACCGAATCCATAGAGACCCCGACGGTTGGGTGCGATAACGATATATCCGTTGGCAGCCATTAATTGCAGATTCCAACGGTAAGACCAGAATTGGCTCACCGGTTGTTGAGGTCCGCCTTGACAATAGAGGATAGCGGGGTATTTTTTAGAAGGATCGAAATGGGGAGGATAAACGATCCACGTAAGCATCTTTTTGTTATCTGTCGTCTTTATCCAGCGTTCTTCGACTTTACCCATAGTGATTTGATCCAGAATATCTTTATTCTCGAAAGAGATTTCCTTTACTTCTTTGCTTTGCGGGTCGATACTATAAATTTCATCGGGCTGAGACAGAGAGTGGCGCATGGCGATCAAACAGTTGTCGTTTACGGGAGCCAATGAGGCATAATCGTAATATCCGGTCGTGATTTGTTCGATTTTTTTATCGAGCCCTACTTTGAAAATGTGTATTTCTCCCTGATAGGCCGAACGGATATAGAGAGATTTTCCGTCGGGACTCCAAGCCAATTCATCGGTGCTGTAATCGAAGTCGGAGGTCAGGTCTTGTTTTTCTCCTGTTTCCATGTTCATGATGAAGAGTCGATTTTTGTCCGATTCGTAACCCTCGCGTTCCATGCTGCCCCATGCCAGATATTTCCCATCGGGCGAGAACGCCGGTGTAGTATCGTATCCCATCATGCCCTCGGTAAGGTTTTTGGTTTCTTGGGTGGAGAGGTCATACAGATAAATATCTGAATTTGTCGATAAAGAATATTCCATACCGGTTTTCTTTCGGCTGGTATAAGCGACGGCTTTACTGTCGGGAGTCCATGCGAAAGATTCGATACCACCGAATGGCTTCATGGGGGATTCGTATGGCTCTCCTTCCATAATGTCGGTAATATCGGTTAACTGTTTACCGTCGAATGAAGCGATATAAGGGTGGGGTATCTCTTCCACCCACTCGTCCCAATGCTTGTACATTAAATCGTCGATCACACGTCCTGTCGCCTTATCGAGGTCGGGATAGAGGTCCGAGGCTTTCTCGCTGTAT
>ENA-OROU01002731-OROU01002731.1-human-gut-metagenome-genome-assembly--contig:-NODE-2731-length-12333-cov-7.992181_pt1 | contig 12333 bp, 5 predicted proteins | sample MGYA00242131_ERZ509054 | MGnify/ENA primary metagenome ERZ509054 (study PRJEB26280, sample SAMEA2338749) | human gut metagenome | biome: human gut; feature: human-associated habitat; material: faeces... | reverse complement strand
CGGGCAAGTTCCGTGTCATTGCCATTCCAAGGCACGTAGAACATGTCCTTCTGCGGAACGAACCGGAAGGTGTAGGTCGTGTCTGCTTTCTGCTGCGCAATGATAGGAAAAGTTACCGTCATCAGCCCCAGAAACAGGGTAAGAAAAGTGATTTTTCTGCTCATATAAACTTGAATTTATTATCTTTGTCTTCTCCAAAGGTAATAAATGCCATTCAGCGCCCCAAATATTACAAAAACTTTTTCTGTTGAAATACAGCGTTTTATAAAAAATTGTCGTTTGAGCACTTTTCAAATTGTCGTTAGAGCACCTTTTTGTCGAATTAGCACTTTTTTGTCGCTTGAGCACTTTTTGAAAATGGGCTTCTGAGACCTTTTTCATCGGCTTTTTACCACACAAATTATTCCAGATTTGCTTTTTTCCACTTGCCAGGCGTACATCCTTCCTTTTCGGTAAATGATTTGATAAAGTTACTGCGAGAAAGAAAGCCGGAAGACTCAGCCAGCTTCTGTATATTGATTTCCGGATGCTCCTTCAGTATGTTTTTCGCATACTCCAACCGGAGACTGGTTATCCATTCGCGGAATGTCATTTTATACGTAGTCTTGATATAAGCGGAAAGATAGGTACGGTTCGTATGAAGTATTTCGGACAGTTCTTTTATGGTAAGTCCCTGCTGGACATAGCCGTCTGTCTTTATCCAGTTGGCCACTTTCTCTATAATTTCTGTATAGGACACTGGAACTTCCTCATCTGAAACCATTTCGGGTTCAGTTCCCGAATTTGTCAGAAGTTCTTGTTCAGATTGTATATCCTGCTCAAACGCATTTTCCACCTGTTCATAGAACAGCAGGTAGTTCTGATAGCTGTAGAAAAGATAGCTGTAGAACGGTATTGACGACAAAATCCAGATAAAAACATATTTGTCTGGCAGAAATGTCAGCAATCCGCATCCGACACCGAAGATAACAGCCCAATAAGTGAATATGGAAAGCCATTCGATATATGCGCCTATATCATCCGCCTGAGTTTCATTGAAAATCCGAATGGCTCTACGGTATGCAATTATGACTCTGCGAGCTAAAACGACTCCAAAAACGACTAACCATACAGCTAAAGCAAATAAAGAGAATTTTTGCATGATTCCGCTTGGCAACAGGAACAACACAACTCCGGAAAGAGTTGAGAATATAATCCATAAAATGATATGTGTCCACACACGCCGTTTGGTAATGTAAAAACGATCAAGCAACATTATCAATGCCGAACTGAACAGAGAATAGCAAAGGAAGTATGTGGACATGTTCATCAATATGGTAGAATCCGCATTTTTGAATCGGACACAAAAGAAGAAATGTACCGAATAGTTTGCCGAAAGCAGCAGCATAGCTATACCCATAATCTGTCGGGAGCGGAGATAATTCTTGAAAATTTTCTTTTCAGGAGTCTTTGCAAACAAAAAATAAAAGCCGAAGAATAACATCAACGGCAGTGCGGTATAAAGTGAAAAACTGTATATAGATATAGATGGCTCCATTGTTATGCTTATTTGATTTTGATACAAAGTTACGTCTTTTTCTTCACAAATAGACACATAATCTATGATTTAACGTTATAGATTCGGTCATATTAGATTGAAAAATTATTAGAATTAAAGCCAGTGGTGAAAAATTCAACCACTGGCTTTTTCTGTCAAGACTTCGATATTAAAGTTTTACACCTTTGGATTCCGATAAACCGAGTCTCCCTATAATTAAATGACTGCGTACAAAGTCCACGTGCGGGCTTTCCGGCTGTTGTTCCGTCTGTTTTTTCTCGTTGCCTTGCCGGTTCTCTTCTGTGTTTTCCTGAGCCGGAGCCAGCTCAAGCTGTATCTTGCGGTCCAGTGCGGCGAGTTCGGACTTCAGCTGTTTCAGCTCGTCCTCCTTCTTCCACACCTTGCCCGCTATCTCCTGCAACTGCGGAATCTCCTTTTCCAGCACTTCGTTCTTAGACTTGTACTGGTCGATGATGGTCGGAATCCTCTCCAATGCGTTCAGAAAGTTTCGTGCGGCAGCAATCGGGTCTGCCATCGCCAGATGCCCGTTGTTGTAGGTGTACTTGTAGTTGCCCTCCACCACGAAGCGGTTGTCGGTGAACTCCAGACCTTCTTTGAGTGTCCTCTCGCTGACCACCTTTATCGGAAAGCCGTAAAGTTCCCCGACAGCCTTGTACAGTCCACCAGTCGTGGCGTTCTTGGCGATTTCCTGCAAACGCTTACCGATGACCTTCTCATCCGTTGAATCCGCGCCGTCCACCTTGACAAGATTAAGGCGGCTGCCTTCCTTATCAGTCTGCACAACGGAAAGAAAACGGTTCCAGTCTTCCGTCATGGCTTCGATGAAAGCCGTGTTGTTGCGCAGTTCTCCCGTCTTGGATTCCAGCTTGAACTCCGAATCGCGCTTGCCCTTGCCCCACGACTTGCGTTCCCCTTCGAGCGAGGCGATACGCTTCTCTAATTTCGCCTTATCCAAAAGGTCGGTATTGCCGGAGAGCAACGCCATATACTCCGAGAAGTTCATACCCGATTTTTCGTCCATTGCTCCCTCGTCGATGGTACGTGCGCCCATCGCTCCACTTTTGAGCTGCGATATGAACGTCTGCTTGCAGTGCAGCAGATTGAACTTGTAGCTGTCCAGCGACTTTTCCACCGCGTAGATGATGATATCCACGTTGTTCTCGGCAAAATGCTTGGCAATCTCGTTCCCGGCTCTAACACCCCGTCCGTCACGCTGTTGCAGGTCGGACGGTCGATCGGGTAGGTCAGGAGCATTACTGCTCCTTTCCCCCCTCAGAACCGTACATGAGAGTTTCCCCTCATACGGCTCAAGCTTTTCTAAGTCTCTGTTTGTGTGCAGAGACCGGCTCATACTACTTTTTGTTGTCATTGGATTTACGGGATAATTTGAAACATTCATCATGAACCAACAGGTTACACTTCCGTCCATCTTGAACGGTCGGCATCACATTCCATGCCTTGTGTGTGTCAATCGGCTCACCACATATCGGACATTTCCTCCCTTGCTTTTCCCATAGGTAAAGCAGGGATTTGCGCCCTTTCAGTGTCACAAGCATTTTCGACTTCATTCTCTGATTGAAGTACAGGCGGCAATCTTCATCAAACGGATTCATATCCCCTTTTATCTGTGTATATTGCAGGAAAGGAAATGAAGATGCCAGCTTCAACAATGTGAGTTGGTCTTCTTTGCCATTTGATTTCTTGAATTTAGCCGCAAAAGTCCAGCTGTTTCCTCGGATGTTATGCCAATAACGGTCTTTTATCCACCGTTTTCCTTTCTTGGAGTGACGGCGTTTAGCCCATTGCCACAGGGAGAGGAATATCTGATGGTCGATTCTATGAAACGAATCACGTGTTGCGCCATGTTGATAATAGGCTCCCCAGCCTCGGATTTTAGCGTTCAGCATTCTGATTAATGACTCCTGCTTACAACCTTTATTGCCTTTGATAACTTTACGGATATTCTCCATAAGGCGTTTTTCGGCTTTCTTGGTCGGCTTGGTCAATATTTCATTGCCGTATTTGCGGATATTGAAACCGAGAAAATCGAAACCGTCACGGATATTGGTTATCACCGTCTTTTCTTCTGATAAGGTCAGACCTCTTTCAGACATAAATTCGGCTACCAATGGTTTGATTTCCTTTTCAAGTGTTTCACGGTTCTCGCAGGTAATGATGAAATCATCCGCATAACGTACAAGGTTTACCATTGGAGAGTAATGTTTCCCTTTTATGGTTCTTCTCTTGTACCTGTCTGCGAGAACTTTCTGCAATCCGTCCAGCGTCATATTGGCAAGTGTCGGGGAGATAATGCCGCCTTGTGGCGTGCCCTCCTCGGTCGGGAACATCTGTTTGTTGAAGACATAGCCACATTTCAACCATTTCCGGAGCATTGCTTTGTCCATAGGGATATTGGCAAGCAGCCATTCGTGGCTGATATGGTCGAAGCACCCTTTAATGTCACCCTCCAGAATCCATTCAGGGGAATAGCCTTTTCGGAGAATGTTATGACATTGTTGTACCGCATCCATACAACGGCGTTCCTTGCGGAAACCGTATGAACGTGTATCGGCTGTTGTTTCCGACACGGGTTCCAATGCCATGAGGTAGAGTGCTTGCATGGCTCTGTCTTTCATTGTCGGTATTCCCAGCGGTCGCAGTTTGCCATTACTCTTCTTGATATGGACTCTTCTTAGTGGCTTCGGCTGGTAGCCTCTGCGTTTGAGTTCGCTTATCGCTTGTGTTTTTGCTTCAGGTTTTTCCCATGTTTCCATGTCAACCCCGGGGGTGTTGCCACCTCCGTTGGAAGTAACTCTCTTTACGGCTAAGGCTTTTGCGTAAAAAGAGTGGGTCAGCGTCCACTGCAAGGCTTTCACCTTGTTGTATCTGCCTTCCTTCTGAGCCTTTACAATACGTGCTTGTAGCTTTCTAACAGCCTGTTCCGCTTTGGTCCAGTCTATGCTTTCCCAAAGTGTTTGCTGGTTGTCAGCAGGCGCACACGATGTTTTGTTTTCGTTCATTTGCTTTCCTCCTTTGAAAAGTTCTAAAAGTTAATTGTAAAGAATCACCATTTGGCGATAGTCGGGTAATTGCCTCCCGAATATTGCCACAGAAGTCTGCCCACTTTCGTGGCGGGTTGATGTCGTCACCTCCAGCACGTGGTAGGTGGCTCAAAACCTATCCGCTCCATTACAGAGCGGCATTCGCTTTTTCTGTTATCTTATACCTGCACACCATTCGGCTTTCATTGCTGGCAGCTTACCTGTCGCTTTGACATGACAGGAGATGTACAGGCTTACCATGTTTCGCATAGATAACTAACGGATAGGTTAGGTTCTGTCTCATCCTCCGGCGGTGCTTATATCCGTGTAATCCTACCATGGAGAGGATTAACCGACCGCTTCCCATTTTGGGTAGAGTGTATATAGTATCTTCCACTCTTTCCTGACATTACGAAGTTTACTAACAGTTCGCTTACGCTAACCATACTATCCAGCCTCGCCACTCTACGGTATGATACTAACCGTACTTGACTTCCCCTCACGGTTCTGTCTTGTCTTGCGAAAGTGTACTTTGTCCCGACCGCTTAATACATTAAGGTGCATCGGTGGTAGGCTACCGTTGACGGAACAACGGGTTAAAGCTGATACTTGTAAGTATCATTTCAACAATTATCTATGCGACTTCATGTCGCACCCACGGTGTATCAAGGTGATGGATGGCAACGCATCTTTTCTGCGCATTCACGCCCGTTCCGAGCATACTTGTGGAGCCGAACAGCACGCGCACCGTCCCGGCGTTCATGGCATCTATCACCGCCTTACGAGCCTTATCCGTCTTACACTCCTGAATGAAGCGCACCTCACTTGCCGGTATGCCGTAATCCTCCACCAACTTGCGTTTTATCTCGCTGTACACGTTCCATCCTTCCCCCGGCTGGTATGTCCCCAAGTCGGAGAACACGAACTGCGTACCCTTGTGCGCCTCGTACTTGTGGTAATACTCTGCAATCATCTTGGCACAATGGCTTGCCTTGTTGTCGGGATGGTCCTCGTAGTTCGGGTCTATCATGCGCATATCAAGAGCCATCTTTCTCGCGTAGTCGGTGGCGATGAGCATCTTCGCCTTTTCCTCCGTTTCCGACAGGGGTAACCTGCCAAGCAGAGTGGCATCGCCGGTTTTGGCAAACTGCATCAGCTTCTGTATGAAGTCCTCCTGCTCCGGTGTGGGCGGTATGTGGTGCAGTATCTCATTCTTGTTTGGTCTGTCCACACCTACATCCTCCGCCGTGCGGTAGTCGGTAATCTCGTTGTAGAAGGCGGCAAGCTCCGGCACCTTGATGAAATAGCGAAAACGCTCCTTCTGAACGATATTGTTCGTTACGTTGAACTCAAAATCGGTCGTCTTTTTGGCGAAGATGGCAGCCCAAGCATCGAAACAGCGGATGTCCTGCCGTTCCAGTTCGTTGGGGCGCAGGTATTTGAAGAGCAGGTACAGTTCCGTCAGACTGTTGGAAATGGTCGTGCCCGAAAGGAACGTAGCCCCCAAGTCCTTGCCCGTGCGTTCCTGTATGGTACGGATGGCAAAGAGCATATTCAGGGCCTTCTGGCTTCCTTCCGAGTTTCCCAATCCCGCCACACGGTCATGACGGGTGTTGAAAGTCAAGTTCTTGAACTGGTGACTCTCGTCAATGAAGATGTGGTCGATGCCCATCTGCTTGAAGTCCACCACATCATCCGTGCGGGACTTGATGGCGTGTTCCACCTTCTCCAGCTTCGCCACAAGGTTGTGCTTGCGCTTCTCCAGCCCTTTCAGCATCGCCCGCGACACGTTCTTGCCCTGCTGCCGCAAGACTTCGAGATTTTCCTCCACCGTGTCAAGCTCCGCCTGCAGGATGCGCTGCTGCAATTCCGGCGACTGCGGTATCTTCCCGAACTGGTCGTGCGACATGATGACGCAATCATAGTCGTTGTTCTTGATGTTGTTGAAGAAACGCACACGGTTGGCGGTCGAAAAGTCCTTTTCAGAAGCGTAGAGGATGCGGGCGTTAGGATAGGCCGCCTGATAGGTGGCGGCAATCTCCGCCACATTCGCTTTCAGCCCGATAATCATCGGCTTGTGCGCCAAGTTCAGACGCTTCATCTCATGTGCCGCTATGCACATTATCAGCGTCTTGCCGGTTCCCACCTCGTGGTCGCAGATCCCGCCGCCGTTCTGTTTCAGCATCCAGACGCAATCCTTCTGCGACGGGTAAACGCTCTTGATTCCCCGGCTTGCCAGCCCTTTCAGGTTGAGGTCGGGAAAAGTCTGGTGCGAGCCGTCGTACTTCGGGCGCACGAAACAGTTGAACTTGCGGTTATACATCGTCGTGAGCCGTTCCTTGAACTGCGGCGACTGTTCTTCCAACCATTCGGAGAACCCGTTACGGATTTCGTCTATCTTCGCGTTGGCGAGCTGTATGCCCTCGCTGTCGCGTACCTTGATGTCGTTGCCGTTCTCGTCCTTGCCGATACTTTTCATCATGTCGGGGCAGGTGTTGTGCAGGGCGTGCTTCAACAGGTGCATACCGTCATAGTTCCGGTAATAGCCCTTTACTAAAAACTCGTCCGTGATCTTCATGGTACGGTAGCCGCACGCCACGGAAAACTCGTCCATGCTTGCGGAGTAGGCTATTTTCACGTCCGTGTCGAAAAGGTGGCTCATGTAGGCGGCATACACACCCGTGGGAATCCAGCGTTCCCCGAAATTGAAGTCGAGGTCTTCAAAGGCGATGCGCTGCGGTTCGGCCTCCTTCAATGCCTCCCACGCCTGTTTCACCTCCGGCATCCGCTCACTTTCGGGATTGTCCTCCATCCAGCCCTCTATGCGTTCCGCCTTCTCTATCACGTTCCCCGCGATGAAGCGGTCTTTGATTTCGTAACCGGTTACGAGCGGGTTGTAGAAGATGCGCCCCTTGAGGGCACCAAGCAGTTCCTCTTCCGTGGTGTCGGTTATCTCCCGCATATAGCCGAGATTGACCGTGCCGAACTTGTTGAGCGATGCGGACAAGGCTTCTTCGGGAGAGCCTGCATTGACACGGCTCTCCACCGAGAAGGAAACGGGACGGTCGAAGATGTCCGCCTTGACAAACTTGCCGTCCTCCGCACGTTCCAGCGAAAGGATGTCGCGCCCTCCGGCATCCATCATCACCAGTTTCACATTCTGTCTGGCGTTGAGGTTACCGTAACGCATGACAAACTCATCGTAGTAGGTGTTGAGATACCCGCGCTGCGGTTTGTGTTCCGTATGGTTCTCCGTCTCGTGGCTATACAGACGTTCGTAAGCGTCACGGAGCGATATATACAGCATCGCTTTCTCTTTTTGATAGCCACGGAGGTCGAGCGGTTGGAAGGTCGCACCGTAAGGCGTGAGGTCTTTCAGGCAACCGAGATTGCGTGAAGCATCCAGCACCATCGAGCCGTCACGGTGGTGTGGCTCCAGCAGGCCGTTGAACGGACGGGGAGAAAGGTCCATGACTTCCTCCTTCGGCTTTTCCGTTTCAAGTTCCGGGAACAGGGAAGTGGCAACCGTTTCGGAAGTAGGCACAACTTCTGCCAGTGTTTCAGGTTGCTTTATTTCTTCCGTTTGTTCCGGCTTTTTATCCATATTGTCCGAAGAAGGCGCAAAAGCAGGGTTCAACGTGTCTTTGATACCCATCTTTTTCAGTTGTTCCTGCCTGTGCCGTTCTGCCTCAAGCCGTAGGGCCTTGCGCCGTTCCGCTGTCAGGCTCATCATTGTCTCATAGAAGCCGTTGATGGGAGGATTGGTTTCCCAATCCAGAGTGGCGTAAATGTCGTCCGGGTCGTTTGGCTTTTCGGCATTTTCCGGCTTTTCTTCCTTATTACCGTTTACCGGCTTGGCGGCTTCAACGAGTGGAGTAACTTTGACTTGCGGTTTAGGCGTGGACGGCATAGGCTTCGGCTTGCTTTCCTTTTTCGCTGCCTTTTTCTTTTTTACCGGTTCCTCTATGGGCATACCCCAAAGGTCGAGCAGGGTAAGCTGCACGGCTGACGAATGATTGGGTTGGCGCGGCTCAATCTCCGGCTTTTCCTCTATGGGCTGTGCCTGCGGCTTCTCCACTCCCTTGACAGGCTCAATTACAGAAACGGGGGCTATTACAGAAGGTGATACCTTTTCTGTTTTCGGAGCAGGTTGCACTTCCGCAGCCGTGCTTTCCTCCTTTGTCGGATGCAGCCTGTGTCTCTCATACAGTTTCCTGTCAAGTTGTTGCAGTTCTATTTTCAGATGCTCCCGCAAGTCTTCCGCCAGTTGTGCGATGTCCCCACAGTGCAGGAGTTTATAGGCTGGTTTCCCGTACGGGTCGGTACTTCTGATCAAATCCGTGTGTGAAAGCGAGCCGATGCTCCATACATACCCATTTACGGAAGTGCCGATAGGGGTCTGTTCGGTCTGCACGAAGAGTTTTTCGTTGTAATACAGTTCACCGTTCTTTCCGCTGTTCTTTTGCAGGATAATCAGGTCGCTGCCCACCTCCGTTCCCGCGTTATCCGTAAAGAGGTTGTTCGGCAGGCGGGCTACGCCCACCAGATTGGCATGGTTCATCATATACTCGCGTATGGGCGCGTTGGTCGGGGCATCCAGTACCCCCTGCGAGGTGATGAACGCCACGATTCCGCCTTCACGCACCGCGTCAAGGCTTTTCAGGAAAAAGTAATTGTGTATCGTCCGTGCCGCCGAGAGCCTTGCAGGATCCTTGCTGCCCGAAAAATCCGGGTCGAACACCGCCACATCGCCAAACGGTATATTGGAGACAGCCAAATCAAAATGGTTCATGAACGGCTTTTCTATCTTCTCGAAGCCCTGTACCCTTACTTTCTGTCCGGGATGCAGGTGCTTCAGTATCTTGCCCGTCATCAGGTCTTTCTCAAAAGCCATGATGTCCGCGTCCGGTCTGTTCTCCAGCACGGCGTCCACGAATGCACCGACACCTGCCGACGGCTCCAGCACCCGGTCGGGACGGATGCCGTGTTCATGCAGCACGTCCGCGATGGTCCCAGTTATCTCCGGCGGGGTATAGAAGGCGGTCAGCACGGACTGCTTCATGGCATCCATATTCCGTTTGTACTCCGTCTCGTCTTTTGTGTTCTCCCGCAGCAACCTGTGCAGTTCCACGGTAGGGGCAAACAGTTCGAGGTCGGACTTCGCCCAGTGGACGGCATCCGTCAGTTCCCTTGCAGGGTTGAGTATGCACTTCAGTCCCCCGAAACCGCAATAACGTTCTAACAAGAGCCGTTCGCGTGCGGTGGGTGTGCGCTGTTCCCTGTCAAGGAGGAATGCCGTCCGTATCGCCTCGATGTTGTCCCGCAGCCTCTGTTTGCGGTTAAACGCCATACTCTTCGATATAGAGGATGACGGCTCCCGTCAGCTCCGTGTAGAGCAGGTCATATTCGGGCGACAGGGCGAAATTGTCATCCGAGAGGTCATAGATGGAGAATACGTTTCCGACAAGTGGCAGCAGCTTCTGGGTAAAGGCTTCACATTTTTCTCCCGGTACTTCACCCGCAAATTCGTTCTCCACGACTTCGCGCAGGATGGCGTGCTTGGAGTAGCGAAGGCCCTCCGTCAGCACCTTCATCGCCAGTTCCTGCGCCCCGTCGGCAGGATAGCCTTCGAGCCTTGCCCGTTCATACGCTTCGGCGGCACGGTCGGTTCTTTCTCGGATGAAGGCTTCATCGGCTGCCTGTTCGAACTTGTTCGTGGTGAGGTAGTCCAGCAGGTACAGACCGTAATAGGAAAAGTCGGTCCGACCCTCGTTTTTCTTCTTGTTGTTCATTTCTTTGGAATTTAGTGGATTGATAATGATGATAGGGATAATCGTTGGAAAACGAGAAGAAAAAGGCACCCGGTATCCCTCCGAGTGCCACCACTAAATCCAAAGTATGAGTGTAATCCGGTATCGAAGAACAATTCATTACTCTGAACCAGTGGCAAAGTTAAACATTTATTTTCTTCTTTTCGCAGAGGTCGCTTTACTTTTCCTTTCTGGGAACACGAAAACCGTGTTATAGTCCCCGTCAAAGGCGACTACGGCATCAAAACTCTTGCCCTGCTTGCTCTTGAATCCTTTGAGCAGTTTCGTGTGTCCGTCGGTGAGCAGGTTTTTGATTTCATCATCAGAGAGGGTGCGGTTTGCTTTCAGGCGGAACACGGGCAGACCGCACTCCGCGTTGTCGCAGCGGACGACCTTGCCGTAAAACTGCATCGTCCCCGCTCCGCACTTGGGACACTTGCAGCCGGAATCCCTGCGGGCGAACAGCTTGTCGCACGACAGCAGTTCGGAGGTAATTTCCCGTGTATATGCCTCAATCTTCCTGCGGAAGTCATCGGCGGGCAGTTCCCCACGCTCGATGCGTGCCAATTCCTTTTCCCATTCGCCCGTCATGGCGACATCGGCAATACGCATCGCCTTCACGACCGAGTAAAGGGCAAGCCCTTTTTCGGTGGGGACAAGCGACTTCTTGCAGCGTTCCATATAGCCGCGCTTGAAAAGCGTTTCGATGATGGACGCACGGGTGGCGGGCGTGCCGATGCCGCAATCCTTCATAGCCTGCCGCAATGCGTCGTCCTCTATCTCCTTGCCAGCCGTTTCCATCGCGGACAGCAGGGTGGCTTCGGTATGCAGCGGCTTGGGTTTGGTCTTTCCCTCCGTGATGGAGGCGGCTTTCAGTGCCAGCGTGTCGCCTTCCTGCCAACAGGGAATGGCGGCGGTTTCCTCTTGGCTGTTGTTCTCTTCTCCATTCTCCTTGCCATAGACGGCACGCCATCCGGCTTGCCTGATGATGCTGCCTTTTGCCACGAACTCCACTCCGGCACACTCTGCCGTGACGGTGGCAGTGTCCTTGACGCATTTTTCGGAGAAAGCCTCAAGCATGCGCCCGGCTATCATGTGATAGACGGTGCTGTCCTCTTTGGAGAGGAACAGCGGCTTCTCGCCCGTGACGAGCAGGGCATGGTGGTCTGTCACCTTGCCGCCGTCCAGGCTGCGGCGTGTCGGCACGGCTTTCGGCTGCAACTTGCCCTTCCATTCGGGCAGGCTGCCGATGAAGGCAAGCAGCTTGGGGATTTCCGCGAACACGTCTTCGGGAATGTAGCGGCTTCCGGTTCGCGGATAGGTGATGAGCTTCTTCTCGTAGAGCTTCTGCGCGATTTCAAGCGTCTGTTCCGCCGTGAAGCCATGCTTGGCGTTGGCTTCCTTCTGGAGCGTGGTCAGGTCGTACAGGAGCGGTGTTTCCTCCGTCTTCTCCTTGCGTTCGGCTTTCGTGACGGTGGCTGTGCCTGCCGACTTCACCTTATTATACAGTTCCGTCGCGGACTCTTTCTCTTTCCATTTTTCGGAAGAGGAAAACTTCACCGTTCCTTCATCGCAGCCGTCCGTTGCGATATGGAGCTGCCAGAAGGCTTCGGGGGTAAAGCGGCGGTTCTCCCAATAGCGTGCGCACACCATCGCCAACGTGGGTGTCTGCACCCGCCCGACGGAGTAAGTGCCGTGTCCGGCGGCGATGGAGAGTGCCTGCGTGCCGTTGATGCCCACGAGCCAGTCTGATTCGCTCCGTGCTTTGGCGGCAAGATAGAGGTTGTCGTATTTGTCGCCCGCTTCGAGGTTGCGCAGTCCCTCGCGGATAGCCTTGTCGGTAAGCGAGCTTATCCAGAGGCGGACGAACGGGGTGGTGCATCCGGTATAATGGTAGAGGTAGCGGAAGATAAGCTCACCCTCG
>ENA-OROU01002730-OROU01002730.1-human-gut-metagenome-genome-assembly--contig:-NODE-2730-length-12335-cov-4.216857_pt1 | contig 12335 bp, 10 predicted proteins | sample MGYA00242131_ERZ509054 | MGnify/ENA primary metagenome ERZ509054 (study PRJEB26280, sample SAMEA2338749) | human gut metagenome | biome: human gut; feature: human-associated habitat; material: faeces... | reverse complement strand
AATGAAATTTGAATTAACGTTCAAGGTTGTTTTGTTATTCAGTTATCAAGGTTTTAAGCTTTCTTTTTTTTGCGAAAGCTTTTATATTTTATCACATCACTTCATTCTTGTCAAGAATTTTTTTAAAAAACTTTTTCATCTTTTTTCGAAGATTTTTACTTTTTTTGCGATGCGAACTTTTATATATTAACACATGATTTCTAATCTGTCAAGAAGTTTTTAATTTTCTTTTCAAATCAGTTACATTTTCTTTTCAAAAATGTGTTTCTCATGTGCAACGGATATTATATTATCACAAGCAAGCCATTACGTCAAGCACTTTTTAATAATAATTTTCGCAGACAAAGGGGACGCTCCCGAAGTAGGCAGATACCTTATATTTATGACTCTATCACTGCGGGTTGGATGCGAGCGCTTTAAGCGAACATTCAACCCGCAGCGACTAAAGCCACAAATAGGGTTCCTTTATCTTTCTGAGAACGTCTGTCTTGCCTTCAGCAAATTATTATTCCTTCTCCGGAATCTCGATTTCCAAGCAGAGTTCTTCTAACTGTTTATCATCCACCGTATTCGGAGCATCTGTAAGCAGGCAGGAAGCATCTTTTACTTTAGGGAATGCAATAACGTCTCTAATAGTATCTTCCTTAGTCATAAGCATTACAAGGCGGTCAAGACCATATGCAAGCCCTGCGTGTGGTGGTACACCGTATTTGAACGCTTCTAAGAGGAAGCCAAACTTCTCCTGTGCCTGTTCTTTGGAAATACCAAGGCATTCGAACATTTTCTCCTGAATGTCGTTCTGGTGGATTCTGACACTACCTCCACCGATTTCTGTACCATTTAAAACGATGTCATAAGCTTTTGCACGCACTTTGCCCGGTTCAGCGTCAATCATATCTAAATCTTCTTCCATTGGCATAGTGAATGGATGGTGCATTGCTGTGTAACGGTTCTCTTCCTCAGACCACTCAAGCAATGGGAATTCTGTGATCCATACAAAGCGGTATTCGGATTTGTCAAGAAGATTCAGTTCTTCTGCAAATTTAAGACGGAGCGCACCAAGTACATCGCAAACAACTTTGAACTTATCTGCTGCAAATACTAATAAGTCTCCTGTTTCTCCACCCATAGCCTGAATTAGAGCCTGAAGTTCTTCCTCAGACATAAATTTAGAGAATGGACATTTTACAGTTCCATCGGATTTAAGCTGAATATAAGCTAATCCTTTTGCGCCGTAGTCTTTTGCTGTTTTTTCGATGTGTTTCATCTTCTTGCTGGAAACATCGCCAAGTCCTTTTGCACAAAGTCCACGAACCATGCCACCATTTTCGATTGCTCCTGTAAACACACCAAATCCACAGTCTTTTACAAGTTCAGATACGTCTTGAATTTTCATATCAAAACGAAGATCCGGTTTATCAGAACCATAGTAGTCCATAGCATCCTGCCATGTCATACGCTGAATTGGTAAAGATACTTCTTCATTCAGGCATAACTTAAATAAATATGCAAGCAGTCTTTCATTTACATCAATAACATCATCTACATCTACGAAAGATAACTCCATATCAATCTGTGTAAATTCAGGCTGACGGTCTGCTCGTAAATCCTCATCACGGAAGCATCTTGCAAGCTGGAAGTAACGGTCATAGCCAGAGCACATTAAAAGCTGTTTAAAGAGCTGTGGTGACTGTGGCAGAGCGTAGAAACTTCCTGGATGTACACGGCTTGGTACAAGATAATCTCTTGCTCCCTCTGGTGTACTTCTTGTAAGCATAGGTGTTTCAATCTCTAAAAAGCCCTCATTAGCAAGGAACTGTCTTGTAAGAGTCGCTACCTTACTTCTCATCATAAGATTTTTCTGGATATTTGGACGTCTCAAATCAAGAAAACGATATTTCAGACGCAGTTCGTCTTTTACTGTGATATCTGCATCAATTGGGAAAGGCGGTGTCTCAGATTCAGATAAAATACGAATGCTGTCTGCCTTTACCTCGATGTCTCCTGTTTCAAGGTTTTCATTCACTGCTCCGCTTCGTTTTTCTACAGTTCCGGTTACAGCGATAACAAATTCAGCTCTTAAAGAGGCAGCTTTTTTAAAACCTTCTTCACCGATTGTCTCCTCATCAAAATATAACTGGATTAAGCCGCTTCTGTCACGTAAGTCAACAAAAATCAGACTTCCCAGATTTCTTCTTTTCTGTACCCATCCCATCAGGGTGACAGTTTCCCCGATATTCTCGTTGGAAACTTCTGTACATCTATGGGATCGTTTCAATCCTTTCATGGATTCAGCCATTTTATTTTCCTCCTAAAATAGTAAAATAATATATTAAGATATCCCCAGTCTTGTCAGCATATTTTTCATATCTTCTGACTGAGTTACTTTTTGAAAAGTTAAAAAAACTCTCATATCAAAGTTTTTCACTTCTTCAATCATAATAGATATTGCAGTTTCAATGTCGAACGCACTTCTATAAGGGCGATTGGCAATTAGCGCACCAAACGCATCACATACACGAAGTATTCGGGCTCCTAACGGTATTTCCTCCCCTTTCAGGTTATTGGGATAACCGCTCCCATCTGCATTTTCATGGTGATATAATACCGCCGTCAAAATCTCCTTTGTATAACCATGTTCTTTTAAAATGGCATAACCTAAAGAAGGATGCAGTCTTACATATCTAAGTTCATCTATATCCAGTTTTGCTTCTTTTTCCTCATATACATAAGAACGAAGACGCAATTTGCCTATATCATGCAGCATTCCCGCTATCGCAAGATTATGGCACTGTTCTTCTGGAAGTGCCATCTCTCTGGCCACAAATGATGCCAGATTACTGACAACAACCCCATGAAGAATCGCCTCTCCAAAAGAATCCTGCAGCGAAGTCTCTAAATCATGCGTCCCATCATAATCAAATGCCATAGTATTTCCTCTTTTAATTTAGTATGCTATCTTATTCACATTTCGTCAATGAGACAGCATACTAGAGATATTTCCTCTTTCGATCAATCATCTCATCAATCCGGTTGATATAATGATCCAGATTTTTCACATTCTCTGTTCTTTCAATTCTGCCCTGCTCAAATACATATTTACTGCTAGCTCCCGCCCCACAAGAAATAATATCCTGTTTTTCTTCCATAATCAAGATGTTATATAAACATTCTTTACCTGGAACACAATATCCGATATTCTCAAGGTTACCCGGAATATTTTTCTGGCGGTACATATAGTATGCTTCCATTCCCATATTGCTGGCATATTCATCAACAAGGCGAAGCATCTCATTGGTGCTTCCCTTCACCATACCCTGGTATTTTTCCATCTCGATATTCAGATGTGCTGCTCTTTTTATTGCCAAAGAGTGTACTGTCAGACTTTCTGGACGAAGTTTAAATATCTCATCTAAAGTTTCATGAACATAGGAAAGGCTTTCTCCGGGAAGTCCTGTAATAATATCCATATTAATATTATCAAATCCACATTCCCTTGCAAGTAAAAATGCTTCTTTGGTCTGTTCTACAGTATGTGCCCTGCCAATCAAATCAAGAGTCTCCTGATGCATCGTCTGTGGATTAATAGAAATCCTTGTAACACCCGCTTCTTTTAAAATACGGAACTTTTCTTTTGTGATACTATCCGGTCTGCCGGACTCTACCGTAAATTCTTCACTTTCTTCTACTGGGAAAAGTTCATGAATCATGTTCATTAACTTTGACAGGCATTCTTCATCTAAAGCAGTCGGTGTTCCACCACCAATATAAATCGTGGTGAGCTTTTTATCTCTATGATGTTTTGCCACAAAGGCAAGTTCCTTATATAAAGCGTCTAAATATGCCCTCATCCTGTCTCCAAAACGAGAGACTGGAAATGAAGTAAAGGAACAATACAGGCAGGTTGTCGGACAGAATGGAATTCCAATATACAGGCTATACTCTTTCTCAAATGGTCGTGACTCTAATAATATTTTTTCCCTCTGCGCCACTCTGCGGCAAAGGTTCGCTTTTTGCGGGTCAGCCAGATACGTTTCCCGAAAACGCTGTTCAAGCTTTGCCGAATCTTTTTCTTCCTCCATCCACTTCATAATAATCTTCGTCGGACGGATTCCTGTAAGCATCCCCCATGGCAGACTTCTTCCAGTATACTTTTCAAACAAACGGTATAAAAAGCGGCATACAGCATTACGGCTGCCTTTGTGATCTTCATAGTCACAGACTACTTCCTCCGAAACTGCTCTTTCTTCTGTTCCTTCTATTCCTACTTTACCTTTTAACCAGCCCTGAATACGTTTTTTTGTATAAACAAGCGTGAGGAGAAGGTCATCCTTCTCCCATTCCTGCTCTTCAAATTCTTCTTTTGTAACTTCTACAATCTTTGTCCGCTCATAAAATGCCAATGCGATTGCGCGCACATCATAATCATATTCACGGTCATTCTGTATTAAATAAATCATTTTCCTTCTATCTTTCTACAAATGGATTCGTTTCTCTCTCTTCTCCGATTGTAGTAGATGGGCCATGTCCCGGATATACGATTACTTCATCTGGCAGTCTCATCACTACATGATTAAGAGATTTTAAAAGCGCCTGTGCATCTCCGGTAGGAAAATCACTTCTTCCAACACTTCCTGCAAAAAGAGTATCACCAGAGAAAAGCCAGCCTTCTTCTGCAAAATAGTAACAGCAGCTTCCAAGTGTATGTCCCGGTGTATACAAACACTGGCACTTATGTTTTGAGGTTACCTCAAAAATCTGTTTGTCATCAATCATCATATTGGCATGTGTTGTATAGCCCTCTCCAAACATCGGGCTTAAATTATAATCTTTTACCATAAGAACTTCCTGTTCCGGTTTTGCTGCATATACGCGCAGCTTCCACGGATCATAATGTTCTCTTAATCCTTCTAACGCTCCAATATGATCATGATGTCCATGCGTAAGAAGAACCCCATCTAAAGAGTAACCTTCATCTTCCAAAAACTTAATTAGTTCTTCCGGGCTTCCTGCTGGGTCAATGATAATTGCTTCTTTAATCTCATCATCCATTAAAATATATGTGTTTGTATCAATTGGTCCTAACTGTGCACAAACGATTTTTAACTGTCCCATAAATAAATACCTCCGCTGGTTAACCAGCACTTCTTTCTATATCGATAACACTTTCAATGTTTCGAAGTTTTTTAATAATATGATTCAAATCGTCAATCCCTCCAATCTCTAAGGAAAGTACGATTGTTGCTAACCCCTGTTTACTTGTTCTCGTTGACACAGATTTGATATCTACTTTCAGTTCCATAAATACTTTAGAAATATCCAGTAAAATTCCGGTACGGTTATGTGCATACAGACAGATTTCTGTCATGTAGAGTTCGCCGCCTTTTTCTACCGCTTCTTCTTCCCATTCTGCGTCAATGAGTCTTGCTCTGTCGCTCTCCGGCATACTTAAGATATTCACGCAGTCTGTTCTGTGAATAGAAATGCCTCTTCCTCTTGTGACAAAACCAATAATCTCATCTCCTGGAACCGGACTACAGCATTTAGAAAAGCGTACCGAAACATCATGGATTCCTCTTACAGTAATTCCTGACTTGCTTCGTGCTTTCTCGACAGCTTTTGTTTTATTCTTTTCCTCAATTTCATTGAGTGCATCCTGGTCTGTAAGATTTTTCCGATTCTCTTTGTCATATTCCTCGACAAGTTTATTAATAACCTGGCCTTCCTTTAATCCGCCATGTCCGATTGCTGCCAGAATGGAATCCCAGTTTTTCAGTCCATACTTGTGCATACATTTTTTCTGGTATTCTGGCTTCATATACTTAGACATCACAAGCCCCTTAGCCTTACAGTAACGGTCAAGTAATTCCTTACCCTTTGAGATATTCTCCTCTTTAAACTGCGTCTTAAACCACTGATTAATCTTCGTCTTCGCCTGAGAACTCTTTACGATAGACAGCCAGTCACGGCTTGGGCCATTTGAATTCTGGGAAGTAACGATTGTAACGCGGTCACCATTCTGCAGCTTATAATCAATCGGCACCTGACGGCCGTTGACTCTGGCACCAACCATCTTATTGCCTACTGCTGTATGGATCATATAAGCAAAATCAATCGGTGTGGAGCCTGCCGGTAACGTCTTAACATCTCCCTGTGGAGTAAAGCAGTATACCTGCTCTGTAAATAAATCCAGGTCGGTCTTTAACATCGTTAAAAACTCTTTGTTATCCGACATATCCTGCTGCCACTCAAGAATCTGGCGAAGCCAGCTTAACTTCTCTTCTTCTTTATTAATGTTGCCGCCGCCTTCTTTGTACTTCCAGTGCGCCGCGATACCATATTCGGCGGTACGATGCATCTCAAAGGTACGAATCTGAATCTCAAAAGGTGTTCCAGAAGAACCAATCAGCGTTGTATGCAAGGACTGATACATGTTCTGCTTTGGCATCGCGATATAATCCTTAAATCTTCCCGGAATCGGCTTATACATCTCGTGAATGACACCTAACGCAGCATAGCAGTCCTTTACTGTGTCTACCTTGATTCTTACTGCGAAAATATCATAAATCTGGTCGAGTGTCTTATTTTGATTACGCATCTTTTTATAAATGCTGAATAAATGCTTCACTCTTCCGTCAATCTCTGCCCGGATTCCCGCTTCCTCAATATGCTTGCTGACTTCATCAATAATTGACTGAATAAAGTTCTCTCTGCCTTCCTTATTTGTCTGGAGCTTTTCCTCCAAGTCTTTGTAAACTTCCGGCTGCAGATATTTTAAAGACAGGTCATCCAGCTCTGTCTTTATTTTAGAAATACCAAGTCTGTGGGCGATTGGAGCATAAATGTCCATCGTCTCTCTGGCTTTTTCCTTTTGCTTCTCCGGTCTCATATACTGCAGAGTACGCATATTATGCAGACGGTCTGCCAGTTTAATCAGGATAACACGGATATCCTTTGCCATTGCAAGGAACATTTTCCTTAAATTCTCCGCTTGCAGATCCATCTTGTCGTGAGAATAAGATAATTGTCCCAGTTTTGTTACACCATCAACTAACAGAGCAACTTCATCGTTAAATTCTCTGGATAAATCTTCAAGAGTTGCCGTAGTATCTTCTACTACATCATGAAGAATTCCAGCTACGATTGTCTCCTTATCAAGCTCTAACTCTGCAAGAATGATTGCTACGCAGAGTGGATGAATGATATATGGCTCTCCCGACTTTCTCTTCTGGTCCTTGTGTGCATCTCTGGCAAGTTTATATGCCTTTTCCACCATAGAGAGGTCGGTAGATGGATGGTATTCCCGAATGGTATTTATCAACTTCTCATATAAGACTTCCGGATCGGTGAAATCTTCCGGCTTACTGATTTCTTTTTGTGTTCGTTTTAACTTTTGTTTCTGGGCCTCCATTACTTTCTCACCACGCTTCTCATAAGATATAATAAAATAAAAGTAGAATAATTGTACACCAAATCGTCACAATATGCAAGAGAGGCCACACATTCATGCGTGACCTCCCATTTAGAACCTTAAGAATTAATATTCACTTTTTTTCGATTCGCAGTATGCACAACGGTATACTCTGTTTTCTCTGTCTGTCAATTTAAATACCTGATCTAAATCCTGTTCTACAGAAGTGATACATCTTGGATTTTTGCAGTGAACAATATTCACGATCTTCTCTGGTAATTCAAGATGTTTCTTCTTAACAATCTTGCCATCTCTTATGTAGCACACTGTGATATCCGGATCAATATATCCTAAAACATCAAGATTTAAATCCATGTTATCTGCGATTTTGATAATATCTTTCTTTCCCATTTTGTTACTGGAAGCATTCTTAATGATTGCTACGCTGCAGTCAAGATCATCCAAACCAAGATATTTGTAAATCTGCATACTCTTTCCTGCTTTAATATGGTCAAGAACAATTCCACTCTGAATACTATCTATTTTCATCTGCGCTTACCCCCAATAAAGTCATGATTAATGCCATTCTTACATACTTACCATATAGTGCCTGTTTGAAGTAACATGCACGTGGGTCATCATCTACCTTTGTTGAAATCTCATTTACTCGTGGCAGTGGATGCATAATGCAAAGGTCTTCTTTCGCATCTAATAACTTACGCTCATCTAAGATAAAGCTGTCTTTTAAACGGATATAGTCTGCCTCATTGAAGAATCTTTCTTTCTGAACTCTTGTCATGTAAAGAATATCTAACTCTGGCATAACTTCTTCCATTGTGCGTACTTCCTTGTACTTGATATTTTTCTTTTCAAAAACATCTTTGATAATGTAATCTGGAAGACGTAACTCTTCTGGAGAAATCATAATAAAATTAATATTCTCATAACGGGACATCGCCTTAATCAAAGAATGTACTGTACGACCAAACTTTAAGTCTCCACACATACCAACTGTCAGATTATCAAGTTTTCCCTTTTCTCTTCGGATTGTCATAAGGTCTGTCAGAGTCTGTGTTGGATGGTTATGTCCACCATCACCTGCATTGATAATTGGTACAGAAAGTTTTCTTGCTGCCGCGTATGGTGCACCTTCCTTTGGATGACGCATTGCAATGATATCCGCATAACCTGCTACAACTCTTACTGTATCAGAAACACTCTCTCCCTTTGCGGCAGAAGAGGAGTTGGCAGAAGAAAAACCAAGTACATTACCGCCAAGCTCCATCATGGCAGCTTCAAAACTAAGTCGGGTTCTTGTACTTGGTTCAAAAAATAAAGTCGCTAATTTCTTATGCTTACAAACTTCCTGATACTTCTCCTTATGAAGAATAATATCGTCAGCTAAATCTAATAAATGATTAATTTCTTCTACAGATAAATCCATCGGATCTATTAAATGTCTCATAATGACCTCCTTCGTTGTGACCAGCGCCCTTGCCAGTTAATTTTTTTAAATATACCTTTTTATTCTTTTCCTGTCAAGGGAACTCTTTTGAATTTTTATTCCTTTTCATTTTAGAAAACCCCTTCTACAAACTGTATCTTACAAATTGCCGGGGCAGTTTTTCAAATACGCCTTACCATCCAGTTAATATTCAGATTTCTTTCTATTTTCAAAACAATTATCAATATTTTTAAACTAATCTTGCAAAACCTTTTTCTACAAGAAATTCCGGATGATAGGATAATTTTGCCTTTCTAAGTCCTGGCTCTCCTACATCATCTTCTCTGTTCACATACTTCAGCCCATCCGCTTCATGGACCAAAAACTGCTGGTTAATAATCGCATATGCTCCCGGCACTTCAGAAAATGCTTTTTCAATGTGAACAACCAATGTATCCTCATTAATCTGCTCCCCAACTGCAAAAGCAACCACTTCTCCGTCTGCACGAATCAGTCCTCCCTTTAACCCAAGGAATTCTCTTTCTCTTAATGCATTCTCAGAAACACAGGCTTCCGCATGTTTTTCTATATTTCCTGGCTCACAGTTTATTTCTTTCCATTTATATAACATTGCAAGACAATCATCAATATTATCATCAGTTATTTTTTCATAAGCCCAGTCATAAGTCTTTATAAATTTATTAACATGATTCTTTTTTCCATGAAATTTCTTTCCTTTTAACCCAATCAGCTTCTCACATTCATAAATATAATCTGCACTATCCCTGTCAAATTCGATTTCAAACTTTCCTGGCATGTGTTCTTCAAGCCATGCCTCATTCTCTCTGTATACACAATGTAGCTTTAAAGGCTCTTCATTTTCCTTACAATGTGCCTCTAATGTAAGTAAAGCCTTTTCCGGGCTGGCATCCCCTATCGGAAAGCTGTAACTGCTGCCATCTTCTGTTGTACGGAAAATCAGCATATCTTCACACACTGTATACTCTAATAAATAAAAGTCTTTCCACAGATATACTGCGGCAAAAGACATATCGCAGCTTCGAGAATTTGCCTTTTTCATATATTTATCAATAATCTCTTTATCACTTGCCTTTACAGGCTGAAAATCCATAGTCTACCTCTTTTCTACTATTTTCTCTTTGTTATTTATTTACAGTACAAAACCACGGTATTCTTCGTTGTTACATTCTATATCAATTCAGGATACCATGGTTTTTGTTATATTGGATTACAAATCACCAAACGGATTACATATAAATCTATCCGTAACTCATGCAATAAATCATGTGCGAAATGTATCTTACTATATATAACTTATTTTTCCGCAAATTACAATACCTTTTCTACTCGAGCTTGTTTGAAAAATGCTTTCTGCAGATATGCGTTACAATTTGTGGAAATAATTTTTCAAACACCCTTAGGCATTTAAAAGGTTCTCTAAAGTAGCGCGGATTGCTTTAATAAAGTCTTCGCTGTTTACTGTGTTTACATTTTCTAAAGTTGTGATTAATGCTAAGTCTTTTGTCATTGTTCCGCTCTCAATTGTATCAATTGTTGCTTTTTCTAACTTATCTGCAAATGTCACTAACTCATCAATTCCGTCTAACTTACCACGCTTTCTAAGAGCTCCTGACCATGCAAAAATAGTTGCAACAGAGTTTGTAGAAGTTTCTTCACCTTTTAAATGTTTGTAATAATGTCTCTGCACTGTACCGTGTGCTGCCTCGTATTCTGTTGTTCCGTCTGGTGCAACAAGTACGGAAGTCATCATTGCAAGAGAACCAAATGCAGTCGCAACCATATCACTCATTACGTCTCCATCGTAGTTCTTACAAGCCCAGATATATCCACCTTCAGAACGGATAACTCTGGCAACCGCATCATCAATTAATGTATAGAAATATTCGATACCGGCTTCCTCGAACTTCTCTTTATAATCCGCATCGTAAATATCCTGGAAGATATCCTTAAATGTATGATCGTACTTCTTAGAAATCGTATCCTTTGTCGCAAACCATAAATCCTGATGGGTTTCTAATGCATAATTAAAACAAGATCTCGCAAAACTGTCGATAGAACCATTCAGGTTATGCATTCCCTGTACGATACCAGGACCATCAAATTCATGAATCAGCTCTCTTGTTTCCGTTCCGTCTTCTGCAGTGTATACAATCTCTGCCTTACCTTTCCCAGGAATCTTCATCTCAGAAGCTTTATAAACATCTCCATAAGCATGTCTTGCGATCGTGATTGGCTTCTTCCATGTCTTTACAGTAGGCTCGATTCCCTTTACTACGATTGGCGCACGAAATACTGTACCATCTAAGATTGCACGAATGGTTCCGTTAGGACTCTTGTACATTTCTTTTAAATTATATTCTTTTACACGGGCTGCATTTGGAGTAATGGTAGCACATTTAACCGCTACCCCATACTTCTTAGCTGCCAATGCAGAATCTACTGTAACCTGGTCATTTGTCTCATCTCTGTATTCAAGACCAAGATCATAATACTCTGTCTTTAAATCAATAAAAGGAAGCAGAAGCTCATCCTTAATCATCTTCCAGAGAATTCTGGTCATCTCGTCTCCATCCATCTCCACTAATGGAGTTGTCATCTTAATCTTATCCATTGTATATCTCCCTTCCATATCACTCAATTATTTGCATTTCATTCATTTGAACTTGTGAAGCTCCTGGAACTTGCTTTATCTAGAATGCCATTACCCAGACTTCTCACTTAATTTCCTAAAACAGCAAATTATTCTTCAAAACCTGCTATTCGTTATTATATAGTAAAGCACATACAAAATGCAAGTTTTTTTGTCTGACAATTCATTTTTTTACAACTCTTTACTGTCTAAAACTATCGTAAACGGACCATCATTTAACAATTCTACCTTCATATCCGCTCCAAAAACACCATGTTCTACCTTCGGCACTTTTTCCTTACATACTCGTATAAACTCCTCATACATTTCTTCTGCCTTCTGTGGGTTTCCCGCTTTTACAAAACTTGGCCTTCTTCCTTTTTTGCAATCCGCAAGTAAGGTAAACTGAGAAACTACCAACAGTTCTCCATTCACATCCTGAAGGGAAAGGTTCGTCTTTCCTGCATCATCTTTAAAGATTCGAAGTTCCGTAACTTTCTTTACAATTTTATCAAGATCTGCCTGTTCGTCTTCTTCTGCTACACCGAGAAAAACTAATAATCCTGGGCCGATCTGACCAGTGATGCCGCCGTCTACTCGGACGGTGGCGTGGGTGACTACTTGTAATACTGCTTTCATAATTTTGTCCATCCTTTATTTATATCAAATATACTCCACTATAGCACATTTTATTATTTAATTCATTAAGTAAACTACAGACGAAGCCATTGCCCCGAATAAGGCATATTTGTGATTTTAGTCGCGGCGCGTTGAATGTTCGCTCCACGCGCTCGCATCCAACACTTGCT
>ENA-OROU01002729-OROU01002729.1-human-gut-metagenome-genome-assembly--contig:-NODE-2729-length-12335-cov-4.935098_pt1 | contig 12335 bp, 13 predicted proteins | sample MGYA00242131_ERZ509054 | MGnify/ENA primary metagenome ERZ509054 (study PRJEB26280, sample SAMEA2338749) | human gut metagenome | biome: human gut; feature: human-associated habitat; material: faeces... | reverse complement strand
TTTTATACGAATTATTTGAAGATTTTATGGATGATCCGGCAAATCAGGATTTTTCTATGGATAATGGTCTGGTTTGTCGTTGGCTGACCGGTCAAGCAAAGATCAGTCCCAAAATATCTGCCTACTATTCCAAACCCAGTAATCAGAAAAAACTGGCAGAAACCATTCACCAGAATCTGCTTCCATTGATGTCTGACTGCAATATGGCTATGCAGGATATATACACATTATTTATACAAGATGACACCATTTACATTCGATATCCGCAATATCACCGGAATATCCATGCTCGACCAGGAAGTGATCCAGAGAGGGGCATTTTTGAGATAGTTGCAACGTAAAATAAGTTTGGGCATCTGTCCTTCTTACAGTACCTCTTATTGATAAAATTGTGAAACAACTGTATCTATCAAGTCATCATAAGTAACAATTTCCACATCTGTATAATCAGCCTTAATTTCTACCCATTCATCGCATTCAAAATCATTTCTTCGTCCTACTACTAAATATCTTTTTGGTTTGTATACTTTAAATCCGTATTTCTCCTCAAACCACTTTCTGTTATTAGGATCCTCAAAATAACTTCTATATACTCTTGTCTGTGCAATGTATGAATTAATTTCTGCACTGAATTGTTCACGATTATTCCGTCCAACCACAGTATTTCCCTTAACTTTTGGTAATTTGAACTCTACAATATCCGCATATCCATTTGCTCTCACAACAAAAAAATCTGGAATAATTTCGTCTTTTTCCTCACTCTGCCAATCACACTTAACTTGAGAATGTACTCCTGTTCCCATAAATCCCATATTTAGAATAAAATGATTTTCTCGTTGTGCTAAAAAGGAAGTAATATTCGGTTCGGAATTCTCAGAGTCACCAAACAACTCAATAAACCTATTAATTTTCGGTAACTTATCATATTTAAAATCCGCTGGTTCAGGATACTGATAAAAGAGATCTGCCTGCCATAATCTGTCATATACTTCCAAACTAAATCCTATTTCATCCACTTCCCCTTCTGTTGGCTCGTTGTAATGACAAGGGATAAAATCAATCCATTTAATAATTCTAGTTTTTAAATCATCATCCTTTGCATCAAAAAACATTCCATTAATTAATCTCACAAAATGACCCTCAACAATATCCAATCCTTGTGAGTTAAAACTTACCATGCTATTTTGTGCAGCAAAATTCCATTTCAAATCAACCAACTTATCTAAACCAGCATTTGTCGGAATCATTAAGTCTTCATATATATCAGAATGTAATGGAAATGAAATTTTGCTTGTCCCATCAAAGGTAAACCCAATAATCTTTTCAATAACCTGCTTTGAAGTTAAATCTTCTTTTGTGAAATCACGCACTACAATCATTCTTTCCGACTTTTCCACGATATCTTTTACATATGGATTACCACAATACTCTATGGCTATAAATGTTTTACTAAAATAAACTGCCATACTTTCAGGATTGAGAATAAAACAATTCACATCCTTATAATCAATATTGTTATCTTTAATATACTTGTACATTCTTCCCCAATAAACTTGAGAAATTGCTGTTAGCACTTCTGAAACTAATTCTCCATAACACTCAATATTATTATCAGACATAATAACCTCCGCAATATTCAAATCAATATATGTCCTATTTTACCATAGCAGCAAAAGAATTTCATTATACCTCCAGTTCCTGTTCCATCCTCTTTGCTATTTTCATAAAATAATCCCTGTCCTCAATAAAATGCATATCTCCAACCGCATCGCAATCATTCAAGACATGTAAAACACTTGTAACCTGAGCATTGCTGTTCTGATTATCTACCAATGTTTTTACTACCTTCACAAATTTTTCCTTATCATTCTTATATGTAGCAAGCATCATCTCCAAGTCTTCTATGGTCATGATATAACATCTGTTGTCATCAACAAATATCTCTGGTATCGAAGACATCACTATTTGTGTATTGGTCATACTCTCATACAACAGAAAAATTTTAATAATCGGCTTTTGTCCTGAGTATTCCTTTTCAGACATTTTAAGTTGTTCATGTGCTTCTAAAATATTTCTTTTGTAAAATGTATCAATCTGTTGAACATCTGGTGCCTGCTGCTTTGCCTTTATTCCAAGCAGTCCTGATTTCAATTCAAACAAGAATACCGCATCCTCAAATTCTACAAAGAAATCCGCACTCTTTTTATCTTGCTCTGGAATTTTATACCACATATCCTCTGACAGATAAATCTCAGCCAGTTCCATAAAATATTCTTCGAACATTGTTCCAAAAGCATTAATGAACCCGGTTCCCTTACCATTCTTATAATAATAATCCCGAATTAACCAATATAAACCATCCGCAAAGAGCATCTGTACCAAATACATACTGACCATAATCGGCTCTTTGTTCTTTTGAGTAATCACAAAAGGTTTGCTATAAAACAATTGTTTCTGTATTGGAGACTTCCTTACATCATCATATGTAACAGAATAATAATAAATAATTTTCTCCAAATTCTCTTTAGTGAGTATGCTGTTTGCCCCGTGATTATATAAATCATCCTCTGCCCCTAACGGATCGGGACGCTCACCACATAACCACAACAAATAAAGTACATTGGTCAGAAACTCGTCTGCACTCATACCAAACAATTCTTCTGTAATTTCATTTATATCTACAATCTCATCCCTGCTAATTTTACTTGAGCCAACCAAAATATGATAATTACGGCTAAAGCTCTGGTATGTCCAAGCCAAATTCTGATACTTAAACTGTTCATATGTCATACCCATCATAAACTTAAATATATCCGGCAATTTTGCATCTTTGATATATTCGCTATTGGAATGTTCATTCTCATATCCTCTATACAAATTTACCACCGTACCAGCTTTTTCTCTTTCCATGATTTCTTTTCTGTAATCATTTGCATTAACAATTGAGACATACGCCATGTCTTGAATATCCCACGCCGACAACATCACCTGCACCTGCCGATGTATAAATCCATGCAAGATAGCATTCAACGGAAATGTGATACTACACCTTAATTCACCTTCTGACTTATTTTGCTGTTTCTTATATAGTTCGATTGATATTTCTGAGAAAAAATAGATAAAATCTCTTGTCGAATAATTCTTAATAAAACTCACGAAATCTTTCAACCAGCATCCACCTTTCCTTTGCTCATAAGCTATTGAATCTTTCCCCAAACTCTCTCATTAAGATATATTTTTTCTTCTTCCATACAGATAACATTCCACTTTAACAAGTTTGCAATATTTTTGTCTATTCTCTCCATGACAAATTCTTCTAATTGACCATCGTCCTTCATTTTATTAATTTCTGCTTTCACTTGTTCAACAGTAAATCCTATCTCATAAGCATTCCGTCTATGAAGAACCGATACTATTACTGCACAATTAAAATCTAATTCCTTTTTTGTAATAGCTCCTACACAAAAAATAGAAATAATTACTAATTGTACATATTGAAAAAAGGCTTCCGGTTTATTCAAAGATGCCACAAAATCTGCAAGTGCAATTAATACGCTTCTTAAATCCAACCTAATGTTTCCCATTTTGTATGAAGATGACTCTTTTCCAAGAAAAATCATCTCTCTCTTTGAATTATCTGGAATAATTTCTAAGTAATTATCCATTATCAATTTTCCAAATTCAGGATTTAAACCTTGCTCTATTGAAAAGTTCTCTAAACATTCTCTTATTTCACAATCCAATTGTCTGGCTTCCGTTCTGTTCATCTCTTCTCTGCCTCCGTTCTCTTTCTTCTGTTCGAATAATCTTAGCCAATTTTCCTCTCTCTTTTTTCAGAATTAACTGTGTACGATATTCGTCATATGCATCCAAAAATCCACTGTATAAATGATTTCCATCCACTGTGTCAAAATCATACTTATCATCATTGGCAATAGCAAACAAATGACTTATCCTATCTTTGGAAAGAGGATGTGTATCCGTTGTTATCCTTTTATTATACAGCGCCCTGTCTGTGTAATAAAACAGATCAAAAAACTGCATGTACATAACTGGTGCAAGATAAGTATAGTCTTCTATAATTCTTTTCTGCTCTTCCAGCCTGCTTTGGTCAATAATAATCTTTAAAACAATATCATATGCCACTGCATCTGCTTCAAATTCTTCCTTCCGTCTGTCTGAGAATTTTCTTCCTATACTAGCAAAATATGAATGTGCAACTTCATGTGCCAAACTAAATATGACCACTGTCCAATAGCATGATGATGCCAGATTCATAATCTGTGCATCCCCCTGCATAATCTGTAACAATGCTTCATTTGATTTCTCATTCGGAATATCACCCAATATACTCACATCATTCATTATAAATAAAAGATACAAAAAACAATTTCCATATATCTCTGGGTCCTCAAATTCTTTCGACCATTTTAAAATCACTAGGAAAAAGGACATCACGGATGATTCAAATAATTCATCAATATGTACAAACTGTTCTCTTCCCTCATCCAAGAAAATATAGCTGTTCACAGAGTGCTGATAGCGGTTGCTTAGTTCTATTCCCTTACCATGATAACCATATTCCTTTTCAAAATAATCTTTTACAATCTGAAACATCTGATTAAGGTTATACTTCTGACTATTCTCTCGCAACTGCTCTTCTGTTAATCCGGATTCCTGATAATATCTCATCATCCTCTCAATTCCTTTTTCTTCATCCTTAACAGACCCGCCCCCAAAGCGTAGAATTTCATAATCATCTGGCGGTAAAAAGAATTTTGCTCTAATATCTTCTGACATATGTCTTACCCTCCGTTATAAATATCGGCCTCTTTCAAGTATATATTTATCATAGCACAGCTCTTTTATTTCGCCAATTATCTAGCATAATTTATTCATTCTGAAAACGGTATGCATCCTCAAAAGTTACAGCACCATTAATTCTTTTTACTTCATCCGTACACTTTGCCTGTAACTTCTTTAATGCTTCTTCATCCACTCCATGACTATATGCAATCACATGGGACAGCTTTGAGGTTTCCACCGCCAGCTTATACATTGCACGAGCCATTCGGTTCTCGCTATCTGGTGTGGTGCTAGAATATAAATAGTACAAGTCAAAATGAGAATCCCTAATTACAAATTTTATGGTACTATGTAGTTACCGCACTGAAGGAGGACCTCATTATGGCAAAGCACTATGACAAACAATTTAAATTGGATGCAATCCGGTATTATCATGATCACGGAGAATTAGGATTGCAGGGTTGCGCTTCAAACTTAGGAATCAGTCATCAGACACTGTCTCGCTGGCAGAAAGAACTGCGTGATACCGGAGACATTGAGAGCCGTGGTTCTGGCAACTATGCTTCTGATGAAGCAAAGGAAATTGCACGTTTAAAGCGTGAACTACGTGATGCGCAGGATGCACTTGATGTATTAAAAAAAGCCATCAACATTCTGGGAAAATGACGGAAGCCATTTACCTCGAAGTTACTGAGAAGGCAGAAGCAGCCCACAAGGCTAAACGCTGTGTTTCTATCTCCGGAATGTTGAAAATACTTGGCGTTTCACGTTCTGGCTATCGCGTATGGCTGAAACATGTTCCTTCCAATGCTGAAAAGCGTCGGGAATCAGTAAAAGCCAAAATCAAGGATATTTACGATACATCTAAACAGAATTACGGTGCTCCCAAAATCACACAAGTGTTGCGAAAAACAGGAGAGACTATTTCTGAGCGCACTGTTAGGCAGTACATGAAACAAATGGGCATTAAGGCTCAATGGGTAAAGCCGTGGACAATCACCACAAAAGACTCCGATTTCAGTAGCGAACTTCAAAATATCCTTGATGAACAATTTGATCCAGAATGGACAAATGTAGTTTGGTGTTCTGACATTACCTATATCTGGACGATAGATGGCTTCGTCTATTTGACCAGTATTATGGATTTATATTCTAGGAAAATCATTGCCTGGACGCTGTCTAATACATTAGAAGTGTCCTGCGTGATTGAAACAATAAACAACGCCAAGGCAAAACGAAAAATTGAAGAACCATTGATTGTGCATTCCGATCGCGGCGTACAGTATGTTTCAAAGGAATACAAACGTGTCACTGCAAACATGCAGTGCAGTTATTCTAAAAAGGCTTATCCATGGGATAATGCCTGCATTGAATCATTTCATTCACTGATCAAGCGCGAATGGCTGAATCGCTTCAAAATCCGCGACTATAATCATGCATATCGATTGGTATTCGAATATCTGGAGGCATTCTATAACACCAAGCGAATCCATAGTCATCGCGATTACATGTCACCAAATGACTACGAAGAACTATACCGTAGATTGCAACAGAACGAAGAGCCAATGGCAAGTTAAAATGGGGAAAACCTCATTTTAACTTGTACTAAATCTTGACATAGTACCATTCATTCCCATATCTACAAATCCTCTCCTTCCTCATATTCCCTGTCCCACCAGTTCAATTTCTCCTCATAAAAATCATCCAAAGCAGACCTGAGTTCTTCCTCCTGCTTTTTTGCCTTTATGACATCCCTCACTGCCTTTACGCCAACTGCCCCTACTGCAACCGCAATCAATAACTTCTTTTCATTTTTCTACTCATTTTTCTTTCTTTCCATTTCCAGACATTTTATCCAAAAGTTCCATAAATACAAAAAAGGGCAGCTACAAACCTTTATGGTCTATAACTGCCCTTGCGCTGTGTAATGTCTTAATTTTTTAAATATTTTCTTTTCTCAAAATATATTTTTGAATTTCTTCAATAAGATCTTTTACTTTTTCATAAAAACTCTTTATATCATCCAAAGAATATTTTTTTCCAGAATCATGAGATAATTCATTCGCTGTATTAATAAGACTTTGCGGTATCTCAATTTCTTCCTTAATTTTCTTCTTCAGATCTCCCAAATCAATATGACCATACTTCTGCTCAATATCCATTGGAATATTAAATATTACGCAAAAATGTTTTAATGCATATTCCATGATGTTCCTAATAGTATTACCTTTGGAAAACAACTCATCTCTGTCTAAATTTCCTTGCTGTAAAGCATTCCATACTTTTTGTAGTCTTTCATTTATTTCCTTTAATGTATACAATAATAACAATCTCTTTGAAAAGCCTGTACTTGGTATTCTTTCCTTGGGCTGGATGACACACACATAATATGGTAAATTATTAGCTATACATTCAACTTTAATCAAATTCTCCTTATCACCTTCCCAAAATGTATATCTTGCATATAATTCCTTCGTACAATTTTCTATCTCTATTGTCTCATTTTTTCCTATTACCTTTTTTCGTAGTTCCTTTTCTGTAATCATATTAGCTTGAATCATGACAAAGATATGATTATTTTTCTTGAAAAATTTAATTTTATTTATATCTACAGCAAGATATTCATATGTGCAATAACCACTTACAAACCATATCATAGAATCCATCTCTGATAATTCATGTTTAAGATTAGCTATTCTATATTTATTATTATCCAGCCAATATAACTTAAAAATGCTGTTCTCTTTATCGTACTCAACTTTTATTACTTCATCAAAGTTAATATGCGAATAATGATCTAATACTATCCTATGCTTACTTTCAATAACCAAATCATTTAAAATATTAAATATAACATCTGCATCATCTACCTCATCTGGAAATCCATATTTTTCCCAGATATCAATAAAAAGTTGCTCACTTGTCTCATAATCATACATATATTTCACCCTCATATTACAATTTGCATACGATCATCTTCTATCCAAACTGTAATAAATCATTTAGGATAAAAGATATATCGTACATAGCTCCACATACATCTTTCCATCATCAAATTTCACATCATCAAGTAACAATGCCTGGAATAACACTTCCCGGACACTCTCTAATTTTACCATAGAAAGCTCTACTTTTGAAAGACCATTCAATTCTATATTTTCAAAAGTTGCCGCCTTTCTTGCCAACAGACAGTGTGTATATAAAGCCATGATATACTTATCTGACAGCACAAACGCATAGGTGTCTTTCCCTTTACAATTGTATCGGCATTTCTTTAGCTCTTCTTCAGATATTGTAAAATAACACCTTACCGTCTCCAGATACACTTTTCCAGCAAAATCTAGTTTGTATTTCTTTTCCAATCGCTTAATCGTTGCAAAAATATCATTTCTCTCATAAGCAAGTCTGGTTCTCTTGAAAACTACCTTTTTCCATTTTATATCCATATAAACATTGTTACCAATGGTTTTCCCGGCAAATGATTTATATTCCCCAATTCGCAACAAGTAGGAAAGCACCTGCACCAACTTCTCCTGTGAAGAAATTTCATTGTAACTGTAATTTCCAAAATTTAACTGTTCAAACTGTAATGGTGTGCTTTCCTTTTTTATTTCATGTTCCATTACTCTATTCACATCTCTCATTGACTCCATTTCTTTTTGCTCCTTCTTTTCTGACACTAAAAGAGCCGTCATGCCCTGACTGCCCCACCTTTGGACAAAATGTCCAGAAGTTCTATATTTCTTCTTTTGGACTTTTTGTCCAAAAATTTCCTGATACAATACGGATAACCTCTACTACGATACTGATTATTTTGAAAATCAACACAATACCGCCAATCAAACCACCTGCAATACAGTTCAAAGCCAAAACCCCAATGCTTCCACTGATACCGAAATTCTTTGGTATGAGCCAAAGACACATTCTGCGGATACCAAACGGACATCCTGCCAAAATCCAATATAAAAACCAGTCAAAACCTTCTGTTTTATTGCATATCAGATAACAAGTCCACATCCATACTGCAATAAACATCGTTGGAACAATGACTTTAAACAATACCCTTTTCATGCCATCCTCCTCCGTACATATCGTGCTATACCTCCTGTTGATAGTAAAGATTGATTGTGTTTGGTGCATTGTAAAGCGTTGTTACCATATACGCCTTAATATTTGCAATCTTGGTTGTGGTGTTCTTCATGCAGTCAATAACATAATTCAAATGAGAACTATTCAGTTTCAGGTATTTTGCTTTTACCAGTTCATACGGATATTCATCCCCACCAATTCTTACTGTCATGTGCTTAACACAAACCACTTCACAGATGATTTCAAAAAGTTCATCATACAGTTCTCTGTTCTGCTTATCACCATACTTCATATAATGATCGTATTCTATATTCTCTTTGATGATCTCTATGTATGCATTGACATCATCCATCGCATCAACCACTCCTCTTAAATTGAATTGAAAAAGACACTCCTAATGGAATGCCCTAATATAAAAAATAGGGACACTCTTTCAAGTATCCCTACGTTCTATCAACATATCTGATAGTTCTCTATTTACTTTCATATTCAGAATTCTTTGTGTTCCCACAACCGAGGTCTAACGCTACAACAACAGTCACCTTCCTCACAAGCTCTTTTTCCTTGTGATTTTCAGCAATCCTGTTGAAGCTAAAAAACTCTGCAAAGTGCGTAAATTCAAGGATTTCTACATATTCTTCCTTTGTAGCAACACCACAGTCTCCACATGAACAGTCTGACAAAATTGATCAACGCAGCAGGCTTTTTCCAGCTTATATCCTGCCGCCAGAAATGCCGGAAGATCTCTTGCCAGGCTGGTCGCTTTGCAGGAAATATATACAATATGGTCTACCCCATAAGAAAGAATCTTCGGCAATGCTTTGGGATGGATTCCATCTCTTGGCGGATCCAGAATTACCACATCCGGTTTCTCCGTCAGATCATCCAGAACTTTAAGGACATCTCCTGCAATAAATTTACAATTACTCAGGTTATTCAGTGCTGCATTCTGTTTTGCAGCTTCTACTGCCTCTTCCACAATTTCCACACCTATCACTTCGTCCGCTACGGAGGCTGCAAGCTGGGCGATCGTTCCGGTTCCGCTGTAAAGGTCGAACACTACTTTATCCTTCGTATCTCCGATATACTCACGTACAATAGAATAAAGCACTTCCGCAGCCAGTGAATTAGGCTGGAAAAATGAAAATGTACTGATCTTAAATCGCAGTCCCAGAAGCGTTTCATAAAAGAAATCCTGACCGTAAAGGATACGTGTCTCATCACTCTGCACCACATCAGAAAGAGAATCATTGATAATATGCATGATTCCCACAATTTTACCCTCCAGCGGAAGTGCAAGAAGTTCTTCTTTCAGAGATTCCAGATCATGTTCTTCCTGACTGGTGGTAATCACATGGACCAGAATCTCTCCTGTAGTCACACCGCGGCGGAGAAGCAGATGGCGCAGATATCCTGTATGCTGCATCTTTTTATAATAGGAAACGTTTCGTTTCAGGAAGTATTCATGCACACAAGTCAGGATTTTCGTCATATCTTCATGAACCAGTTGACAGTCATCTGCTGTAAGAACATCATAGGTACTGCCTTTTTTGTGCAGACCCAGCGTCAACGGACCATCCTTATATGCATCACCAAAGGAGAATTCCATTTTATTTCGATATCTGAATTCAATGGGACTTCCATGAATTCCCTCCCACTGGTAATCAGTGCCGTTCAATGCACCATCCAACAGTTCACGAACCTGACATTCTTTCATTTTGAGCTGGTTTTCATAGGACATGGTCTGATACATGCATCCTCCACATTCCGGAAAAATGCTACAGACCGGTTCTCTTGTTTCAAGCGGAGACTTCTCCAACACTTCCAGAAGTCTTCCCTCTGCACGTCCGGAACGCTTCTTATTGATCATAAAACGGACTTTCTGTCCGGGCATTCCGTTCTTTACGGTAACTTTTTGTCCGTCTGTTATCACAATTCCCTTATTGGGAAAATCTACTTTCTCAATCACGCCTTCATAAATTTCGCCTTTTTTCATATAACCTCCATAAAAATAGCCCCGGTATAAGCCGGAGCTATTCTTTCATTTTCATATTACAGGTAATTATTCTTCTTCATCTTCGAAATAATCGTCGAAGTCATCGTCAAAATCCTCTTCAAAATCTTCCAGATAATCCGGAGCAAAGAAATGATATACAGCAAATGCGATACCTGCTACTGCTGCAACTGCGCCAATGATTGCCAGTACCCAGAGGACTGTATTTTTTTCTTTCTCTTCTTCTTTTCTGTTTAATGCTGATAATAATTCTTCAATTTTGATATTCATAATCGCACCATCCTCTCAATAATTCATCAGCTGACACTTAACACTTCTGCCGTCTGCTGTTTAATGAAATTATTATAACACTTTTTCTGTAATTTTACCATAAGATATCTGCATTTATTCTATACTTTTGTTAGTTTCTTTATTATAATGATATCAGGGGGTTACTGTTCACACAATCCCGAGACATACAAGCCAAAATTCCATTGCCGCAGGCAATCTGGAATGAATTTTGCCCCTGACTTAAAAATATGCCGACAGCAACGATCTGATAAGAGAGGATAAATACTTATGGTAGAAACACTTTTTTTTGATCTTGATAATACATTACTTGATTTTAACCGGGCAGAAAGAGCAGCTATCGCAAAAACTCTGAAAAGTTTTCACATTGTTCCCGAGCCTTCAGTTCTGAAGCGTTACAGTGAGCTCAACCTCGCCCAGTGGAAGCTTCTTGAACAGGGCAAGATCACCAGAGACCAGGTAAAGCTTCGGAGATTCCGGCTTCTTTTTGCAGAGCTGAATGTGGATATACCTGCAAAAGAAGCTGCACATACCTATGAAACTCTTCTGGCCCAGGGACACTATTTCATAGATGGTGCAGAAGAATTGCTCGAAACTCTTTACGGTCAATACCGGATGTATCTGGTTACAAACGGTACCTTAAGTGTCCAGAAGGGACGGCTTAAAAGTTCCGGAATTTCCCGTTACTTTGAGGGTATTTTTATCTCCGAAGAACTGGGATACAATAAACCGGGCAGGGAATACTTTGACTGCTGCTTCTCCAGAATCCCTGATTTCCATAAGGAAACAGCAGTAATCATCGGGGACAGCCTGACCTCTGATATCCAGGGCGGCATCAATGCCGGAATCCGCACAATCTGGTTTAATCCCAGCCATGAGAAGACTTCAGAAATCATCCCTGATCATGAATTTGACAGTCTTATGAAACTTCCTGAACTCCTGTCTCATATATAAAGCGGATAAAATCGTTCGTCTTACTGCTTATTGCTTTTCGCAGCCTCCGCAGGTGACTTAAGTCACCTGCCCCAATCGCCCGGTTAACAGACGGCAGGCGTGACTTGCCTGCATCATCCTGATTCTGAAATTATTATAGTTTTTTCAGCTTTGCAAATCCTGCGAACATTTTCTTTATTCCCAC
>ENA-OROU01002724-OROU01002724.1-human-gut-metagenome-genome-assembly--contig:-NODE-2724-length-12369-cov-2.772941_pt1 | contig 12369 bp, 10 predicted proteins | sample MGYA00242131_ERZ509054 | MGnify/ENA primary metagenome ERZ509054 (study PRJEB26280, sample SAMEA2338749) | human gut metagenome | biome: human gut; feature: human-associated habitat; material: faeces... | reverse complement strand
GTCAAGCAAAAAGCCTTTGAATTCCGGTTGACGATGGAAAGCCTCTATTACATTCATGATAGTCACAGTATGAACCGTATCGTTTAGTGCTGTGGCAAGGGTAACGATCGAGTCGGAGGGGGAGTTGAATGAAATTTTGAAAGGGGCAGCGTTGTCGATCTTTACCATAAAAAATCCACTCATGGGCTTGGCATACATTTTTAGAGATGTACCCCGGAATGAAGCCCGTATTTGAACTCCGGGATAATTGAAACGAATAGCATCCGGAGTTTTATGACTAATACGGCCTATGTATTGAATGTATCGGTGCGAGGGATTTATAAACTCTCCTTGCAAAGAAAGAGTTTTCGAGAAAGAGCTGAACCCTGTCCATAGCAGGGCGATAGCAAAGAAAAAAAGTTTTTTCATCATTTTTTATGAGTATTATAAGGAGACAAAGATAGTATTATTTTGTAATTATTGCAATGGGTGAAATCGATAGAAATGCTTCCATTTTTATAAAAAGAAAGAGGTATCCTCACGGACACCCCGTCTGAAATTATAAACATCAAAAATAAAAGTTCTTTATAGAATTAGTTTAGTGTCGAAGGTCTGTTATATGTTATAGAAAATAGTTTACTGGTTCCGTCGCCGTTATTGGTCGATAAATTGGAACTTTCGGCATTGTATCTTACAACGACGTTAATATCTGTGTCACTCGGATATTGAGGTAATTTGAAAGAAATATAGTCCGAGCTTTTGCTATCTTTGATATTCCCTTTTTCATATATGAGAAAGAGTGTATCTGTTTTAGCTTCTGGATTGTATAATTTAGGTTGGACTAGCTTCAAAGAACTCGGATCACCGTTTTCTACATCATGTTTGACATATGCAAAAGTCAATATCGTGTCGTCTTTGCGATAGCTTAGGAAAGGTTCTACACCATATAGTGTGGGCAATGTGTCACTAGCGAAAGAGGATATAGAATTGTCGAATGTATAGTTTTTACAATCGAATTTATGTACCCCTGCAATCGTGGCATTGTATATACCTTGCGCCAATTGGGTTCCCTGATTATCGAAATCGATGGTCGTGGTAGCTAATATTCTGTCGCCTACTTCTAACCTTTCACCTTGTAATTCTGCGCTTGTCGCAGATATACCGGCTCGGTCTATAAACATATAGGAAGTTCCTGTCGAAGTTTTATAGATACTGCCCGTAGAGTATACAGATAAAGTATTTCCACCGTCGCCTAAACAGCCGGAAAATGATAAAACGCCACAGAGTAAAATTAGAATAGATACAAGTTTCAATGTGTTCATTATTTTTTTGTTCTTAGTTTATAAATGTTGTTCGTTTAAAAGCCAGTTCTTATTCCCAACGTTAATCCAAAGTTGAAAGGTTTATCTTTCCATATATTGTGTATACTCGAATTATTCTCGATATAATATGCGATATGAGGCTCCAAATAAAGTTCCGTTTGCTTATACAGTGTGAGAGCCGCTCCCAATTTGGCCTGTACAGAGAATTGTACATTTTCATGTTCGAGCTTTTTATACCCAGACCCGGAAATTCCTTCGTCGTGTCCTTCGTCTTTCTGTTGTCCGGTAAGGTAAAAATCAACCTTTCCTCCCGCAGAAGCATAAAAAGATGCTCGTTTCACTCGGGCAAATCGATATATAATATCTATGGGAATACCTAAATAATGTAATTCTTGACTACCGTTTCCGTTGGTTGAATGATATTTGGAGTATAAATAAGTGTATATTATACCTGATTCTAACTCCCAATTTTTTGCCAAACTTTTGGAAACTGTGGCTCCCACAGATAATGGCATCTTGTGGTCAAATTCATAAACTGGATTCCTTCTTGCCGACATCATCATTAGCGGATTTCTCGTGCGAATAGCTTTTGCTGGATTCTTACTGTTTCCAGAGGTCGCATTGGATGCCATAAGTCCGAATTTTAGCCCATTGCTTTTACCCTTTTTCATCGATTCGGTAATTGCAAGATCGGCCTCTTTCAGTTTTTTGCCGTCATTTTCGAAATCTTCTAACTTTTTCCGATAGGATTGTGAATCGTATTGTTCTGATTTCGTATTGTTAGATCTGTTTTCTACTTGGGATTCATTCATTTTATTCGTTTCGACGATTTCAATTTTTGAGTCAGTTTGAGTTTCTTGCTTTGTTTGACTCTGAGACTGAGGCGATGAAACCGGTAAAAATTTGGGTGTCTCTACCGAAGGAGATTCAATACTTGAATGAAGATTTGAAATAGAAGGTTGTGTTATTGTGGGAGCTGTGTAATCCTCATTAACAGCGAGAGGTGCGGATATTTCTTTATCCGGATATTGCCATAAAGCCACCGTAACGATAACACCCATAACGATTGCAGCGGCCGAATACCACATGATACGACGATAGAGGGGTACTTTATTGGGTACTCTTTTAAGCAATCTCGACTCAATACCCGACCACATGGCATCCGGAACATCGGATTCATGTTGTACCAGTTTGGTGCGTATTGCTTTTTCGAAATTCTGATCGTCTATCATTAATAGATTGTTATCAATACCTGTTTACTTTAATTCTTTAATCCATTTTTGCAGCAATCTTTTTGCCCGTGTATACTGCGATCTCGAAGTACTTTCATTGATGTTTAAAGTCTCGGCTATTTCTCTATGTGAATAGCCTTCGATAGCAAACATATTGAAAACCGTCCGAAAGCCCGGAGGTAGTTGCGCGATGAGTTCCATCAATTCATCGGCCGAGATTTTTTCTACGGCAGAGTAGTCGGCCTCTTGCTGTGGTTCTAACGCATTTAACTCGACTCCGTTTCTTAACAGATCGTTTTTGCGTAAAGCCTCTAATGCCGTATTGACAAAAATACGCCGCATCCATCCTTCAAAAGAACCTTCGTAACTGTAACTCCGTATGGAAGAAAAAACTTTGATAAATCCGTCTTGCAAAAAGTCTTCTGCCATTTCTCGATTATCGGCATAACGCAAACACACTGACATCATTTTGCGAGCAAAAGTTTCGTAAAGTAACTTCTGCGCTCGAACGTCGTTGTTTTTACAAGCTTCTATCAGCTCTTTTTCATTCATACCGATTTACTCGGCCTGAGTTACTTCTACATTAAATAGATGTAATCAAACCCTTTTTTGCTGCATGAGATAAAAAATAATATAGCAGTTCTTTGTTAAATAATATTATATCAAAGAACCGCTAAGTGTGGAAATAGGCCAGCCTTCTCACTCCAATTTATGAATAATCAGCCCAGATCTTAATTTAGGTTCGAACCATGTTGTTTTGGGTGGCATTATGTTACCCGTATCCGCTATGTCCATCAGTTGTTTCATCGATACCGGATATAGAGCCAAAGCCATTTTCATTTCACCGCTGTCGACTCTGTGTTGCAATTCTTCGAGTCCCCGGATTCCTCCGACGAAATCGATTCGTTTGTCCGAACGTAAATCTTTTATACCCAAAATATCCCTGAGAATTAGGTCGGAAGATATAGTTACATCGAGTATTCCTATGGGATCGTTATCGTCGTATGTACCTTCTTTTGCCGTTAAGGAATACCATTTTCCATCTATATATAGAGAAAAATTATGTAGCTTTTTCGGTTTATATATTTGCACTCCTTTTTCTTCGACAATGAAATTTTCTTTTAGTTTTTCAAGAAATTCATGAGGGGTAAGTCCGTTCAGGTCTTTTACAACTCGGTTGTAATCGATAATCTGTAATTGAGATGCAGGGAAGCAGACTGCTAAGAAATAATTGTATTCTTCGTCACCGCGATGATTGGGATTTTGCCGGGCTTTTTCATTCCCCACTAGGGCGGCAGCAGCCGTTCGGTGATGTCCGTCAGCAATATATAAACTGGGAATTTGTGCAAATAGTTCTGTAATTCGAGCTATCGTTTTATCGTTGTCGATTACCCAAAAATGGTGTCCGAATCCATCGGGAGCTACAAAATCATATTCAGGAGAAACAGAAGTTTCTTGTTTGATGATTGCATCGAGTTCTGTATTATCAGGATAAGCGAAGAATACCGGTTCGATGTTGGCATTATTGATACGCACATGTTTCATACGGTCTTCCTCTTTATCTCGCCGAGTAAGTTCGTGCTTTTTAATTGCTCCCGACATATAGTCTTCGACGCATGCACCTACGACCAATCCATATTGAGTATGTCCGTTCATGGTTTGAGCGTAGATGTAATAATGTTCTTTGTTATCTTGTACCAACCAACCTTTCTCTTGGAACATATTAAAGTTCTCTACCGCTTTTTGATAAACTTCTGGGCTATGTTCGTCCGTACCGGAAACGAAATCGATCTCAGGTTTAATAATATGGTAGAGCGATTTTTCATTGCCATCAGCTTCTTGGCGCGCTTCTTCTGAATTGAGAACATCATAAGGCCGTGAGGCCACCTGCTCGACGAAATCTTTCGGAGGACGTATTCCCTTGAATGGTTTAATCTTTGCCATAGTAGATAGAGGTTAGGTTAGTTATTATTTATTGGAGAGGATAATCGTTTGTTCACGATCCGGTCCCACCGATACAATTTGGATAGGTACTTGTAATTCTTTTTCCAAAAATGCGATATAATCATTGAACTTCTGGGGAAATTCTTTTTCTGTGTGAATCTTAGTCATATCGGTTTTCCAGCCCGGAAGTTCTACATAAACCGGTTCAATATTTTCTTCAATAGAGTAGGGGAATTCAGTAGTTTCTTTTCCATTTATCCGATAAGCGACACAAGCCTTAATGGTTTCGAAAGAATCGAGAACATCGCTTTTCATCATGATTAGTTTGGTTACTCCATCTATCATAATTGCGTATTTCAAGGCTACCAAATCGATCCAGCCGCAGCGTCGTTCTCGTCCTGTCACAGCACCGTATTCATGGCCGAGGTCTCGTATTTTCTTTCCGGTTTCGTCGAATAGTTCAGTTGGAAAGGGGCCGCTTCCTACCCGGGTACAATAGGCCTTGAATATACCATACACTTCTCCGATTTTACTAGGAGCAACTCCCAATCCGGTACATGCCCCGGCACATACGGTATTCGATGACGTGACGAACGGGTAAGAACCGAAATCGACATCGAGCATCGTTCCTTGCGCTCCTTCGGCGAGGATAGATTTTCCTTCTTTCAGGTAATGATTGATAACGTGTTCGCTGTCAATGATTTTAAATCTTTTCAAGTATTCGATAGCTTCGAACCATTTGGGTTCCAATTCGTCTATGTTGTAATCGTAATTAAGAGAGCGAAGAATATTTTCGTGTTTAGTTTTTGCCGTGGTATATATTTTTTTGAAATCGAGGAATATGTCGCCTACGCGAACACCGTTTCTACTGATTTTATCGGAATAGGTGGGTCCGATACCTTTTCCTGTGGTCCCGATTTTGGAGCTTCCTTTCGCAGCTTCATAAGCCGCATCGAGAATTCGGTGTGTGGGTAAAATCAGGTGAGCTTTTTTTGAAATGTAGAGGCATTGGGTGAGATCGTGTCCGCTTTCGGCTAAACTTTCGGCTTCTTCTTTGAACAGAATAGGATCCAAAACTACGCCATTCCCGATGATATTTATTTTCCCTCCTTGAAAAATACCCGAAGGAATAGAGCGTAAAACATATTTTTCGCCTTTGAATTCCAGTGTATGGCCGGCATTGGGGCCTCCCTGAAAGCGAGTGATTATATCATAATTGGGTGTCAATACATCAACGACTTTACCTTTACCTTCGTCGCCCCATTGCAATCCTAAGAGAACATTGACTTTCATAATTTGAGTGTTATGTAAACTTTAATTCGGTTTATTTCTTTTCGATTTTATCTTTTTTGTTTTTGTTGCTACATCGGCTACAAATGCCATAGACATATAGGGTATAGTACGATGTATTGAATTTATTGAATTTGCGAGTATTCAAATTGGACATCAAATCCAAATCTTTTACTTCCCTGACTTTACCACATTTCATACAGATGAGATGATGATGGTTGGCATTATATACTCGTTCATACTGTGCCAGATTACTCCCGAATTGGTGTTTGCGCACTAAGTTGGCTTCGAGTAACAGATCTATCGTGTTATAGACCGTGGCTTTGCTTACTCTGTATCCATTTTGGATCATAGCTTCATATAGAGTTTCTACATCGAAGTGTTGAGTTGTCGTGTATATTTTCTCCAATATAGCAAACCGTTCCGGGGTTTTTCGTAAATTCCGGGATTGTATAAACAACTGTTTTACAGTTTCTTTTGATTTTTCTTCTGGCATGGTAAACAACCTATGTTACAAATTTAGCTATTTTTGTATTACAAGCAAAACAAATTCAGTTTGAATCGTATCTCGAAAATTCTTTGAACAGTTCCTTTTCTTGGTTTAATTCATCGAATAAGTTACTGTATAACTCATTGTTCTCGAATGAGTTTTTTAAATACGACAGAATATAGACAGAAAGTTTGTCATGATGTACGGCTTGTTTGAGATAATTGACGGCAGGAAAAGCTAAATTGACATTTGGGTCTGCCACTTTTTTTAGTGCGATATCGGCTATCTGCTCGAATATCGAAATGTCGTTTATTTCGTGGTGGTCGATAAGCCAAGCTGTCGCTAACTGCAATCCGGTATACTGTCGTATCATCTTGTCGGAGAGACTCCATGACAGTGCTTTTCGAGGTGCGAATCGGAGTCGGCGGAACAGGCTTTTACAGCATATATCGGCAATTTCGATATTGGGCATATTCGTGACCCACTTTTCTGCTTCATCTTCATTAAATTCATCTGCGGGGTAGAGCATAGGCGCCAGCATCATCGATTCACGCACGGCAGTATCGTTCCACAAAGCATTTGCCAGTTGAGCATCGGCCGGTATCTCTTCGGCTATTTTTTTTAACAGGGGTAATGTTAGTCCAAAGTTTATTTTGTAGTTGGCTCCGAGATTTCTCATGTTTTGAGAAACGATCCCGTTCATTGCCTGTCTGAATTTAAGTTTTATGTCTTTGATTTTTTGTTGCATGATGTGTAATCGAAATTTGTTGCAAGATACAAATTAAAAATAAGCGAGTAAAGATGTTTTGTAGAAAAAGAGCACCCCGATATATCTGGCATATATCGGGGTGAGGGTAGTATCGTTGTATCGATTATTTACAAACAACGGGTATAGACGTATAGATAGGCAGAGGAGAATAGTCTTTGGAGTATCTCAACATTTGCTCGGCATATCCTTCGTTATAGGAGATTTGTATGTCGGTTATATTTCCGTTCTCGTCGGTGATAGGTGTATAGACCGGATTTACAAATCCTTTGTACGGAGCTATGTGTAGGTTTTCATATCGAGCCAATACCTCATTGTGCAAATCTTGGTCGACAATTACTCCATACTCCTCGACTAAGTTTTTACCGCTTTCGTAATCACCTTCCGATTTTATCCGTTGTACTTCGGCCAGTAATTTACCGAACAAACTCCGTAGTTTTTCATAATCATTGATGACAACGTAAGTTTTTCCATCACGTTTAGCAAATTCCACGACATTGTCGGCTTTACCATGTTCGTAGGCCCAACGGGCGATTAATTGGCGATTACGCATGTGCGACTCTTCTATGTTTTTTCCCGGTTCTATGCGGGTGAGCTGAGTCATGAGTCCGTTCATCATATATTTGTAATAAGCTGCTTTGTAAGCATCTTCCGAAGGAAGAAGACCTAATTCCAATATTTTGGGATCGGCCATATAATATAGAGCGAACAAGTCGGCACGAGTTTCTTCCAATGTGGAGCTATATGCTTTTAATGCATCGGGATCTACACCGGGTAACAATTTACCGGATCCATGACCCAAGCATTCGTGTAAATCGGTGTGAAGGTTGTCGGCTTGGAAGAGGTAGTTATTCATTAAATTCCGTTCGGTATCGCTCCATACGAACTCATCGTTGAATCCGTTACCTTGTGCTGCTTTCTCGTAAGCCTCGGTAATGTTTTCGATCGTTACCGATTTTGATCCGTGAATGTGGCGAATCCAGTTAGAGTTGGGTAAATTGATACCTATGGGGGTGGAGGGGTAACAGTCTCCGGCTAACATGGCCGCTGTGATTACTTTGGCTGAAACACCTTTTACTTTATCTTTTTTGAATCGAGAATCCACCGGAGAATTGTCTTCGAACCATTGAGCATTATCGCTGATCGTATGAGTCCGTTCCGATGCTTCGAGATTTTTAAAGTTGACGATAGATTCCCAGCTCGCTTTCATACCCAATGGATCGCCGTAAGTTTCGGTAAAACCGTTGACAAAATCTACTTGGGAATCGAGATCTTTTACCCAGAGAATGGCATATTCGTCGAATTGTTTCAAATCACCGGTTTGGTAATAATCGATGAGTTTCTCGATGACTTCTTTCTGTTGTTCGTTTTCTGCTACGCCGGCAGCTTTTTCGAGCCAATATACAATCTTCTCGATAGCTTCGGTATAGAGTCCGCCCACTTTATAGGTTTCTTCTACGATTTTTCCGTCACGTTTTACTAAACGACTATTCAGTCCGTACGAGATAGGAGTTTCGTCTTTGGGATTTTTCATTTTGTTGTAAAACGCTTCTGCCTCGGCCTGAGTCACACCATCGTAATAATTGCATGCCGAGGTGACGATGAGGTCTTCACCGGCAGCTTGATTTACTCGTTTGGGCATGACCGAGGGATCGAAAATAACAGGAGTCAATGTATTGAGTAGATCGTCTACACTTGCACCAGTAGTTAGAGGAAGTGTTTTAGGGTCGAGCGATTTAACAGCTTCGGTAAAAAATTCTTGTGAAAATTCGGGAACAAATTTGTCACAGCCGTAGTGATGGTGAATTCCATTTGAAAACCACACCCGTTTCAGATAAACTTCAAAATTTTTGAAATCCTGACTTTCGCGGTCTCCGGTATAGTTTTGATAGATTGCTTCGAGAGTGCGGCGAATGGCCAAGTTCCATTTTCCGTTTTGGTCATAAAGTATATCCCGGCCGTATGCCGCAGCTTCGGAGAGGTAATAAACCAATTCTTTTTGTTTTAAAGATAATTCCTCGAATCCGGGAACTTTGTAACGCAGGATTTCAAGATCGGCAAACGATTCTACGGTGTAATCGAAGTCGTCTTTTTCCTGTTTGGTAGCACAAGATGCTAAGATAAGCAATGAAGCCATTGTACAAACAATTTTTTTCATATAACGTGATTTTTTGAAATTTGGTTTATTCTACATACAAGACTAACCCTTTCAAATATTCACCTTCTGGGTGATAGATATTAACCGGGTGGTCGGCGGGTTGAGTCAGTTGGTGTAAAATGCGGATATTGCGTCCCGATTGTGCTGCGGCACTGAAAACAGCCAATCTGAAATTTTCTTTACTTACTACTTGCGAACAAGAGAATGTGAATAATATTCCTCCCGGACGAATTTTTTCGAATGCTTTTGCATTCAGTTTCCGATAACCTTGCAAAGCATTATTCAATACTTTTTTATGTTTTGCAAATGCCGGTGGATCGAGAATAATTAAATCATATTGATCTCCCATAGTATCCAAAAATTTGAACGCATCTTCGGCAAATGCTTGATGCCTGTTATCTCCGGGAAAGTTCAACTCTACATTTTTGCAGGTCAGATCGATAGCTTTCGAAGAGCTGTCGACCGAATGTACCAATTTGGCATTACCCCGCATGGCGTAAAAAGAGAAACCGCCGGTATAGCAGAACATGTTTAAAACCGATCGTCCGTGAGCGTAGCGTTCGAGCAAGGCCCGGTTTTCCCGTTGGTCGACGAAGAACCCGGTCTTTTGTCCACGAACCCAATCGACATAAAATTTCAGTCCGTTTTCCGTGGCGATGTTAGGAGCGTCGCCCCCCAACAGATATTCGTTTTCTGCATCAAGTTCTGCTTTATAGGGGAGAGTAGTTTCCGATTTGTAGTAGATGTTGTCTATCGCATTTCCCAAAACCGATTTCAACGCTTGGGCTATTTGATGACGGGCGTAATGCATGCCCGGTGTATGAGCTTGCATGACAGCCGTTTTATTATATAAGTCGATGATAAGCCCCGGTAAATTGTCTCCTTCTCCATGCACCAATCGGCAGGTATTGTTATACTCTCCGTTAAGGAGACCAAGACTTAATCGCACATTATATGCCTCTTGCAATCTTTTGAAGTAGAATTGCTCGTTTATTTCTTCCTGTTTAAAAGTCAATATACGAACGGCAATACTACCGATTTGGTATTGGCCTATACCGATAAAATTTCCTTGATGGTCTGTTACCTCGACGATATCTCCTTCTTCCGGTTGTTTCTCAAAGCGATATATCGCTCCTGAGAATACCCATGGGTGGAATCTGTGGAACGAGTCTTCTTTCCCCGGTTTTAATGTTATTTTAATATAGTCCATAGTCTGTTACTTAAAGAAAAATCGGAATATATCGTTTCCATTAGCATAAATCAATAATGCAAATAGGAAGAGCATGCCTCCCATTTGTGCGTATTCCATAAATTTATCGTTCGGTTTCCTTCTTGTAATCACTTCGTATAGTAGGAATAAGACATGTCCTCCGTCAAGAGCAGGAATAGGTAAAATATTCATGAAGGCTAATATGACCGATAGAAATGCCGTCATGCTCCAAAAAGCCTCCCAGTCCCATGTTGCCGGGAATATACTTCCGATAGCTCCAAATCCTCCTAAACTTTGAGCTCCTTCTTTGGTGAATACATATTTCATACTACTTACGTAGCTCTTCAATTTGTCCACTCCCAATTCTATCCCTTTGGGAAAAGATTCCCAGAATCCATAATGTTCTGTGACTATTGCATAACTATCGCTCAAAGGAGCAATGGCTATGCCTAATCGTCCCAAAGAATCTGTCATGATTTCTGTCGTTTTCACTTCTGAGCCTCGGGAGTAGACAACCGACACGCTGGTGTTAGGTTTGGATTCCAGTATTTTGTGCATTTCATTTAGTGATGATGCCTTTTCTCCATCGATCGATTCTATATGGTCTCCCTTTTGCAGACCGGCTCGTGCTGCCCCGGTGTTGGGGGAGGCTTCGAACACGACAGAAGGAATACGGTATAATGCGAACAGTTCTTCTTTATCGATCAATCGCAACATAAAGTTTTTGGGTATTTCGATGGTTACTGTATCGTTATCTCGCAAAACTTTCACCTCTTTGGCATCTACTATTTTTTGAAGGGTCTCGCTCGACATGTAATTCAAATCGACACCGTCGGCTGAGAGAGGAATATCTCCGTTTTGGAATCCTATGTTTCTTGCCGACTCACAGTATTCCATGCCAGCGTAAGCGTTTTTGAACGGTATATAAGATGTTCCCCATGTGTAGACGATCATCGAATAGATGAAGACGGCCAAAATGAAATTAAATACAACGCCCGCTACCATAATTAGGAGCCTTTGCCATGCCGGTTTCGACCGAAATTCCCACGGTTTGGGCGGCTGGCTCATTTGTTCTCTGTCCATCGATTCGTCGATCATTCCCGAAATCTTCACATATCCTCCGAACGGTAGCCAGCCGATTCCATATTCGGTATAGCTATTTTTAGGTTTGAATTTGAAAAGAGAGAACCACGGATCGAAAAACAGATAGAATTTTTCAACCCGAACCTTGAACATTCGGGCGAATATAAAATGTCCGAATTCGTGGAAAATAACTAATATGGAGAGGCTTAATAGTAGTTGTACTGTTTTTATTAAGAATGTTTCCATTAATAATGCTATTTTTATTGATATGATTTAACAAGTTCGGTCGCATAATTGCGGGCTAATTTGTTTGTGTGGACGTAATCCTCATATTCGGGTGACTCGATAAATTCTATGTGCTCCATTGTTTCAGAAACAACGCGGGCAATGTCGGGGTAGGCGATCGTGTCGTTAAGGAAACCGGCTACGGCTATTTCGTTGGCTGCATTCATAATGCAGGGCATATTCCCACCTGTTGCGACAGCGTCAAATGCATATCGTAACAAAGGAAATCGTTCGAAATCGGGATACTCGAATGTGAGTTCGGAGTATTGTTCGAGTGTCAATTTCGGAGCCGAGCTTTCCAAACGAGCAGGATAGGACAAGGCGTATCGAATGGGGAGTCTCATATCTTGGGTCCCCAGTTGAGCTTTAACAGATCCATCTTTGAATTGAACCATAGAGTGCACGATAGATTGCGGGTGTACGGCGATTTCTATGTTTTGAGGGGATACGTCGAACAGCCATTTGGCTTCGATCATTTCAAAGCCTTTGTTCATAAGCGTTGCAGAGTCTATGGTAATTTTATGTCCCATGTGCCACTTGGGGTGTTTTAAAGCATCGCTTTTGGTAACATGCGCCATCTGTTCTGCCGTGAATTTTCGGAATGGTCCGC
>ENA-OROU01002718-OROU01002718.1-human-gut-metagenome-genome-assembly--contig:-NODE-2718-length-12386-cov-2.362501_pt1 | contig 12386 bp, 8 predicted proteins | sample MGYA00242131_ERZ509054 | MGnify/ENA primary metagenome ERZ509054 (study PRJEB26280, sample SAMEA2338749) | human gut metagenome | biome: human gut; feature: human-associated habitat; material: faeces... | reverse complement strand
TCGAACTGCTTGGTGAAGACTTCTTCAACCTGCTCGGGCTCGCCCTTGCGCAGCAGGCCGTGATTAATAAACACGCAGGTCATCTGCTTACCGATGGCACGCGCGCCAAGAGCGGCAACCACAGAAGAATCAACGCCGCCGGAAAGCGCCAGAATAACGCGGTCCTCGCCCACCGTCTCGCGAAAATCGGCCGTCATGCTCTCGACCAGGTTATCCATGGTCCAGTTCTTCTCAAGGCCGCAGATATTAAACAGGAAGTTCGAAAGAATCTGCTGGCCATACTCGGTGTGCTTCACCTCGGGGTGGAACTGCGTGGTGAAAATCTTCTTCTCGGCGTTCTCCATCGCAGCCACAGGGCACACGTCGGTCGAGGCGACAACGGTAAAGCCCTCGGGCACATCGCTCACGGCATCGAAGTGGCTCATCCACACCGTTTGATCGGCGGGAGTGCCCTCGAAAAGCGCACCGCCATTAACATGCAGTTCAGCCGCGCCATACTCGCCCACCTCAGGATGGAAAACGCTGCCGCCAAGCGTGACAGCCGTAATCTGGTGGCCGTAGCAGAAACCGAGCACAGGCACGCCAAGCTCGTAAATCGCAGGATCGACACGCGGCGCATCCTCAGCGTTCACAGACGCGGGGCCGCCCGAGAGAATGATGGCGGAAGGCGCCATTTCGCGAACCTCATCGGCCGTGATATCGCACGGCACGATTTCGGAATACACGTTCAAATCGCGCACGCGGCGAGCGATAAGCTGCCCGTACTGTGCGCCGAAATCGAATACGAGTACTTTCTGGCTAGAAGACGTTGCCTGAGTCACGGCTTGCTCCTTCGTGTGATCTGTCAACCGCGCACGGCACAGGCTTACAACCTTTCCGCAACGCGTTTTTACATGTCTAACTGGCTATCTTACACGAAACATCGCGCGCACGCGCGAACGCATTTTCAAACGCGCAATGCCCACACGACGAAACGAGCGAACTCACCGCAGCGCACGCGGGAGGGGTATCGCCGAGCCAATCGCAGCCGCAGCGAGCATGCACACCACGCCAGATGGCGGGAAGCACATGAACAGCAGCAACACGACCATCACGGGTTGGCGCATGACCGCGCCCATGAGCGACGCGATGCATACCGCCGCGCAGAAAACCGCATCGACGCCCGCAATGAGCGAGAAACCATAGCCCAAGCACACCCCCGAAAAAATAACGGGAAAGAAATGTCCGCCGCGCCACCCGAAATGAATGCATGCTGGCGTGAGCGCCGCCTTCACAAACGCAGTTGCAATAAGCGTCGCAGCCCCGAGCGCCGCATAGGAATCCATAACCATCTGTGTCTGCGATTCGCCCGCAAACAGGGAAAACGGCAAAACCGTTCCGCATATAGAAAGCAAGAGCCCCGCAAGCAATGCCTTAATCACGGGGCGATCGCCCATCGCGCGAGACGCAGCAGCGCTTGCTTTGTCGCTTGCACAAAACGCCCATCCACACGCGACGCCCGCTGCCGCAAGCGGAATAAACCAAGCAAGCTCCGCCCCGCCAACAACGGCTGCTTCAAAACGAGGCATGCCCATGCCCCCTCCAAAAAGCGAGCCCAAGCCAAGGAATGCACCGAGCGCGCCCACAATAGCGCACGCATACACAAACGCCTTCTGCGCTTTAGGAACCTCAATCGCCATCGTATCAAAGCTGCCATCGCCACGCTTCCCTTCACTCGAAAGAGGAGCTGCAAAACCGTATAGCGGGGCCGTGAACAGCGCCGTAAGCGCCGCTTGGCAGCCTAAAACCGTTAACTCGCGAAAATCTGAGCCAAAACGCCTCATACGGTCGCTAACCCAGGTGCACAGGCCCGCAATCACCCCGGTCAAGCCCGCTTCCGGGCCCACGCTGCCGCCGAAAAGCAGCGGTAATAGCGCGGCGATGGACAGCTTGCCCAAATGGTCGTATTCATATCGGCCAGTGCTTTTCACCTTGGCCATAACGTCCGGAAGGTCTTCGGCAGCAATGCCGGTCTTCTTCTCGTAAAGGCCAATCACCACACCACCGAGCACGCAAATAAGGAAGGGAAACAAGGCCACGCCAAAGGGGCCTCGAGAAAGCTCCGGCGCGACGCTATTGAGCCAACTGGAAAGCGCGAGGCGGCCATCGTTCCACAAAAAGCCGAGCCCTGCATCCATCAAAAAGAAGAACGCCCAGACGAAAGCACCTGCAAGAGCGCCCGTCAACACCACGCACGCGACAAAGAGAGCGCGATTCGCAGGCTTTACCAGCTTTGTCATGTCGGCCCCTTTTCATTCACCCAGGACACATTGCCTGATTCAAACGTCAATACCCGAATATGCCTTCATATGCAGTGTAGCAACACGTCCAGCCAGAAACAGGAGTGGCACATTCCCCAAATGCGACCGCCATATAAAGTGATAGGCGAAGAAAGCACTGGCATATCGTCGTGATACAACGTGCCCCGCCCGTTCGCCTGGGCGAAAACGGCGATTCTCGCAATCCGAAAACCGCGACGGCCCTAAGCCAAACTCGCCCAATCAATCGCCGCGCCGCCTGCCCCAAGAAGCAAGGCATTAGTTTTTGAGAACGGACGCGACCCCAAAAATGCCGGCATGCCGCCCGCGGCACGCGATGCGGAAAGGGGCGACGGATGGGTCGAGGCGAGCACGAACTTGTTGCTTCCATAAACAGACACGCCGCATAACGCTGAGTTACAACCTGCTTCAAAATCGTCAGACAAGCAAAGCTCGCCTGACGCAAGGTTGCCCAGAGGGCCATCCGCAGCGCACAGTGCGACTTCCGCAGCAAAATCTTGATTTACGCCCGCAGAAGCGGCGGCTTTTTCGATGAGTTGCTGGGCATGGCGGCCCCATGCAAGGAAAACAACGGGCTGAGGCAACTCGAAGCATGCCTTCACCACATGGCTCGTAAGCACTTGCCAGCCGAGCTTCGCATGGCTGGCCGCCTCATGCTCGCGAACGGTGAGTGTAGTGTTCAGCAGCAGCACTCCCTGGTTCGCCCACGGCGTAAGGTCTCCCGATTTAGGCATTCCGCATCCCAAATCGGCCGCCATCTCCTTATATATATTGCGCAAACTCGGCGGCAGCTTCTCCCCCGCAGGCACCGAAAACGACAAACCCATAGCTTGCCCGGGTCCATGGTAGGGGTCTTGCCCTAAAATCACCGCTCGAACCTCACTTGGAGCACAAGACGCAAGTGCATTCAAAACGTCATCTTGTGGCGGGTAAATCACCTGGTTGATGCGCATTTCTTCAACGCGCGCAAGTAGCTCTTCCGACTTTTGCACAACATGGCTCGGCAGCACCGAGCGCCATTCGTCGATTCCATCCCCGCTTTTCACATGCAACCCTTCCGCTTATTCGCAAACGAAACGCATTGTATCGAAACCGCGTTCCAATAACGATGGCAAACCCGCGCGAAAGCCCAAAGAGCAAACGAGCTCTCGCACGCCTACGCTGGGACATCCTGGCGTGCTACCACTTTAGCGCGTCTCTCGGCTCGCCGGCGCAGCTTCAGCACCACATAGGCGGCGCCAATCGCAGCATAGGCCAACGCGTTCACCACATAGCCCACGAATCCATCGCCACCAGGTTGCGCATATACGGCATGGCCAACCGAAAGCAAAATGCCTTGGAGCACCATAAGCGCCATAAACGGATAGGCGAGCTTTTGCACCTTTTTCCACGTCGAGTGCTCCATAATGCCACGCACCGTGCGAAACGAAGTAATCCACGGCACAAAGAAGCACACCGTAAGCGGCACCCCCACGACGCTCGCAGCAATGAACATGATGATTGACGTAAGACCACCACCCCACGCCTTATCCCAAATAGGAGTGAAAGAAAGCGGAACCATAATGAGCACTTGAATGACGTGCGCGAAAATAACGAAACCGCCAATAATAGACATCTCAGTGCGAACGGAAAGCAGCCGCTTAGTAAACCACCACTTTTTCGGAAATGCTCCGGCGAACATCACGAGCAAATAAAACGCCACGCCCGTATAACAACTCGCGAAAGCCTGCACAACATAATACAGCCACGGAATCCAGCGAACGATATCGACGAATGTGGCCATGCAAGCGGCGATCCACACTGCATAAAACGCGACAGGGCATTTGCGCAGCGCTGGCGCAAAAGCCATCACGAACGCAACGACAATCACGAGCGCAACAACGATATTGGGCACAACGTCTGGAATATACGGCAGCATAAGCTTCCTTTCTTCATGGATACGGCGATTCAGTATAGCCGCCCACAACGTAATTGCTACCATTTATGGCACATATAAGTCGCATTGCGTACACACCTTTGCACAAAACAAGGGGCGCCCGTATGGACGCCCCTTGATACGCGACACCATGACGCGCCGATACGCAGCGTTATCGAGCATTGCCGCCGTCTTGGCACCGCCCAATGAGGAAATAACGTTTAGGCAGCCAGAATGAAGCCCGCGCCCAAGAACAGCACGCAGGTCACGCCGGCGACAATGCCAATGTAAGGCAGCTGCGCCACAGCGTAATCGACGTTATTGATTTTGCACGCTGATGCGCTCATGAGCGTGACGTCGGAATAGAAGCACGCCTGCGCACCGAAGCACGCCGCCGAAATAATGGCGCCAAGCGTCAACGGAATGGAAGCGCCGCATGCCGCAGCAAGCGGCAAAATGATCGGCGTGCACACGGCGGGAATGCTCCAAATGTTCGCGGTGGCGAAGCACACCAAACCAACCAGCACGAACGTAATCACGGGCAACCACGCGGCACTCATGAACGGCGTAGCAACCGAAATAAGATAATCGGGCAGGCCAATCAGATTGATAGCATTGCGGAAGAACAGCGACGCAATGAGCACGGCGGCGATGAACAGCATGTCCTCAAGGCCCTTGTAGCACGCATCACAGAACTTGCCCAGGCTCATAATCTTCGTTGGCACATACAGCACGAAACACACCACGATGGCGCAAATCACGCCATATAGAATGTCGTCCATCAAAATAGTCACCGCAATAACCACAGCCATCGGCACGAGGAATGCCCACAAATGCGGCGTTGCTTCCTTCTCGTCTTTCGTGGAACCGTCGCTGATGGCGCCAAGCACCTCACCCATTTCGTCCTGGTTCATCACGTCGGAAGAATCGGGCCACAGCTTGCCGGTTTTCTTGACGCGCTCGTACGCCTTCTTGATGCCACCCATTTTCGGCACAATGCCAAAAATCACGAGCAGCACGAACAGCACGCACAAAAACGGGTAGAAGAAGTACGGCATGATGGAATAGTAAATGCCCATAGCCGAGTCGCCCAACACGGCGGCTTCAGGCTGCTCGGCGAAGATACCGCTGAAAAACACGACCCACGCGGAAATGGGAATGATCAGGCACACGGGCGCAGACGTGGTGTTGATGATGTAGCACAGCATCTCACGCGGCGTTTTCTTTTCATCGGCGATCGGCAAAATAGTGTTTGCCGTAACCAGAATGGACAGGTAATCGTCGATGAAGATGATCACGCCGCACAGCCACGTGAGGAACAGCACCTGGCGCTCGCTTTTGACGTATTTACGCGCCCAGTTCGCCATGGCCGTAGCGCCGTTGCTTTGACGCAGCAACTGCACGAAGCACCCGAACAGCAAGCAGATAATCACGATGTAGTTGTTGTCGGCGTCGCACGCCGCATCGAGCAACGCCTGCACCGTAGGCTCGAAAAAGTCGGCCCCGTAGTAGAACAAGAAGCCCAAAATGCCCGAAAGCAGAATGCTGAAAACGCATCGGCGCGTGATGAACGCGAACACGAAGAAGCTCAGCATGGGAATCAACGTGATGATTCCTAGATTGCCACCATCCACTGTTTTCCTCCTAAGTATTGATGGTTGGTTCTGTCATTCAAAGAAAACCCTAGAGTTTCCCGAGCACTTCCGTCCTCGCTCCGACGTCATCTTCGAAATACCGTTTGATCTCGGCGACCCTCTCGTCGCTTGGCGCAGTGAATTCTTGCTGCCGCGAACCAATATTGTGAGCTTTAGCGATGCCGAGCGCGTGGTAAGGCAAAAGCGTGATGCGACGAATACCGCATTCGCGAACGATATCGCCCGCCGCTCGAATGGCAGCTTCACCGTCGTTCACTCCAGCGATAAGCGGCATGCGCACCGTAATCTTTGGAAGAATCGCCTCATCGGCCGAAAGCAACCGCACGTTCGCGAGAATCGGCTCAACCGAAACGCCCACGAATTCGCGATGAACCTCGTCATCGACGGCCTTGATGTCGAACAGCACATCGGTCACGCCAGGACGAGAGACAAGTTCGAGCAAAGCCCGCGACGAGCCAAAGCCCGACGTGTCCACGCAGCTTGAAATGCCTCGAGCCGCAGCGGCGTCAATGAGCGCGCCGGCGAATTCCGCGTGAGCGAGCACTTCCCCACCGCTCACCGTGAGACCGCCGCCCGTATTGTCGTAGAATCCCTTGTCTTTCTCGACCTCGGCAAGCACCTCGCCAACCGTCATGAGCCGCGCAACGGGGCGCAGCGCATTCGCAAAACAGCCATCGGCGCAAGCCAAACACACCGTGCATCGTGAGCGGTCGATTGAAACGCCGGCATCGCCGAAAGAAATGGCATGGGCCGAACACACTTCGACGCAATGTCCACAGCCGATGCAATTCGAGGGGCTCACGATGAGCTGCTGCTCATTCTTGATGAGCTCAGGATTGTGGCACCACGCGCACTTCAGCGGACAGCCCTTCAAAAACACCGTCGTGCGAATACCCGGCCCATCTTCGGTCGAAAACTTTTGAATGCTGCCGACAAGAGCCGAAGGCTCCCCTTCCGTATTCAATTCCACATCGAAATCGTCGAAACCCACGAGCCAGCCTTCGTCTTATGCTGACAGGTGTGCAGTGCGCGCGATAATCGCATCTTGCGCAGAGCGGTCGAGCTCAGTGAAATACGCCATGTATCCAGCGACGCGCACCATAAGGCCGCGATAGTGCTCCGGGTTTTCCTGAGCTGCGAGCAATGTTTTATTATCGACGACGTTGATTTGAATATGCTCGCCACCATGCTGGAAGAACGTGCGAATCACGCCTTCGATAATGCGGCGGCCGCCTTCGCCCTGCACGCCCTTGGGGTCGAAGCGCAGGTTGAACAGCGCACCTTCCTGCAAATCGGGCTGGTCAATCGCGGCAACCGACTTCACCGTGGCCGTAGGTCCGCAAATATCGCGGCCCATCATGGGGCTCGACGCATCGCAGAAAGCCTCACCCGCCAGGCGGCCATCGGGCAGCGCGCCAGTCACTTCGCCATGTGGGATGTTCATCGTTTGCGAGTCAATGCCAAACGCATAATGGCCACCGCGTGCATCGGGCCAGCTTTGAACCTCGTCGGCCACATAGTGCATCATTTCGCGATAAATGCCATCGACATGGGGCGAATCGTTGCCGTATTTCTCAGGCTTGTTGAGCAGCAGCTGGCGCAGGCGCTCGTAGCCTTCGAAATTCGCGTCGCAGGCGGCGATGAGCTCATCCATCGTCACGTCGCCGTCTTCAAAAACGCACTTCTCAACAGCAGCAATGCAGTCGGCCAAATTCGCCGCACCCGTCACATACATGCCGCAGGTCGAAACGCTTGCTCCGCCCTGCTGCACCGACTTGCCGCTTTCCACGCAGCCCGCCGTGACCATGCTCGCAAAAATCACCGGGTAGCGATTCATATGGATTGATTGCATCAGGTTGTAGCCAATGCGAATTTGATCATACGCATGAATGATTTGCTTCTTCAGAGCGTCTTTAAACTGCTCGATATTGGTGAATTCGCGCGGATCGCCCGTGCGCAAGCCCATGAGCTTGCCCGTGCGCGGGTCGATGCCATTGTGCAGCACGAACTCGACCATCTTGCCCATGTTCACGTATCCCGCATCAGGGCTGCCATCGGTTCCGCCGCCGCCAGGGCCCGCCTGAATGCAGCCGACAATGGTCCAATCGCGCGCGTCTTCAAGCGTACCGCCTTTGCCAAGCGCCATCTTCATAGCAGTTTCGTCATTGAAGAAACCAGGGTTGGCCTGGCCTTCTTGAATCATTTTGCATCCGAAGTCGATGAGCTCGTGCGGCGTGGTGTCACATACGCGCAACGCCATGACGGGCTGCGTGGTTTGCAAATCGTCGGCTGCTTGCAGGCACAGAAGCGACAAATCGTTGCTCGCATCGCTTCCGTCGCGCTTCATGCCGCCTACCACAAGAATCTGCCACATGGGATAGCCCGCGAATGCCGTGGCGTACCACGTATCGCGCACCTCATACACCTCGCACGCCTTCAGATACAGGCATTCGACGAGCTCGAGCGCCTCATCGCGCGTAAGAACGCCTTCATCGATGACGTCTTTTTTATAGAAGGGCCACATATACTGATCGAAGCGGCCAAAACCGCATGCCGTCGTGCACACCTCAATATGGAACATCACATGCACGAACCACACCATTTGCACCGCCTGGGCAAAGGTTTGCGGCGGGTTTTCAGGAACGACGCGGCAATTCTCGGCGATACGGCGCAGCTCGGCAGCGCGCACCTCGTTGGAGCATGCCGCAGCCTGACGCTCCGCCTCGTCGGCCATGCGATGAGCATACGTCACAAGGCCCTGCGCCTGAATAATGCATGCGCGCCAGAAATCGACCTTCGCAGCGTCTTCCTGGGTTTGCGGAACGCACGAATCAATGTTGCGCTGGCATTCCTCGATATATCCGCGCATACCCACACGCAGCACTTTTTCATGGTCGCACGTCGTCTCTCCCGACACGCCATTCTCCAAGCCAACGCACAAAATATCGTCGGCCTCGAGCTGCTGAATATATTCAGGCATCGCGGCATCGGAAATATCTTCCATCGATTTGCCCTGCCAATACGGCAGAGTTTCCAGAATGGTCGCCTTGTCTTCAGGCGAAATACGATAAGGGTCCTTTGGACGTGTGCTGAATTCATCGATATCGCGCACGTACCAGCTGCTGCTTTGGAAATCGGGATGCAGATTCGCACCGCGATAGGCATTCGTTGGCGTACCCACAATAAGCTCGTCATCGAAAATCATGCAGCTCATGTGTTCAAGAATATGATTGACGACCTTCGCGCGGAAAACGGGCACCGCATCGCCCGCAAACTGCTTGTAAGCCTGCGTTTGCAGTACCAAATGTTCGGCCGTAATACACGGCGTGGTGTTGAAATGGCGTTCCCTCATGCGATCGATACGTGGCGTACGCATTGCATTCCTCCATATAACGAAAAAGGCGGCCTCGGGCGAAATGCCGCAAGCCGCCGATCGCGCACGCGAAACGTCAGCTTCGATAGCACTCCGCGTTCCCGCGACAGTGCGACGGGTATTCCCCGCCGCCCCAAGGCGCCGCACACGAACCCATGCGGTCCCTTCGGCTTTCGGCCTTCACCATCACGGCAAGCTGGTTCGGCTTACCACCGTGACTGAATGCTCGAAAGCGGCCTCTATCAAAGCGATAAAATTGCAGATGTCAGGGTAACGCACTTGCTAAAGCTTTCGTTTCAAAAACGTTAACAAATTCGTTTTTTCATATTGAACGCCGGACAAGAGCCCCTGTAGCTGAAACTAGGCGAACATCATGAAGATTTTCGCAAGCAAAAATCCAATAAAGCCGCATGCCGGAAACGTGATGATCCACGCCATGAGCATGTTTTTTGCAATGGACCAATTCACGCGCTTGAGCGATTTCGCGGCGCCCACGCCCATAATGGCAGACGTGTTGCAGTGGCCCGTCGACACCGGCATGCCAGTAAGGCTCGCGACCAAAAGCGTAAACGTCGTGGAGAAGTTCGCCGCACAGCCCTGATATTTCTCGAGCTTCACCATATCCATGCCGACCGACTTGATGATGCGCTTGCCGCCCAAAATTGTGCCGAGCGAAATGGCGGCGGAACAAATAACCATAATCCACAGCGGAAAGCCGCTCGAATCGGGCGTGGAGCTGCCGAACGAAAGCGCGATGCCCAGCATGGCGATAGACATGAATTTCTGACCATCTTGAGCGCCGTGCAAGAAGGAAAGCGCCACCGCTGCAATGTCTTGAATGATGGTGAAAAGCTTATTGGCCGCCTGGCGTTGCACGAATTTGAAAATCCACTCGATGAGGCGCGTGAAAAGCCAGCCAAGCACGAAACCAGCGACCAAGGAGAAAACCATACCGTAAATGACCTTCGCCCATTCGGTGGGAACGACGCCTGCCCAGCCGTTCATGGCAATGGCGCCACCGGTAATGCCGGCGATCAACGAATGTGATTTCGAGCACGGAATGCCGAAATACCAACACGCGATGCCCCACAAAATGGCGCCTATCATAGCCGCAACCAGAGCGTATAACGCTGAATTAGTATCACCTGAAAAGTCGACCATGCCAAACATGGTTTTCGCCACAGCGGTAGAGATGTAGGTCATGCCCACAAGGCCCACGAAATTAAACACAGCGGCAAGCGCAATAGCGCCATTCGGGGAAAGACAACGAGTAGAAACGACCGTCGCGATAGCGTTTGGGGCATCAGTAGCGCCAGAAACTGCAGTTACGCCAATGACCAGAATCAAAATGACGAACAAAATGGGCTGAGCCATTGCGTGCGACAAAAAATCAAAAAACGTGAGAGCCACGAAGCACCTCGTATGTAAAAGCGGCCAAATGCATGACGCGGTTTATTGTACCGAAGTTTTACCTATGTTTTACGAACACGCACAATCTGGGGAAAAGTCACGAATGCGGCACAACTTCCATCTTGGCACGACTCACTAAAAAGTTGCTAGGCCTACATATGGCATTTCAGCGGTTCTGGGTCTCGCTTTTTGACACGAACGCATCGTTGCACGCCTGCGGCAACATTAATGCGATACGATGCAACCAAAACAAGAAACGAACCAAGGCTCGATCTTTGATACGACGAGATGGAAGGAATGGAATGGCATCTCAATCTACCATCGGCATTATTGGCGCAATGGATGTCGAGGTCGCACTCCTCAAGAAGCAAATGCAGAAATGCGGCGAAGTGCATACGACCGCGTTTTCCGGCATGGAATTCATCGAAGGCGTCATTGGCCAGACGAGCGTCGTCGTTGTGAAGTGCGGCGTGGGCATGGTTAACGCAGCCACCTGCACGCAAATCCTCATAGACCGTTTCGGCGTGGGAGCAGTGCTCAACACCGGCATCGCCGGCTCGCTCGACGCGGCCATTGAAATCGGCGATGTGGTTGTGGCGACCGATGCCGTGAACCACATCATGGACGTAAGCAACCTGGGTTACGCCGTGGGCCAAACGCCGGGCGCCGACACGCTCGCCTTCCCCATGGATGAAAAACTCAGCTGCGCCGTCGTCGACGCTGCAGCCAAAATTGGCGTGACGACGCATAGGGGCCGCGTCGCATCGGGCGACCGTTTCGTATGCAGCGATTCCGAAAAGCAGCGCATCACAAAAGCCTTCGACGCCAAATGCTGTGAGATGGAAGGCGCCGCCATCGCGAACGTGTGCCACCTTGCAAACACTCCCTGCGCAATCGTGCGCGCAATTTCCGACAAGGCCGACGGGTCATCGAGCGTCGACTATCCCACCTTCGAAGTCCAAGCAGCACATCATTGCGCCGAACTTGTGATCCACGCAATCTCGAGCCTCGCATAAAAAGGGTTCGCTATACCAAGAAGGCCGGACGAGCATTAAGCGCGTCCGGCCTTTTCGTTCGCAACCTGGGTTCCCTCACGCCCGCTGCATCAATAAAGGGCGAAGCCTGGATGGGAGAAAACGATTCTACGATTTTTTCCGCTCGGGAATATCGCCATGGCGATACGCTTCAAGCAAACGCTCCAAATCGGCAACGTGCGCCTTGAGCTTCGCGCCCGTATCGGTATCGGCAACAAGCGTGCGCACGCCTACGCGTTCCACTACACGACGCGAAGAATGAATATCAAGCTCACGCTCAACGGCGGCTTGGGCCGATTCGAGGGGCTCGTGCGCGGCGAGCACAAAACCGTGCGAATTCGAGATAAGCGTATAGCCCGCAATGCCCGTTGTAGGCTGATACGCTTTCGAGAAACCACCGTCGATCATGATGACCTTGCCATTGCATTTCACCGGGTCTTCGCCATCTTTCACTTTCACGGGTACATGGCCGCAAATGATATGAGACGTTTCAGGGTCAAGGCCAAAATCACGGAAGATACCCGCAAACACGTCCTCGTTGTCGAGAAGCGTATAGAAGGGGTTCTTCACCTCTTTGCGCGCTGCCTTATCGGCAATAAGATAGAGCTCGAAAGTTGCCATCTTGCTCTTCGCAAACAAGGGAGACCCCTCGCCCAGCCACAAATACCACAGCATATCGGC
>ENA-OROU01002712-OROU01002712.1-human-gut-metagenome-genome-assembly--contig:-NODE-2712-length-12400-cov-4.780154_pt1 | contig 12400 bp, 6 predicted proteins | sample MGYA00242131_ERZ509054 | MGnify/ENA primary metagenome ERZ509054 (study PRJEB26280, sample SAMEA2338749) | human gut metagenome | biome: human gut; feature: human-associated habitat; material: faeces... | reverse complement strand
GCCAGGTCGGTATAGTCCTTGTACGGGTCGTGGCGCTCAACTTCAAAGTCGGTGGCGGCATCGACCAGCGCGCGGCCTGCGTCGCTCACCGTGTCGGCATCCCCCACATATACGTCGCAGCTCAAACCGGCACCCAGCAGAGCATCCAGGCCGCGGTCCACAGCGATGACGTGGTCGCACTCCCCTGCTAGCCTACGCAACAGATCCGCGCTCGCCACCACGGGCGAGCCGCAGACCACTAATACCTTACAAACCACAGCCCTCGCCTATCCCTCAAACGCCAGCACGTGATCCAGATCCAGGTCCTTATAGCTGTCGATAAAGAAATCGCAGTTGGCGCGTACGTCGTCGCGCTTCATGCGGCCGTGCGGGTCATAAATACCCACACGCTTAAAGCCAGCGACCCCAGAGCTCTTAAGCCCAAAGACGGCATCCTCAAACACCCAGGCGCGCTCAAACTTGTGCCCATGGCGCTCCTCCAGACGGCGCAGAGCCAGCTCGTACACATCGGGGAACTGTTTGGAGCGTCCTGCCTCACCCGTCGTGGTAACAAACTCCATGTACGCGTCGAGCCCGGCTCCCGCAAGCGCAGATTTAACCAGCTCGGCTGGCGTGGACGTGGCAACGCACATGGCAATGCCCGCCGCCTTCGCCTGCTCCAAAAATGCCAGGAGCCCCTTGCGCGGCGGCACCTTGGAGTAGCCATCGATCAGGATGTCGCTCAGCTCGCGATACAGCTCTTCGCCATTCGCGCCAATGTCCCAGGTGTCGTGGTAGGCCTGGCACTCGTCCTCGAGCGACAAATGCTCAAACTGGGCAAAATCGTCGACCGTTACGTCAACTCCGTGGCGGTGCAATAACTCGGGCTGGGCATAGGCCCAAACGGGGGTGCTATTAACCAGCGTGCCGTCGCAATCGAAAATAAAAGCAACATTGGGAGCGGCGGTCTGGAACATATACGTACCTTTCGATGTCAAATGGTAAACAACCTGCTAAAAACGTTTTACCAAACGTTAATCTTAATAGTTTAGAAACTCTATTTGGTAAAACTGTCAAGAGTTTTACCATCGCAATTCTGCCAGTGGTCTAAACATGGCGCTTACCGATTAAACGCCGCCCAAAAACCACTTTCCTTCATAAAAGTAACGTACAGGTGTTATCGTAGTTTCTGCCGAAAGTTCCACCGAGCACGCGAGGTGGAACGAATCATAGAACTATCGCCGTCCCTTCGATTCGTGCAGCCTTGGACCTTTCGCATCTAGTCACCAAGGCAACACGCTGCCGCGTCATGATGGGATCAAACGTGAGCGATACAAAGCTAAAGCCAACGGCTAAAAAGCCCGCAACCCGTAAAGCCGCCCCGCACGCACCGGAGCTCACCAAGGACGATGTCTATCTATTTGGCATCGGCACGTGGGAGCGCAGCTGGGAAAAGATGGGCGCGCACCCCGACACGCAGAACCGTACGCGCGGCTGGCGCTTTTGCGTTTGGGCGCCCGATGTAAAGAGCGTGCATGTCATTGGCGAATTTAACGACTGGGATGAAGAAGCCAACCCTCTGGTGCCCGTGCATACGAGCGCTATTTGGGAAGGCTTTATTCCTGGCGCCGAGCAGGGCCAGCTCTATAAGTACCTCATCGAGACCAACGAGGGCGAAAAGCTCTACAAGGCCGATCCATACGCCTTTAAGGCTGAGTGCCCTCCGGGTACCGCCAGCGTGCTGTGGACCCTCGATGGCTATAAGTGGAACGACGCCGCGTGGCTCAAGCGGCGCGCCGGCCACAACCACATGTCGCAGCCGCTGAACATCTACGAGGTGCATATTGGCTCGTGGAAGCGCCACGGCGACGCGCCGCAGGGCGAGCCGGACGAGTACGGCAACTATCCCGGCCCCATGGATCCCTTCCCCGCGCAGCGCGGCGAGTTTTACACCTACGACGACCTGTCGGTGGAGCTCGTGGACTACGTGCGCGACATGGGCTACACGCATATCGAGGTCATGCCGCTCATGGAGCATCCCTTCGACGGCTCCTGGGGATACCAGACGACCGGCTACTATGCCGCCACGTCGCGCTATGGCGACCCGCAGCAGCTCATGCACTTTATCGATGCGTGCCACGAGGCAGGCATCGGCGTGATCATGGACTGGGTGCCCGGCGGTTTTTGTGCCGACTCCCACGGCCTTGCTACCTTTAACGGCCATATGCTGTTTGAGCACGAGATTCACCCCAACTGGGGCACACACAAGTTCGACTTCGCCCGTGGCGAGGTCCGCTCCTTCCTGGTTTCCAACGTGCTGTACTGGCTCGAGAACTTCCACGTTGACGGCATTCGTATGGACGGCGTGTCCAGTATGCTGTACCTCAACTTTGGCATCGACGATCCGGGGCAAAAGAAGTTCAACAAGTACGGTACCGAGGAGGACCTGGACGCCAGCGCATTTATCCGCCAGGTCAACTGCGCCGTGGAGGCACACTACCCCGACGTGATGATGATGGCCGAGGAGTCCACCGCGTGGCCGCTCGTGACCTATCCGCCGCAGGACGGCGGCCTGGGCTTCCACTACAAGTGGGACATGGGCTGGATGAACGACACCCTGCACTACATGCAGACCGATTTTCCGTGGCGCCCCGGCAACCACGGGCTGCTCACGTTCTCCATCATGTACGCCTTTACCGAGAACTTTATCTGCCCGCTGAGCCACGACGAAGTCGTGCACGGCAAGTGCTCGCTGATCGGCCGCATGCCGGGCGACTGGTGGCGCCAGTTTGCCGGCCTGCGCACGTTGGCTTTCTACCAAATGACGCACCCCGGTGCCAAGCTCAACTTTATGGGCAACGAGATCGGCCAGTTTATTGAGTGGCGCTACTACGAGTCCATTCAGTGGTTCCTGACCGAGCAGTACGAGACCCACCGTCATCATCAGGCGTTTATCAAGGCGCTCAACCACCTGTACACTGCCGAGCCCGCCCTGTACGAGCGCGGCTATACCGACGACGGCTTTACCTGGATCGACGCGGACAACTCCAAGCAGTCCATCGTGAGCTTTGTGCGTCAGGGCGAGGATGTCGACGACGACCTGGTGATCCTGATCAACTTTGACCCCGCGAGCTACGAGAGCTTCCGCGTGGGCGTGCCGCGCGAGGGTGACTGGGAAGTCATCTTCGATTCCGACCGTCCCGAGTTCGGTGGCAGCGGATACGCCGGTGAGGAGCCCTACACCTGCTCGAGCGAGCCCTATCCCTGGAACGGGCAGATGGACTCCATTGAGATTAAGGTGCCCGGCCTGGCTGGCGTGGTGCTTAAGCGCCGCGGTCCCAGCAGCTATAAGCCGCCCGTGGTCGAGGAACCCAAGAAGGCGACGCGCAAGCGCACGTCCTCGGTGAAGCCCAAGACCGCGGCTGCCAAGAAGACTCCGGCCAAGGCGAAGGCTGCCAAGCCCGCTGCCAAGGCTACGGCCAAGTCCACCACGCCCAAGAAGGCAACCACCAAAAAGGCTGCTCCCAAGGCCAAGGCAGCTGCTGTTAAGGCTCCTGCCAAGAAAGCGTAACAAAGGCGTTACCACTGTAATTAACCGCCACGCGGGGGCGTAGGATACATGTCATAACCGTTCCGGGAGAAACATCCCCGGGGGAAAGGAACGTATGAATAAGATCTTCGAAAACAAGCAGGAGTTTACCGAGCTCTATCGCGATGCCGTTATGAGCATCAGCGGCAAGAGCGTTGAGGCCGCCAGCGACCTCGACCGCTTTAACGCCCTGGCCAAGCTCGTGGCCGAGAAGGCGCGCACCGTTGCCACCAAGAGCGACGCCCGCGCCACCGCCGAGGGCAAGAAGCGCGTGTACTACTTCTCGATCGAGTTTTTGATCGGCCGCCTGCTCGACAACTATCTGCTCAACTTTGGCGTGCGTGACATGGTCGCCGAGGCGCTCGACGACATGGGCTTTAACCTGTCCGTCATCGAGAACCAGGAGCCCGATCCGGCGCTGGGCAACGGTGGCCTGGGCCGTCTGGCCGCATGCTTCCTGGATTCCATGGCAGCCGAGGGCATTGCCGGCTACGGCAACGGCATGCGCTACCGCTACGGCCTGTTTAAGCAGGAGATCGTCAACGGCAGCCAGGTCGAGGCTACCGACGAGTGGCTCACCCACGGCTATCCCTGGGAGGTCCGCCGTCAGGACAAGGCCGTGACCATTAAGTTTGGTGGTCACGTTGAAGGCTTTGAGGAGAACGGCCGCACGTTCTACCGCACAGTGGACACGCAGGACATTCTGGCCGTCCCTTATGACATCCCCGTCGTGGGCTATGCCGGCGAGACCGTCAACAAGCTGCGCGTCTGGGCCGCCGAGCCGGTCGAGGAGCACTTCGATCTGGAGGCCTTCAACCGTGGCGACTACGCCCTGGCCGACGCCGAGCGCGCCGAGGCCGAGGCCATCAGCGCCATCCTCTACCCCAATGACGCCGGCGAGCACGGTCGCCTGCTGCGCCTGAAGCAGGAGTACCTGTTTGTATCGGCCGGCATCTACAGCCTGCTCGACACCTTTGAGAAGGAGCACGGCGAGAACTGGGAGCTGCTGCCGCAGTTTGTGGCCATCCACACCAACGACACGCACCCCGCCATGTGCGGTCCTGAGCTCATGCGCATCCTCATCGACGAGAAGAAGCTCGAGTGGGATGACGCCTGGAACATCGTGACGCAGGTCGTGAGCTATACCAACCACACCATCCTGCCCGAGGCCCTGGAGAAGTGGCCCATCGGCACGTTCTCCAAGCTCCTCCCCCGCGTGTACCAGATCATCGACGAGATCAGCCGTCGTTGGCACGAGTCGTTCGACACCACGCAGGAGGGCTGGCAGGAGCGTCTGCGCCAGACCGCCATCCTGTGGGACGGCGAGATTCGCATGGCCAACCTGTCCGTGATCTGCAGCCACAGCGTCAACGGCGTAGCCAAGATCCACTCCGACATCATCAAGAACATCGTGCTCAAGGACTTCTATGCCCTGACGCCCGAGAAGTTCAACAACAAGACCAACGGCATCTCGCACCGTCGCTTCTTTGCCGAGGCCAACCCCACCTATGCCAAGCTCGTGACCGAGGCCATTGGCGACGGCTGGCTGAAGGACGCCTTTGAGCTGGAGAAACTCAAAGAGTTCCAGAACGACACCGAGTTCCTGAAGGCCGTGGGTGCCTCCAAGCGTGCCAACAAAGAGCGTCTGGCCGCCTACGTTAAGGCCGAGACCGGTCTGGTCATCGACCCCAACACCGTCTTCGATGTTCAGGTGAAGCGCTTCCATGCCTACAAGCGCCAGCTCATGAACATCATGAAGGTGATGGACATCTACAACCGTCGCATCGCCGATCCCAACTTCCACGTGACGCCGACGACCTTCATCTTTAGCGGCAAGGCTGCCTCGAGCTACACCTTTGCCAAGGAGACCATCCGCCTCATTAACTCGGTGGCCGAGGTCATCAACAACGATGCCCGCGTCAACGAGGTCATGAAGGTCTGCTTTATCCCCAACTTCCGCGTGAGCAACGCCCAGCTCATCTACCCCGCCGCCGAGATCTCGGAGCAGATCTCCACGGCCGGCAAGGAGGCCTCGGGCACATCCAACATGAAGCTCATGATGAACGGCGCCATTACGCTGGGTACCCTCGACGGCGCTAACATCGAGATTGCCGACCTGGCCGGCCGCGAGAACGAGGCCATCTTTGGCCTGACCGCCCCCGAGGTCGAGCAGCTCTGGGCATCCAACAGCTACTTCGCATGGGATACGCTCAACAACGATCGCGAGCGTCTGGGTCGCGTGATGGACGAGCTCAAGGACAACACGTTTGCGGGTCTTTCGGGCAACTTCGAGAGCATCTACAACGAGCTCATGAACAACAACGATCCCGACCTGGTCATGGCCGATTTCCGCAGCTACGTGGATGCGTGGGAGAAGCTTACCGGCAGCTACGGCGACCATGAGACCTGGAACCGCAAGGCGCTGCTCAACACCGCCTCCTCCGGCTGGTTCTCGAGCGACCGCACCATTCGCGAGTACCGCGACGAGATCTGGCACGCGTAAAGGCGCGCGAGCTCCCTTATGCCAGCACGGCATTACTCGACGGGCGCGACCGAGCGCCACGCCCGTCGCTAATGGGTTTAAGAACATCGATGACAGAAGGAGAAATCGATGAGTAAGAAAGAATGCATCGCGATGCTCCTCGCAGGAGGACAGGGCAGCCGATTGGGGGCACTCACCCAAAAGATCGCTAAGCCGGCGGTTAGCTTTGGTGGCAAGTTCCGCATTATCGACTTCTCGCTCTCCAACTGCTCCAACTCGGGCATCGACACGGTGGGCGTTCTGACGCAGTATCGCCCCTACCTGCTGCATGCCTATGTGGGCTCCGGCGAGGCGTGGGATCTGGACAGCCGCGACGGTGGCGTGTCGATCCTGCCGCCGTACGAAACGCAGACCGGTGGCGCCTGGTATGCGGGCACGGCCGACGCCATTACGCAGAACCTGGACTACATCAAGGCCAACGACCCCAAGTACGTCCTGATTCTTTCGGGCGATCATCTGTATCGCATGGACTACCGCAAGATGCTCAAGACGCACATTGAGAACAACGCCGACCTCACGGTTAGCGTTATGCCCGTGCCTTGGGAGGAGGCCAGCCGCTTTGGCATCCTGACCACCGACCCCGAGGACGGCCGCATCACCAAGTTTACCGAGAAGCCCGAGAAGCCCGATTCGAACCTCGCGTCCATGGGCATCTACATCTTCTCGGCCGACGTCTTGATCGAGGCGCTTGAGCAGGACGCTCTGGACCAACGCTCGAGCCACGACTTTGGCAAGGACATCATCCCCAAGCTGCTCGGCGAGGGCAAGCGCCTGTACAGCTACGAGTTCCACGGCTTTTGGAAGGACGTTGGCACCATCGCCAGCTTCCACGAGACCTCGATGGACCTGCTGGGCAACAACCCCGAGTTCGATCTGTTTGACAAGAACTTCCCCATCATGTCCAACATCACCACGCGTCCGCCGCACTACATTGGCCCGGACGGCCGCCTGGACGACTGCCTGGTCTCCAACGGCTGCAAGATCTACGGCACCGCTCGCCACTCGATCCTTTCGACCGATGTCATCATCGAGGAGCGCGCCGTGGTCGAGGACTCCGTGCTGCTGCCGGGTGCGCACGTTAAGAGCGGCGCGCACATCTGCCGCGCTATTTTGGGCGAGAACTCCACGGTCGAAGAGGGCGTGAAGCTCGGCTCTGTCGATACCACCAAGGATACGGCCGTCGTTGGAAATGACGTCGTTATCGGGAAGGGGGAATGATCCGATGATCAATCGCAAGGCCATCGGTTATATCACCGCTAACTACTCTTCGACCTACGGCAGCGTCCTGCTCAAGGACCGCCCCATCGCGTCCGTTCCGTTTTTGGGCCGCTACCGCCTGATCGACTTCCCGCTGTCCAACATGATGAACGCCGGCATTAAGACCGTCGGCGTCGTCATGCCGGGCAACTACCGCTCGCTGATCGACCACGTGGGCTCGGGCAAGGACTGGGGCCTGGACCGCAAGAAGGGCGGCCTGTTCATGGTGCCCGGCAACGCGTATGGCACCACCAAGGGCGGCATGCGCTTCCTGCTGCGCGACATCATCTCCAACAAGACGCTGTTCCAGCGCTCGGACAAGCCCTATGTCGTGATGATGGGTACCAACATCATCTTTAACATGGACCTCAACACCATCATCGACGCGCACGAGAACTCCGGCGCCCAGATGACCGTCGTGTACTGCAAGGCCACGCGCAACGTCGATGACGAGACCAAGCTCGAGATTAACGAGAACGGCCGCCTGACGGGCGTGAGCGCCGGCGTCGTGTACGGCGACAACGCCTCTATGGACTGCTGTATCGTCAACCGCGAGACGTTGCTCGAGATCATCGACCACTACCAGGCCGCCGACTATCTGGACCTGCTCGAGGCACTCCAGGGCGACTTTGGCAACATCGACGTGTGCAGCTACGAGTACAAGGGCGAGGTCGTGGGCGTGTTTAGCGAGAAGTCGCTGTATCGCCGCAGCATGGACCTGCTCGACCAGACCGTGGCCGACCAGCTCTTCGACCCCGAGCGTCCGATCCTGACCAAGGCTCACGACGTGCCGCCTTCGCGCTACGCGACCGGCAGCCACGCTTGCAACTCGATCATCTCGGCCGGCTGCATCATCAAGGGAACCGTGCGCAACTCGATCCTGTCGCGCGGCGTCGTGGTCGAGGAAGGCGCCTCGGTGACCAACTCGATCATCAACCAGAGCTGCATCATCAAGAGCGGCGCCCGTGTTGAGAACGCCATCCTGGACAAGAACAACGTGGTTCCCACCAACACCGAGCTTCGCGGCACGCCCGAGAACATCCTGGTGCTGGGCAAGGCTCCGTTAACTTCTGATACCACCATCGTACGTTAACGTTGGCACCGCAACATCGCTCGTAACATGTAGAATAGCCGCCCGGTTAGCGCCTGGCGGCTATTCTCGAATAACAACATGGGAGACAATATGGCTGATTCCAGCAAGAAGATGCAGATCGTGTTTGCCTCGGCCGAGTGCGCGCCGTTTGTGAAGACCGGTGGTCTGGGCGACGTGGCGGGTTCGCTGCCTGCGGCACTTGTGCGCGCCGGCGCCGAAGTCATCGTGATGGTGCCCAAGTACGCCACCATCAAGGACGAGTACAAGGCGCAGATGGAGCACTTCTCCGACTTTTACGTGAGCCTGGGCTGGCGCAATGAGTACTGCGGACTCGAGAAGCTCGAGCACGACGGCGTCACCTATATGTTCATCGACAACGAACGCTACTTTGCGCGCGACTATCCGTACGGCTTCTTTGACGACGGCGAGCGTTTTGCGTTCTTCTCTAAGGCCATCACCGAGAGCCTGCAGCACCTGCCGGCCGGTTTTGAGTGCGACATCCTGCACTGCAACGACTGGCAGACGGCGCTGGCGCCCGTGTTTTTGCGCGAGTTCTACCAGGGCCTGCCGCTGTACGACCGTGTAAAGACCGTGTTCTCGATCCACAACGTGGCGTTCCAGGGCCAGTTTAGCGACACCGTGATGGAGGACATCCTGGGTGTGGCGCATATTCCGGCGGCCGCCTCGCAGCTGCGTTGTGACGCCTGCAGCATCAACTACATGCTGGGCGCGCTGCGCTATGCCGACGCCATCACTACGGTGAGCCCCACCTATGCCAACGAGATCCAGACGCCCGAATTTGGCGAGGGCCTGGACGGCGTTCTGCGCGAGCGTTCGTACGCGCTGCAGGGCATTTTGAATGGCATCGACGTCGCGGGCTTTGACCCGGCGACCGACAAGCGCATTGCCGCCAACTACACCGTGGAGGACCGTTCTGGCAAGGCCGTATGCAAGGCCAAGCTGCAGGAAGAGCTGGGGCTCGAGGTTCGCGACGACCGTCCGCTCATGGTGATGGTCACGCGTCTGACGCGCCAGAAGGGCCTAGACCTGGTCATGTACGCGCTCGACCGCATCTTGGCCGGCGGCGTGCAGGTGGCGGTGCTGGGCACCGGCGACCGCGACTACGAGGACGGCCTGCGCTACTTCCAGGACAAGTACCCCGGCACCATGGCCGCGCGCATCGAGTTCGATCCGGCACTGTCGCAGCGCATGTATGCCGCCGCCGACATGTTCCTGATGCCTTCGAAGTTTGAGCCCTGCGGCCTTTCGCAGATCATCGCCATGCGCTACGGCACGCTGCCCATCGTGCGCGAGACCGGCGGCCTGAAGGACACCGTGATCCCGTACAACGAGTTTACCGGCGAGGGCACGGGCTTCTCGTTTAGCAACTTTAACGGCGACGAGATGGGCGATGCGGTATTCCGCGCGGCGCGTCTGTTCTGGGATAACCGCGACGCCTGGAACCAGCTGGTCACGCAGGCCATGAGCCAGGACTTTAGCTGGACGCGTTCGGCCGACAAGTATCTGGACCTGTACTTCTTTATGCATCCGGAGATTGAGAGGCCGGCGGCTGTTGTCAACGAGCCTGAGGCTGCAGCTGAGCCGGTGGCCGTTGAGGAGTCCAAGGCCGAGGAGAAGCCGGTTGAGGCTGAGCCCGCAAAGGCCGAGACTGAGGTGAAGATCGAGGACACCTCCGAACCCGAGCCTGAGGTGAAGCCCGCAGCGAAGCCTGCGACAAAGAAGACCGTGACTCGTAAGACGACGGCCAAGAAGGCCATAGCGACCAAGGCGGCGACAACCAAGACCACCGCTGCCAAGGCAACGAACACGCGCAAGCGCACCACCGCAGCTGCCAAGAAGACCGCCGAAGCCGAGGCTGCTCCCGAGGTAAAGGCTGAGGTCGCTGAGGCCAAGCCGGCCACCAAGGCTCCGGCAAAGACCGCTGCCAAAAAGACCACGGCAACGAAGTCGACGACCACGAAGGCCGCCACGACCAAGGCAGCCGCAAAGCCAGCCGCCAAAGTCGAGGAGACGGGCGCTGAGCCCAAGGCCGAGGCAACCGTCGAGGCAAAGCCGGCCACCAAGACCACCACGCGCAAGCGCTCTACGACGACGGCCAAAAAGACCACGACAAAGGCCGCAGCTACCAAGGCAGAGGCTAAGCCTGCTGCTGCCAAAGTGGAGCCCAAGGCCGAGGTAAAGGCCAAGACCGAGCCCGCCAAGGAGACTCCGGTCTCCCCCGCCGCTCCGGCAGAGAAAAAGGCCCCATCCAAGAAGACGTCCGTCCGCAAGGCCACGGCCACCCGCAAGCGCCACTAGCCCACAGACGATCCAAAACCTAATCAAACCCTATACAAGGGGCGCTCCAACCGAGCGCCCCTTCTCTGTAGGTAGTTGGTAAAACGATTTTCTAGGACAACCGTTCGCCGATGGTAAACGGATGTTGTTTATACAGCCTGTGTACAACAGATATACTTACATCCTGTGCGTAAAGCCCATGGCCAGCAGGCCATGATTCTATTGAACTGGACCGTACTATGAGATTGATACACAACAGCCGTCTGCCGCAGTTTCGTACTCCGTTTGGCGCTGTGACCACTGGAACTACCCTTTCACTCTCCGTGATTCTGGAGGATGCCGATCCTGCGCAGGCAACGCTTACGCTGCGCACCTGGGTCGATGAGATCGGTGAGTCTCGGTATCCCATGACGCACGAAGGCGACGGCATATTTACCGCCGAGCTGGAGTGCACCGAGCCCTGTCTTATCTGGTACAGCTTTATCTGCAATATCGAGGGCCAGCCCGAGGTCCGTTTGGGCGCACCGCAGGGTCGCACCGGTGGCGAGGGCGTAACCTACGACTACGCCGAGGTTCCGTCTTTCCAGATTACCGTCTACAAGCACCGCGAAGTTCGACCCGAGTGGTACGAGCGCGGCATGGTCTACCAGATCTTCCCCGATCGCTATGCCCGCGACGAGCATTGGCGCGAGCGCACAATGGCCCAACTCGAAAAACCGCGCAAGGGCATTCAGCGCCGGATGGTCGAGGACTGGAACGAGCCGCCCGTGTACGAGCGCGCCGAGGACGGCTCTATCAAGACCTGGGACTTCTACGGTGGTTCGCTCAAGGGCATCCAGGAAGACCTGCCCCGCATCGCCGAGCTGGGCTTTACGGCCATCTACCTCAACCCCATCTTTGAAGCCGCCAGCAACCACCGCTACGACACGGCCGACTACACCAAGATCGACCCGATCCTGGGCACTGAGCAGGACTTTACCGAGCTGTGCCAGGCAGCCGAGAAGCTGGGCATCTCCATCATCCTGGACGGCGTCTTCAACCACACGGGCGACGATTCGATCTATTTCAACCGCTACGGCAACTACCCCGGCGTGGGCGCCTGGCAGAGCGAGGATTCGCCGTGGCGCGATGCGTTTACCTTCCACGAGGACGGCTCGTACGACTGCTGGTGGGGCGTGGGCAACATGCCGGCCATCAACGAGAAGTCCGAGCTGGTGCGCGAGAGGCTCCTGGGCAAGGACGGCGTGATCCGCAAATGGCTGCGCGCCGGTGCCCATGGTTGGCGCTTGGACGTCGCTGACGAGCTTTCCGACGACTTCCTGGCCGAGATCAAGAAGGCCGTAGTTGCCGAAAAGCCCGATGCACTGTTGCTCGGCGAAGTCTGGGAAGACGCCTCCAACAAGATTAGTTACGGCCATCTGCGCCGCTACCTGCAGGGCTCCGAGCTGGACTCTGCTATGGACTACCCCTTCCGTGACATGGTCATCGGCTTTTTGATGGGCTACAAGAATGCCTACCAGGCAGCCGAGGATATCGAAACCCTACGCGAGAATTATCCGCGCGAAGCCCTGTCCTGCGCGCTCAACCTGCTGTCGAGCCACGACCGTCCGCGCATCATCTCGGTGCTCGGCGGCGGCCCCGA
>ENA-OROU01002678-OROU01002678.1-human-gut-metagenome-genome-assembly--contig:-NODE-2678-length-12516-cov-9.138994_pt1 | contig 12516 bp, 9 predicted proteins | sample MGYA00242131_ERZ509054 | MGnify/ENA primary metagenome ERZ509054 (study PRJEB26280, sample SAMEA2338749) | human gut metagenome | biome: human gut; feature: human-associated habitat; material: faeces... | reverse complement strand
ATGATCTGCATCGGACAATTTTGGCTTCTTTCCACGGAGATTCGTTTGAGTTTCGTAGCTGCCTGTTTCGTTCCGACGCTTCAGCAAACGATAGATCGAACAGGTGTTTACAGAAAAGCACTTTGCCAGTTCTTTTACGCTAACGCCTTTGTCGTATCCTTCCAAAATCAACTTTCGAGCTTCGTTGTGCAGCATAGCACTCACCTTCTTTGCCTCTGTTATATCACTTTTTCTCAAGAGTTAAAGTACTCTCTGCTGTATTATTGAAAATTGCTATAGTTTAAAAAAGACTGCTGGCGCGTATGGGCACTTCACCACTGGAAAGGTTTGGAAGACAGGCGAAGAACGGCGCTACGAAATCAATATAAGCTCTGCCAGCTTAAATCAGGAGTGCGCCTTTCTCGCAGGCGTTTTAGTCCATGAGATGGTACACGAGTATTGCGCTGAGCACGGTATAAAAGATACTAGCAATAACGGCGTGTACCACAACAAGAATTTCAAGCACATTGCAGAAACCCACGGTCTGGAAGTCGAACACCATCCCAAATATGGTTGGACAATTACCAGCCCCGGCCTTGAACTTCTGGATTTTGTTGAGGAACAGGGCTGGCAAGATTTCCAGATGGTCGAGAGCCTTAACCTACTGGATGTACTCGGAACGCTCCCCAAGGGCGTCAACAGCGGTGCAGGCGCAGAAACCAGAACGAAAAAGCCCAGCAGTACCCGCAAATATATTTGTCCCAAATGCAGCAACAGCTGCCGAGCAACCAAGGTCATCAACCTAATATGCGGCGACTGTATGGAAAAAATGGTTGTTGCCGAATAAATTATAACAACAGTGATAATGGTCGAGTGAGAGTAGACCGCTATTTTTATATGTACACTTTTAAAGGAGCTACACAATGCAATACGATTATTATTCCTGTCCGTATGAGCCTGATACCGGCATACCACCGTGCGGAGAAATGCCAGAGTGCCAAACCTGTTCTTGGTGCTACCTTGCAGACAGCGAAAAGTAGAACGATGGCGGTGGTCACACAAGCGACCACCGCCATCATTTTCAGTATCAAATTTAAGCTATGCACAAGTAATATCAAAACTGCTTGCTATCGTATGACAAAGTAAGTATACTATCAGTATCAAAATTAACGAGCCTTAGAGGTAATACCACTATGCAGATATATGGCTACTGCCGCATTTCCACGCCGCAGCAAAACATTGAACGACAAGTGCGCAACATTCTGGCAATGTACCCAACCGCACATATCATCCGAGAAGTATATACCGGCACAACCTATCAAGGCCGCAGAGAACTGGACAAGTTGCTTCACACCGTGCAAGCAGGCGACACTATTGTATTTGACAGCGTATCCCGCATGAGCCGCAATGCAGACGAGGGTTGCCAACTATACGAAGACCTGTACGCCCAAAATGTAACGCTTTGCTTTCTCAAAGAGCCACACATCAACACGGAGACTTACCGCCAGACCATCCAGCGGCAAATCAGCACCCAGCTGAAAACCGGCAATGCCGCTACCGACAGTTTTGTATCCTCGGTCATTGCTGCACTGAATCAGTACACCGTTGACCTCGCCAAAGAGCAGATACGCCTTGCCTTTGCGCAAGCTCAAAAGGAAGTTGACGACCTGCACCAACGTACCAGAGAGGGAATGCTGACCGCCAAACTGAACGGTAAACAGATAGGGCAGGAGCGCGGCCGTAAGCTGGTAGTCAAGAAAGCTGCCACTTGCAAGGATGCTATCAAGAAGTACAGCAAGGATTTTGACGGCACACTCTGCGATGCAGATTGTATCAGGCTCATTGGCATTGCACGGAATACGTATTACAAGTATAAGCGGGAATTGCGAAATGCAATATCTATATAAGAAAAAGGGCCTGTAATGTGCACATATATCTGCACACTACAGGTCCTTTGGACTCTATATCTCGCACATCATGCGGTAATTTCATACCGTACTTTTAAGTCATTAAACTGGTTATATGGAATAAAGTTTTCTTTTTGCAAGCGTCCCACTACAATTCCCGGAGAAATCCCCATCCGTGCCGCAAACTGGCTAATTGTGGCCCTTGTCAAATACCCGTTCTTGGCGAAAGCATTGAAGGCTACCTCATCTATCAAAATATCTCTTGCGAACTTATCTGCGTCATGCTCATCATCAGCATCTGTTCCAAACGGCTTACTTATATGGCCCATTATAATATGCGCTACTTCATGGAAAAGACTAAACCAGAACCTATCGGCATCTTTTCCTCTTACCGTAAGGCCCATAACAATTTTTCTATCTTCTTGGAATGTTGCTCCATGCAAGAAAGAACCCTCAATATGAGGTAAAAAGACAAGCGCAATACCACATTCTGACATCATCTTCGTCAGTGCAGGGCAGAATTCTTTCGGCTCTTCTACAGTCATTTTCCGAATTTCCGGCAATTTTTCTTGTAGTAATTTTATGTTAATAGGTTCTGTATCTATATTACGTGCCTCACGCCGTGCTTGCTGCGACCATGCTAAAAGCGCAAAATCACTTTTTTCGCTTTCATTTAATCGCCTACATGCGATATTCGTAATCGCCGGATTTTCTATGATTGTTAATTTTGCAACCTCAAAAAATTTCCGTAGCTCAACTACTTTTTGTTCTTGTGTCTTAACCTCCGGAACCCACTTATTTTTTACCATCTCGCTATAGGGAAGCTTCTTTATTAGCTCCTTATCTGTGTCCATTTCATTTTCAGCTTTTACCTTTGCAAGCTTTTCCTGATAAATTGCTTCGAGATTATTCCAAAAACTTGCCGGAATTCCCAGAACCATTTCCAAGCGTTCTGCAATTTCCGGCGTCAAGCGAACGTCACCGTTGATAAGCTGGCTAACATGCTTTTCGGACAAATTCATCCGCAACGCAAAATTCTTCTGCGTCATACCTCTATCTTCAAGTTGCTCTCGGATAGTTGCTCCCGGTGGCGTAGCAATCGTATTCTTACTCCTCACCATCGTGTTCTTCCTCCGTTTCTTCATACTGTACTTTAATGATAGTCTACAATTTCAATGATATTCGCTATTTGGATTTCTTCACCGTTCTTTTCGAATACCAATCTGTAAGGATGAACTAAATCAACAGCAAATTGTCCATTTCTATCTCCTGTTAAGGGATGACACCTTCCAATGCGAAATCGAACCATCGTCTCAACCGTATCTGCTGCTCGTATTTCATCTAATCGTTGGCTTATTTTTTCAGCCATCTTTGAACCATGCTTTCTTTCTGCCGTCCGAACATCCGTACAAACTTTTTCAATTGTTTTTGTTTTATAAGTAATTTTCAACGCATTTCCTCCGGCAGCAGATTGTTGTTGATTATTTACCTATTTGGTAATTTAACTATAGCATATGTAATACACTTTTTCAAGAAGAATTTTACCGAAATGGTAACATTCTTGTCATCTGTATTATTTCCGTTCATTGCTTTAAAGTTCATCTTAAAAGTGCATTTATAAAAATTACAGTTTATCGTCGCATATTGACTTATATTCTTTTCTATATTACTATGATACAGGGCGTTCACCGAAGAACAAAGAGACAAGTTAAGAACCCACACGCAGGCCCCTCCGCCATCCGGCTCCGGGGCCTGCTTTCTTTTTTGTTTCCAATCCTCTCTCATTCTGTCCCATGCGGGAAAACATGAGATAATGCGTTGATTTTGCTTGGTGTGGACTTGGAATGTTCTTGGAGTTGGCTTGGAGATTAGGCGGATTGCGAGCGGAACGGAGTGGAGCGAGCTCCTATGCGCTCTCTTGATTTCCTCTGCGCCTTTCTGGATTTTTTCGGGTGCCCGCGCATAAATTGTTGATACAGGGCGTTCACCGAAGAACAAAGAGACAAGTTAAGAATCCACACGCAGGCCCCTCCGCCATCCGGCTCCGGGGTTTGTTTTTTACAGCAAAACAGCACCGCCCGCGATATGGTATTACCCGCGGGCGGTGCTGCTATTTCTATTTGATAAAGAAAATGAGAACGGCGTCAGTAACGGCGTTCTCACAAAAGGCGCTTTCTTTTTGATTACAACCGTATCATACCGTTCCCCACGTAAAAAGTCAATCACTTTTGAGCAGGGCGGTGTATTTATGCCAATTTTTCCTCTCTTCTATTGAAAACTTTGTTTGCATGGTGCGCCAGTTTTCTGTATTTTATCCTATTACAACGTCATCCTCCCCCGGCAAGCCCTGCCATTTTGTAGGGCAAGGATTATCAAATAGTCAAATATAACGGATGCAGCACAAGGTTTTTCGGCACTTTTCCGATTGACGCACCGCATGGGACAGCGTACAATAAAAGTACCAATTTTTGCAACAATAATACAATTGCGTGCTTTGATTCAAGCCCTTCAAAAAGGAGAGAATACTGTTCCATGGGTTCCAATTCCACTACTATCCCCACCACCAGCGTGGCAGAGTTAAAGTATCTTTCGCTGCTGGCACGGGATTATCCCACCCAGGCCGCGGCTGCCAGCGCCGTTATCAGCCTGGAAGCCACCGCCAAGCTGCCCAAGGGCACCGAGCATTATATCAGTGACCTGCACGGCGAAGACGAGGCTTTTATCCACCTGCTGAACTCCGCTTCCGGTGTTATCCGCGAAAAAGTTGATCTTGTCCTGGGTGAAAACGTGCCCAAGGCCATCCGTGCCGAGCTTGCCACTCTGATCTACTACCCGGCGCGCAAGCTGCCCCTGCTCAAGGCCCGCTACCCGGAACGCTTTGAGCTGGAAGCCTGGTACCGCCAGACGCTGCTGCGCCTGATCGATGTATGCCGCTTTGTTTCGTCCAAGCACACACGGGAATATGTGCGTTCCTGCCTGCCGCAGGGCTGTGGGCATATCATTGACGAGCTTCTGCACGCCCACTTTGAGGACCACAACAAAACCCTCTACTATGGCCAGATCGTGGGCAGCATTATCGCCAATGACCGCGCGGACGCTTTCATCATCCGCCTGTGTGAGCTGATCAAGCGCCTTGCGGTGGACAAGCTGCACATTATTGGTGACCTGTTTGACCGCGGCCCCCGCCCGGACCTGATCCTGGACCGACTGATGACCCACCACAATGTGGATTTCCAATGGGGCAACCACGACGTTGTGTGGATGGGTGCCGCCGCTGGCAGCGCGCTGTGCTGCTGCACGGTGCTGAAAACCACCCTTGCCTACCACAACCACGGCATGATTGAAGATTTTTACGGCATCAATCTGCGCCACCTGCTGCGCATGGCGGAGCAGTATTACGGCAATGAGGATCTGACCATTTGGATGCCGCACACCGACGCCACCCGCGGCCCCTACACGGACGGAATGCTGCACCGCTGTGCTGTCATGCACAAGGCCATCACCATCCTGATGCTGAAGCTGGAGTGCGAAGTGATCGACCGCAACCCGGATTTCAAGATGCAGGGGCGGGATTTTTTGCGCCGCATTGATTACGAAGCCGGAACGGTGGATTATTTTGGCAAGATCTATCCCCTGCGGGACCGCAACTTCCCCACGGTAGATCCAGAGAACCCGGCCCGCCTGAATGCCGACGAAAAGTTTGTGCTGGACAAGCTGGTGGCATCCTTCCGCCACAGCGAAAAGCTGCAAAAGCACGTTGCCTTCCTGTATGCCAAGGGCAGCGTATACCACATTGAGAACGGCTGCCTGCTGTACCACGGTGCGGTGCCCCTGACGGACGAGGGCGAATTTGCCGCCGAAACGTTTGAGGGCCATTCCCTGCGGGGCCGCGCGCTGCTGGATTACTGTGACCTGCGCGCCCGCCTGGGCTATTTTGCGCCGGAGGGCTCGCCGGAGCGGCAGAGCGGGCAGGACTTTTTGTGGTACTTGTGGTGCGGCAAGCTCTCCCCGCTGTTTGGCCGCAGCGCCATGACCACCTTTGAACGGCTGTACATTGAGGACCCAGAAACCCACAAGGAGATCAAGGATCCCTACTATACCTGGTACGATGATGCGGCCATCTGCTGCCGCATCCTGGCGGAGTTTGGCTTAACGGCCAACTGCCACATTGTGAACGGCCATGTACCCGTGCGGGAAAAAGCCGGCGAAAGCCCCATCAAGGGCGGCGGGCGCTTGTTGGTGATTGACGGCGGGTTCTGCCGCGCTTACCACGAGCGCACCGGTATTGCGGGGTACACGCTGGTGTATTCCAGCCACGGCATGAGCCTGCGCACCCACCAGCCATTTGAAAACACCGCCAAAGCAGTGCAGGAAAACCTGGATATTTTGTCCCGCGTGGATGTGGTGGACGATAACCACACCGACCGCGTTCTGGTGGAACATATGGACGAGGGCGCCAATCTGTACGCCCAGGTGGCCGATCTCCACCGCCTCATCTCCGCCTACCGCACCGGCCTGATCAAAGAACAGCCGACGAAAGATACGATCTGGTAGCGATTACGGGGATTTTCCAGTTTTTTTGAAAAAAAGACTTCGGCGAAAAAACTTTAATTATAATAGAATATAGAATAAATTATAGGATAAATCGAAAACAGCCGCAGCGGCAGGGAGTCATTCCCCCACCGCTGCGGCTATTTTATTTGTAGGTTCGTTTGGTTCATCTGTAGGGCGCGATGCCCTCATCGCGCCGGAGAGAACCATAAACCATTTGTCACAAACCTGCAAACAATTTGTAGGGGACGATGGGCCTTACCTAATATTCCGCATATTCCGCCATCCGGCAATAAGGCAAACGTCCGCAGGCGCACAATGTGCACCCCTATGGGTGAGATATGCGTTTATTGCCCGTTATGCGCAATAAAACAATCTGTAGGGAACGGTCTTGACCGTTCCGAGACCGAGGGGCGGATGTCTTTAGGTTTGTTGCAGAGAACCACCCCTCAGGCCGCTTCGCGTCCATCGCAAACCTAAAGTAAGATATTGGCTCCCCTTTGAGGGGAGCTCCGGCGAAAGCCGGTGAGGGGTGGTTCCCCGCGTAGAGCCTAAAATTTATGGTTCCACATTTCCATCCGGGGCGTCGAGGACGCCGCCCCCTACCATAGGGCAAGGCAAAACATCAAATTTATAATGTGCAATAAGACAAAGCTCCAGCAGGACGATGCAAGCATCGTCCCCTACAGATAGGTTTCGGGCTGCGTTAAGATTGCGGCATTCAATTTACGTTTTCCCGGCGCGATGAGGGCATCGCGCCCTACAGATTGTTTTATCATTCATCCCGCATTTCTAAATACCAGCAACCCTAATATTTCCTGAGCGGCGCACCGCGCCGCGGTCCACCACAATTATTCTTTATTATTTATTCTTTATTCATTAAGCGCCCCCAACTCCTAACTCCTCCCTCCTAACTCCTAACTAATCAAACAAATTCCCTCCACGCCTGTTCCGCCCCGGTCTGGAACGCGCACAGTTCTTCCATCAATTTGTGGGCGCCGGGGCTGGCCTGGGGGTAGTCGGTTTCGGCGCGCTTGCAGTCCAGCACGCCCTGGCCGCTGCCCTCCGCCAGCATGGTGGCAAGGTTGCGGGTGCTTTTGTCCAGCATGGTGCGGGTGCGGATGCCCATGCTCACACTCATGCGTGCAGCGGCGCTCTGGCCCTTGGCCTGTGCGCCGATGGCATCCAGCGCCGTGTGGGCCTGCTGGTTCAGGCGGCGGTACTCGTTTTTCTGGCGCATCATCTCGTCTTTCAGCTTCTGGTCATACGTCAGCCCCATCAGCTCATCCAGGGTGTTTTTGCCCATCTCGGTGTTCTGCACGATCTCCTGCAGCATGGCTTCGTTATCACTGGTTTTTTGCATATTCTGGTTTTCCGGCATAAAAAATCCCCCTTGTGTACAGCCTTTTCCTTTGGGAATGTTCCCAAAGCTAGTATGGCTCCACAAGGGGGATTTATTCTTTTGTTTCAGCTTCTTCAGCAGCTGGAAAGGCGCTGCTCGGCCAGGGCCACCATCAGGTCCCAGCTGCCGGCTTCGCCCCAATCGGCAGAGCTGAGCGACACGGTAAATTCTCCGCGGCGGGACAGGGTGATGCCGAACGTGCGGCGGGATTCGCCCAGCGCTTCATGCAGCGCAGCCTGCAGTTTTGCCGCCGGGGTGCCAACGCTCACCACCAGGAAAATGCCGTCTTCCAGGCGGACAACAGCGTTCTGCTGGTCCGGCCCGGCAGCCAGCTGCAAAATACCGGCTGCGGTATTCAGGCAGCAATCTGCTGCGTGAGTGCCTTCCTCGCGCAGCAGGTTCCAATACTCGTTCACGCGGGCAGCAACCACGCTGACCGGCTTGCCTGCGCAGGCAGCAGCCGCCACTTTTTTGCGGTAAGCGGAATCCAGGAACGCACGGTTATATACACCGGTCACATAATCGCGGCGCATCTCCTCGCGGTACTGGCCCAGCAGGCGCAGCAGGGCGTTTGCCTCACGGTCATTGGCGGGCAGATCTGCCGTAAGGAAATAGGTGGCAGCCAGCACAAACGGGCGGTGCTCCACCTGGATGTTCTGGTAAAACACAAAACCGGTATCCTCACCCAAAATCGGCTGCCAGCCACGGCCATCTGCATTCAGCACAGGCACAGCATCAGCATGGCCGGTGGCCTGCAGGGTGGCGGGGTCTACCTCGGCCTGGGCCAGCGGGTCGATCAAAGTAACCTGGTCAAAAAAATTCTGCAATGCGGTAACCTGCATGCCAATTTGTTCCAGAGTAAATTCCTGCATGACGCGTCTTCCTCCATGTAAAACATACAAGATCCAACAAAGCGTTTTCGGTTCTCTATGTTGCCCTAATGTTGTAATGCTACAACTTGACATAAAATCTTTGTATATTTTACCATACCGTGCATGCTTTTCCCATACCCGCATTACACAAAGAATTGCTTAATAATAAAAGTATTACTGTTCAAAAAATCACTTTGCACTTTTTGCTGCTTTTTTCGCCGGTGCTGTCGTTTTTTCCTCTTTTGCGTCAGCCGCCTTGGCCTTGGGCTGCGGGGCGGGCGCTTTTTCCTTTTTCGGCTCCGCTTCCGGCAGGGGTTCCGCGCGGAAATACCGTGCGCTCATCTCGTGGATCTTCCGCGCCAGCGCGGGGGTCAGGTCCTTAGCGGCAACGCGCCACTGCCAGTTGCCCGCCGGGTTGCCGGGGGTGTTCATGCGGGCTTCGCTGCCTTTTTCCAGCCAGTCGGCCATCGTCACAATAGCCAGCTCCGCCGGGCTTGCCAGCACACCGCGCAGCAGGCCGGTGATCTCGCCCTCCTGCTCGGTCAGGGCAAAATATGCCTTGGCCTGTTTGCGCTGGGCGGGGGTGGTTTCGTTTTCCAGCCAGCCGCGCAGGGTGTTATTATCATGGGTGCCGGGGTAAGCCACGCAGTGGGCCGGGTAGTTATGCGGCAGGTCTAAGCTATCGGTGCCGTTCAGACTGAACTGCAGCACCTTCATGCCGGGGAATCCGCTTTCCGCCAGCAGCACACGGACGGAATCAAAAATTTCGCCCAGATCCTCGGCCACAATGGGCAGGTCACCCAGAGCGGTGCGCAGAGCGCGGAACAGGTCCATGCCGGGGCCCTGTTCCCACTTGCCGCCGCGGGCGTTTTTGTCCCCCGCCGGGATAGCCCAATAGGTATCAAAGCCGCGGAAGTGGTCAATACGCAGGATATCATAAATGCTCAGCGCATGGCGCACGCGGCGCACCCACCAGGCATAGTTGGTACGCTTGTGGTAGGCCCAGTCATACAGCGGGTTGCCCCACAGCTGGCCATCCTCGGCAAAATAGTCCGGCGGGCAGCCAGCCACGCGGCGGGGGTGGCCCTCGCTGTCCATCTCAAACAGCTCACGGCCTGCCCACGCATCGGCAGAATCCGCCGCCACATAGATGGGAATATCGCCCATGATCTTGATGCCCTTGCTGTTGGCATATGCTTTCAGGGCCTGCCACTGCTTGGTGAACTCATACTGCACAAAGGCCCAGAAGCCCAGTTCATCGGCATGGCCGGTGCGGAACTCTTCCAGCGCCTTGGGGTCGCGCAGGCGCAGCGGGGCAGGCCAGGTCTGCCAGTCACACATCTTGTTTTCTTCTTTGATTGCCATGTACAGGCAGTAATCCGGCAGCCAGGCATCGCTCAAAAAGGTAAAACGGTACCAGTCATCGCTGTAGGGGGTATCGTACCCCGGCACCGGGCGCTGCTGCAAAAATGCGGCGTATGCCTTGCGCAGCACCTTGTAGCGCTTTTGGTACAGCAGGGCATAGTCACAGTAATTGGGGTTGGTGCCCCAATTTTCTTTGGCGTAATCTTCCGGCTTCAGCAGGCCATCCGCAGCCAGCTGATCCAGGTCAATAAAATACGGGTTGCCCGCAAAAGCCGAGCAGCTCTGGTACGGGCTGTCGCCATACGAAGTCGGGCCAACGGGCAGGATCTGCCACACGCTCTGTCCGGCCAGCACCAGAAAATCCACAAAATCTCTGGCAGCCTGGCCCATGGAGCCAATGCCATACCCGCCCGGCAGGCTGGAAACCGGCATCAGGATACCGCTGCAACGCTTCTTCATTTTTTCTCTTCTCCTTAAAACTTTTTGTATTCCGCAAAGCCCATCTAGGGTGTGCCTGTTTTTCAGGTACACCCCGGGGCATCAGTTATCGTCTGCTTCGGCGCTTTCTGCGCCAAGGGCCGCCATCACGGCGCTGCGCCAGGCAGCGGCGGCATCTTCATCCCACAGGCCATCCCGCAGGGTAATGCCGTCCGCTTCATAATACAGCCCGCGCTGGGCCTGCTGCAATGCGGCGGCCTGGGTTTTGTCCAGCGCTGCGCCAGGCAGAATACCGGCTGTCACCTGCGCCGCCTGCATGGCCGCGGCGGCGTTCTGGTTGCTGCCGGTACCCCAGGGGGTGATCAGGTCCAGGGTGTCGATCAACGCGCTTTCCCCCGCCTTGCTGGTGTACAGCCACAAAATAGCGGCGGCTGCGGCGCGGGCGCTCTCCTCATCGGCATCCGCCGGGATAGCCAGCCAGGCACGGTTGGCCAAAATGGGGTAATTCATCAGCCCGGCCAGGTTGAACCGCTGGTTGGCAATGTCGGCTTCGGTCAGGTTATTTTTGATGGGCAGCCACACCAGCGCGTCTTTCTGGGCGCTGCTCAACGCTGCGCCGCTGTCACTGATCAGGTCGGCCAGGTAGCCGCGGTAGAACAGGGCATTGCCCTGCTGGAACAGATACTTGCTGGTCCATAGGTCTGCAATGCCGGCCTGCCAGGCGCTGTTGGCATCTTCCAGCCGCAGCTCCTGCTCCAGCGCGTTCAGCGGACCGGTCAGGTTTTCTTCGGTCAGCGGCTCCCCCGCCGCCAGCAGGGCGGTGGTGTACAGCGCAGGGGTGTTTTCCGCCACGCCGCCATCCCCGCTGTTGCCGCTAACCTCCGGTCCCTGGGCGGCAAACACGCCGTTCAGGTTTGCCAGTGTCTCCCGCCGCTCAGCGGGCAGGGTGTAAACATTGCCGTTCAGCGTTACCTGCACAGCGCCGGGTTCCGCGCACCAATGGGTCACAGCTGTTACGAAATCGAACCATTCCTCCCAGGTCGCAGCGCGCAGGTCGTCCAGCGCGGCATCGCTCTGCAAAAGCTCGGTCAGCACACGGTTATCCGCCCAATAGGCATACAGGCTCTGGCCCACCGGCAGGGCGGTGACGGTGCTTTCTGTATCCAGTCCGGCACGCTGCGCGGCGGCGGCCAGCAGCTCGTTCTCCGCCAGATTCTTCCAGGTTCCATCATCCTGCGGCGGGGCATCCAGAATGACCAGGTCCGCCGTTTCGGTCTCAAAGCTGTTTTGCAGCGTCACATTCTGCGCCTGGGCATACAGCTCCAGCGCGCCAACAGCAGCGCTGGTGTCCAGCAGGCCGTTCACCGTCAGGCTTTGGGGTGCCGCGGTGGGCACGGCCTGGCTGGGTGCTGCGGTTTCGCCGGTAGCAGCCGCCCCTTGGCCCGCGCAGCCCGCCAGCAGGCAGCTGCTCAAAACCAGTGCTGAGATTCGTTTTTTCATATGGTTCCCGCCCCCTTTCCGGCTCCCACCTTGCCGGGGAGCCGCCGGAATTATAACTGATTTTTATTATAACGGATTTGAACTGTTTTTTCCACTGCCGTTTTATGCTATAATGTAAAAATATTCCGAAAGGGGGATGACCTTGCATGCCCGCAACGGCAAAACTATACGAAACAGACCCATATGTTCAAACTTTTACCGCCACGGTGCTTGTCTGCACCCCGGCCGGGGAACAGTTTGCCGTGCAGCTGGACCGGACCGCCTTTTACCCGGAGGGCGGCGGCCAGCCCTGCGATACCGGTGCGCTGGGCACCGCCCTTGTAACGGATGTGCAGGGGCATGGCGGCGTGATCACCCACACTGTCAGCGCAGCGCTGCCGGTTGGGCAGACAGTGGAAGGCCGCATTGATTGGGCGCGCCGCCGCGACCATATGGAGCAGCACACCGGTGAACACATTTTAAGCGGCACTTTGCACCGCCTGTTTGGGGCGGAGAATGTGGG
>ENA-OROU01002674-OROU01002674.1-human-gut-metagenome-genome-assembly--contig:-NODE-2674-length-12528-cov-2.366311_pt1 | contig 12528 bp, 16 predicted proteins | sample MGYA00242131_ERZ509054 | MGnify/ENA primary metagenome ERZ509054 (study PRJEB26280, sample SAMEA2338749) | human gut metagenome | biome: human gut; feature: human-associated habitat; material: faeces... | reverse complement strand
AAAGAAAAGTATAAAACTCTGGATAACCTCAACGAGGCATGGGGAACTGTTTTCTGGAATCAGACCTATACGGACTGGGAGCAGATTTATGTTCCGCGACCGGTGTTAAATAATGGTTACAATCCACATCTCAGGCTGGATTATTACCGCTTCATTTCAGAAAGTACAATTTCTTTCTGTAAAATGCAGGCAGAAATAATCTCGAAATATAAGAAAGACGGAGACTATATCACCACAAATGGTATGTTCTGGAATCTGGATAATCACAAGATGGCAGAGGAATGCCTGGATGTTTATACATATGATTCCTATCCAAGCTTTGCATTTGGGTTGAACAGAGATCCGAAGACCGCGAAAGACCTGAATGACCGTCATTGGAGTAAAAATCTAACGGAAGTACGTTCCATATGTCCTCATTTTGGTATTATGGAACAGCAGTCCGGAGGCGGCGGCTGGAATACCAGATTGCTGCAACCGGCTCCAAAACCGGGACAGTTAAGGCTCTGGTCCTTCCAGTCCATCGCTCACGGCGCTGATTTCGTCCATTATTTCCGTTTCCGTACCAGCGATGTAGGCACAGAAATTTACTGGACCGGCCTTTTTGATCAGGACAGCCGGGAAAATCGCCGGGTGAAAGAGGCCCGGGAGACGATTCAGGATTTTGCGAAGATCCGTGACGTGGCCGGTAAGCCCTGCCTCAGCCGTGTGGCGATTCTCCAGGATTACAGAAACAACTGGGATGCAGAAAATGATATCTTCCTGAAACCGTTAAATGATCTGAGCCTGGATGCCTGGTTTAAGACTCTTCAGAGAAATCATATTCCCTTTGATTTTGTGGATTTCCGTCCCGAGAGCACGATGGAAAATCTGGCCCCCTATGATCTGCTCATTGCGCCCCATGACGCCGTACTGACAGAAAAACAGGCTGCCCTTCTGGAGCAGACCGTTTCCGAAGGAAAAACGCTGATCCTCGGCGCCAGAACAGGCTGCAAGGATGAACATGGCCACATCGTCCGCCAGACCGCACCAGGGCTTCTCAGAAAGCTTGCAGGCTGCTATGTGGAAGAATATACGGTATTGGGACCGGACGATGTAAATGCCGGTTCTATGGAGTGGAAGGAGGATCATAGCATCACAGCCGTTCATTCCCTTCACGAGATCCTGATTCCTGAGGAGGCGGAAACTCTGGCTTCCTACACCGGAACCTGGTACAAAAAAGCCGCCGCTCTAGTGAGCCATTCTTATGGAAAAGGTACGGTTTATTACCTGGGAAGCGCATTCTCCGGGGATACCGCAGAAAAACTTCTCTTAAAAATGCCGGCCGTCTTTGAAGACGCCTGGTGGCTGAATCTTCCGCCGGAGGTGGAACTGACGATCCGGGGAGCAGGAGAGGAGAAGTTCTATTTTCTTCTCAATTATAAACCGGTTCCCATGCCGGCCTCTCTGACAGAGAGTGCTGTGGATCTTCTGACTGGAAAAGAACTTTCCGGTGAGATTACAATTCCACCGTATGGGGTGATGGTATTGAAAAAAATCTGAATATCATTTTTACCGCTCAGTCCGGTTTGCTTATGGCTTGCTGGCTGAGCGGTATTTTTTGTATTATAGTTTACATAATTTACTTATGTAAACTACATGAGGAGAAAATGGATATTGACGCAAGAAAAGCCTGACAACTGTTCTTATAAAACAGAAGACAGGCTATTACAATCTTTCTCAATCAGTGAAGGAAACGGAACACCCCAATGACCTTTCCCAGGATCTGAACGTCATCTGTGATGATGGGTTCCATCGCATCATTCTGCGGTTGCAGGCGGTAATGACCATCTTCCTTATAAAAAGTCTTGACGGTAGCGGAATCATCCAGAAGAGCGACAATGATCTCACCGTTTTCCGCGGTGCTTTTCTGCTCGATCAGAAGATGATCCCCACTGAAAATCCCTGCATTTATCATGCTGTCACCCTTTACTGTGAGCATGAAAGTAGGATTCTTCGGAACATATTCAGCCGGAACCGGGAAATAGCTTTCCACGTTCTCTGTGGCGAGAATCGGCTCGCCGGCAGCCACACGACCAACGACCGGCACATTTACCAACTCCCTGCGGACCATATTGAAGTTATCATCCAGAATCTCAATCGCGCGGGGTTTGGTCGGATCCCGGCGGATGTAGCCGTTTTTCTCCAGTGTCTCCAAATGCGCGTGAACAGAAGAGGTGGACTTCAGGTTCACTGCCTCGCAGATTTCGCGTACTGCAGGCGGGAAACCGCGGTTCATAATCTGATCTTTGATATATTCCAGAATTTCTTCCTGTTTTTTTGTGATTTTTCCATATGCCATAGCTGAATACCTCCGAAAATTCAGCGGATATCCTTCTCATGACCCGCTGTGCTGCTTGCAAACGCTGCTTTTAAAAAATTATATCATGTTCGTTTCAAAATTGCAAACAAATATTCGACAGTTTTTTGTTCGAAAATATGTTCGTTTTTGCATTGACAAACGCATGTTCGTGTATTATAATGCTGTTATCGAAAGCAAACAGATGTTCGCAGTAATGCAGGGAGGTTATGATCATGAACGAAACGAGGAAGAAAAGTTACAGAAGAACAAGAGCAAAAAGAGTAAAACGCTATACCTACCTTTCCATTCTCTTATCTGCCCTTTGCCTGGGCGGGATCACTTACAGCAAGCTGACTGTGGAAGCGACCCAGAAGAAAGCCCAGGAACCCTATAAATACTATACAGAAATACGGGTCCAGCGTGGAGATACCTTATGGGATATCGCAAACAAATATATGGATTCCAGCGTTTATCGTTCTCTTGACGACTATATGGATGAGATCCGGGAGATCAATTCGATCAATTATAACCGCATTTATAATGGTCAGCAGCTGATTATTCCTTATTATTCGGAGCAGCTTCGTTAATTTTATCAAATATTTTGTCTGGCTGCAGGGCGGAGACATCCATCCGTACCGGCAGCTTTCTTTCATCACATCTTAAGTTTGTTTTTAATCTGTCTTTTTTGCTTGCCTGTTTTTCCAAAAATGCTATAATTAATGATACCAGTGTCAAAAGGTCAAAAAGCTGTTCGTGCTTGCACGATAAGGCTTTTGAACTTGGGACACGCTTAGATTTCAGAAAGGACTTCATGTATATGCGCAGAGAAAAATTTAAGATGGAACGGCCGAATCTGGTACAGCCAGGCGACCATGTAGAGATCACAGAGATCCAGACCAACATGAATTACAGTTATATTATTGAGCCTGCTGTGGCCATGTCAGGCTGTTTTAAAGCTCCGGAACGGCTGAAATCCAGAGAAGGTGTTATTGTAAGCGTGGATAATACGCCGAGAGGCTTCATCGTCACCGCAGAATTTGATGAGTAGGTTTACACAATAAACGAGGAAATTCCCTCAGAAAGGCAGAGAAAAGCTATGAAAACAATTTTTAAGGCAGGAAGTACGGTATTATTTCAGGGTGATTCCATCACAGATTGGGGCCGCGACGGCGGCTTGCTCATGGATATGTTTCCTGAAGGAGGCGGAGCTCTGGGGAAAGGCTATGCCTATAGAGCTGCAAAAATTTATGAATTGTTATTTCCGCATAATCCGGTAAATTTTGTCAATCGGGGCGTATCCGGAGACAGATGCCAGAATTTGCTGGAACGGTATCAGAAGGATATTCTGGAAGTGAAACCGGATTATCTGTCCATTATGATCGGTATCAACGATACCTGGCGAAGATATGATTCCAACGATATTACCTCAAAAGAACAGTTTGAGACCAATCTGACAGAGCTTCTGGAAAAGATCAAAAAAGACCTTCCGGACACGAAGTTTATGCTAATCGAGCCGTTTTTGCTTCCTACAGATCCAGAAAAAGAAATCTTCTGGGAGGATCTCGGACCCAAAATTGAAGTCGTACGCAGGCTTGCCAGAAAGTACGCCGATGTATATCTGCCAATGAATGGAATCCTGACCAACAGCCTCATCGAGAAAGTGCCTACAGAAGAGTTGAGCTACGATGGCGTGCATCTTTCTGATCCTGGCTGTGCAATTATGGCAAAGGAATATCTGAAAGCCTGGGCAGCTATTGAAAAATAAGAAAAGCTTTAAAAGTTAGAAATCAACAGAATATGCAGGGAATTTGGTGAATTTCTATAGATCTATTTGAAAAACATGTGTTTGTCGTATAGATCTATAGAGCACTCTTTTCCCTGTCAGAAAGGATTTTTTATGCCTCAGCGAGTCACTTATCACGATGAACAGGATGTGGAAAACACCTTAAAGCTTCGTGAGGTTTTAAAAACTCTTCCCGGATTTTGCCGGGATTATTTCCGGGCCATGGAGCCGACGACTTCCACGAAGACCCGTATCTCTTACGCTTACGATATCCGCGTGTTTTTCCGATTTCTCAAGGAACGGAATCCGGCTTTACGCACAATGGATATCCGGGATTTTCCTGTGGATGTGCTGGATCAGCTGGAAGCTGTTGATATTGAGGAATATCAGGAATATTTAAAAGTCTATGAGGCCTCCAGCTGTGACAAACAGATCACCAACGGCGAACGTGGCCTGAAACGAAAAATGTCAGCTCTCCGGAGCTTCTACACTTACTATTACAAACGCCAGGTGATCTCCAGCAATCCCACGCTCCTGGTCGATATGCCGAAAATCCATGAGAAATCCATCATCCGTCTGGAAGCCAATGAAACGGCCGCTCTTCTGGATTATATCGAACATGGAGGCGACGAACTTACAGGCCAGAGGAAAATGTACTATGAAAAGACAAAAGCACGGGATCTGGCCATTGTGACCCTTCTTCTGGGCACCGGCATCCGTGTCTCCGAATGTGTGGGCCTGGATATTCAGGATATTGATTTTGACAACAACGGCATCCGTATCGTACGAAAAGGCGGTAATGAAACCATCGTCTATTTTGGGGATGAAGTGGCCGATGCCTTGAAAGCTTACCTTCCGATCCGGGAAGGGATCACTCCCATCGCCGGTCACGAGAACGCTCTCTTCTATTCTACCCAGCGCCGTCGAATAGGTGTTCAGGCCGTAGAAAATATGGTAAAAAAATATGCCCGGGCTATCACGACCACCAAGAAGATCACCCCGCATAAGCTTCGCAGTACCTATGGCACAAGCCTTTACCGCGAAACCGGTGATATCTATCTGGTAGCTGAGGTGCTTGGACACAAAGATGTCAATACAACCCGTAAACATTACGCCGCCATGGGCGAGGATCGCCGCCGTCAGGCAGCTTCCGCCGTCCATCTGAGACGTGATTAAACGGGCATTTCCAGTATTTCCCGTATCAGTTCCATATGGGGATGGCTGGTGTCAGCCTGAAAGATGTCAATACCGTTTAAATTGGCGCAGCGTTCGGTGAAAGCCGGAAAAAGAAAGCCACATTCCGGCCTGCCGGGTTCATAATCGCCATGGACGGGACAGATGGCGCAGATCAGAAACTGATAGACCTCTTCTGACTCCCACTGGCTTTCTTTGTCCATTCCTTTTCGTGGAACGTCGTAGCTTCCATGAAAGAAATAGACGGCGTAGGGGCCTTTGCTCTTATAGGCCCCGCCGACTTTCTCATAAAACACATCCAGAAGCGCATCATTTTTCAGCTCACAGCTCTTTAATGCCATCAGAAGCTGCCAAATACTTCCGGGCTTCTGAGCATCTTCCGGAAATGCATATTCTCTCAGATTTTTGTTCGTATCTGCAAAAGGAATCTCCTTTGCAATCGCCAGATTTTCCGCCTGTTCATTCAGTTTTAATTTCAGAAAATGACGATTAAAGGTGGCATCCACATAGCCCTCCTCATCCAGATAAGCTCCGGCGATCCGGTCAAAGCAGTTTCTCTTTACCGTCATCCGCCTGGTGAGCTCCAGCATATCTTCTCTGTTAATCTTACGCATCCTTTTCCCTCTGCAGATTTCATTTTTTACGTTCTCGTCTTTCTGACGGAAGGGTCCATATGAAAGACCACATCAGCTACTTTCATCGTGGATTTCCTGTGAGAAACCAGTAAAACTGTTCTCATTTTACCTTCTTCTCTGAGAGATTTCAAGATAATTCCTTCATTTAGGGAATCCAGATTACTGGTGGGCTCATCCATCAGAAGGAAGGGCGCATCGTGCAGGAAGGCTCTGGCAATTCCGATTCTCTGTTTCTCACCGCCCGAGAGGGTATCTCCCAGCTCTCCGACTTCCGTATCGTAGCCCTTCGGCAGAGTCGAGATAAACTCGTGAATAGAAGCCTTTTTGGCAGCTTCTATGATTTCCTCCCGGGAAGCATTTTCCTTTCCAATCGCAATGTTATTGGCGATGGAATCATGAAACAGCTGGGTCTCCTGCATTACAAAGCTCTCCGTGTCCCGAAGAACCGGTGTGGGAATTGTCCGTACATCTTTTCCTGAGATCGTAATGCTTCCCTTCTGTACGTCCCAGAAACGCATAAACAACCGAAGAAAGGTCGATTTTCCGGAACCGCTGGCTCCATGAATACCGATGATCTTTCCCTTCTCTATGTTTACAGAGCAGTTTTTCAGAATTTCTTCCTCTTCATAGGCAAAGCTCACATTCTCTGCCGCAGCCCCTGCAAAAGCCAGCTTCGCGCCCTCAGATCTTACAGGAATCTCCTCTACCATCGGTGTTTCCTCCAGGATAGAGAGAACCCGTTCACCGCTGGCCAGCGTCTGATTCAGGTTGTTGGAAAGGCTGGATAAGGCCACCACAGGCCCAAAGGAGCCCATCATGGCGACTGTACAGATCAGCATCGCGTCAAAGCCGATCTCGCCCTGATGATAAAGCGCCATTGTCAAAAGCAGCATGATCAGCGAAAACCCAAGGATTGAGAAATTCGTGATGGAACGCTGGCTGCCTTCCATTTTGCTGAGATCCTTCTGGAAAGAGGCCAGTTTCACGGAACGTTCATCCAATTTCCGGTTTTGCCATTTTCAGGTTGTCCCGGACGGTTCCTTTAAATAGGTAACTGTTGTGACGGATCAGCGTGACGTTTTTCAGGAGCTCTGTTTCAGAAAGCTCCTCTATGCGCCGGTTTCCGATACAGATTTCACCCTTCTGAACTTTGTTTTTTCCGGACAGAAGGCCCGCGATGGTACTTTTTCCGCAGCCAGAAGTTCCCACCAGAGCCACAAAGCTTCCGGAAGGAACGGAAAGATTGATTCCTTTCAGGATCTCGCGGTCTTTCTCATAGGAAAAATGTACATCTGACAGCGTGATATCCAGAGCCTCTCCTTCCAGAGTCTTCGTTCCATGCTCAGACTCCGGCAGATCCAGAAGATGGAAGATCTTATCGCTGGCCGCCATTCCATTCATGGCAATATGGAAGAAAGAGCCCAGAAGCCGCAGCGGGATGAAAAATTCGGAAGCCAGGAAAATGATCGTCAGTGCTCCGGCAAAGCTTAAATGGCCATTTAAGAACTCCAGGGAGGCCACAATCATTCCGGCAGCCGCTCCACCGTAAGCTACGATATCCATAACACTGGTAGAATTAAGCTGCATGGTAAGCACCTTCATCGTGATCTGACGGAACCGCTGGGATTCCTCATCCATCTCCCGGGCCTTTTTCTCATCTGCCTGATAGATCTTCAACGTGGTCAGTCCCTGGAGATTTTCCAGGAAGCCTTTGTCAACCGCCATTCCCTGGCAATTCCTTTATTTGAAAACGTTTTCATAATTTCTAAATTTCCAAAATTGCAGTATCCATCAGCTGCTCCTGATTCCGGATTGCCTGTCAGATGGCAGGACAGCGAAAAAGACCTGCCGCCAAACTTCACGTTCAACAACAGGTCTTTTTCATCACATTTTCTTTATCTTATTTCGTTATGCAATTGCAAATTTTTGAACTGTCTTATTAAAGTCCTGGTTCTCTCCATGGCACTGAACCATAAGAACATTACCAGTCCCCAGACTGATCACACCTAAAAGTGATTTTGCGTCTACAATAGCCCGGCCATTTGCCACATCAATATCGAAATCGCATTTCTCAGCTGCCTGAACCAGCTCTGTGGCATCTTCCACTGCATTTAATTTAATCTTTGTCTGAGCCATAATATGAACCATCCTTTCTCAGATTGCAGATGTTTTCTGCGTTTTTCTTCTGACTGAGCATACTATACACGACCCACTTTTATTTGTCAACTAAAAGGATGACAAGGATCTTTTCATGAAAATCCAGAAAATATATTTATTTTTACCTGTTTCAAGAAGTAAAATCTTGCGTTTTTTAGTAATATTTTTCTTCTTTTTCCTGTTTCGATATTTTATGAAAACGTTTTCAAGGTTTTTTGACAAAAGAATCCTGAAAATTTTGTGTAAGAGTACTGTAAAAAACCGCCGGGAGACAGTTCCCCCGGCGGTTCCATTCTTCTTATGCAAAAGTATTTTCATCCAGAATGATGGTGAACGGTCCATCATTACAGAGCTCAACTTTCATATCGGCTCCGAATTTTCCATGCTCCACAACAGGAACAGTCTCCCGGCAGCGTGCAAGCATATATTCATAGAGCTTCTCCGCGTGATCCGGCGCACCTGCCTGTGTAAATCCGGGACGGTTTCCATGCCTGCAATCGGCATAGAGCGTAAACTGAGACACCAGAAGAAGCTCTCCTCCCACATCTTTCAGGGAAAGATTGGTCTTGCCGTTCTCATCCTCGAAGATCCGAAGACCAAGCATTTTCTTCAGATACTTATCTGCCATCGCTTCATCATCTGACGCTCCCACACCCATGAGCACCAGAAAGCCTTTTTCAATCTTGCCGATCACTTCCTGATCAACCGTGACGGAAGCATGCGTCACTCTCTGTATCACCAATCTCATTTCTTCTTGGCAGCCGCTTCCTTGAGGGCAACAAAGTTCAGGATCGCCTCCACAGAACCATCAATGCCGCAGACACTGCTATCTATGCAGAGCTGGTAGCTGGCCGCATCTCCCCATTTCTTATTAGAATAGTAATTGTAATAGCTGGCACGTTTTTTATCGGTCTTGAGGATCGAATCCTTGGCCTTGGAATCCGTCAGATCATATTTTGTTGCAATACGACGGATACGATTTTCCAGAGGCGCATGAACGAAAACAGATACCAGATTCGGATTGTCTGCCAGCGCGTAATCTGCACAGCGGCCAACCATAACGCAGGGACCTTCTTTGGCGATCTCCTTGATGGCATTGAACTGTGCCAGAAAAACCTTGTGGTTAATCGGCATATCTGCAAAAGCAGAAGAAGAATAGCCCATAGAATAGGTATCCATTACCAGAGAATATAAGAAACTGTTCGTCGGGCGCTCATCGTGATTTTCAAAAATCTCCTGGCACATACCGCTGTCTTTTGCGGCCCGGTCGAGAAGCTCACTGTCATAGCATTTGATTCCCAGTTTTTCTGCCAGCCTCTGACCAATCTCTCTTCCGCCGCTTCCATACTGTCTTCCAATTGTAATGATTGCTTTTGCCATACACAACACGTCCTTTCTTTATCCATTCCAGACGATACACAGAATGGATTTTGTTTGTGAATAGTATAGCATAAAAATGTGAAAATGTACATTTATTTTGGTAATTTTTTTAAAAGTTTTTCAAAATATTCTGGCAATGGAGCTGAAAATTCTATATATTCACCTGTAGACGGATGGTCGAAGCCTAAAACCATGGCATGCAGCGTCTGCCCCTCCAGATGGAAGGGATTCTCTTTCGGCCCGTACACCTCATCGCCGAGAAGCGGATGATGGAGACTGGACAAATGAACGCGGATCTGATGCGTTCTCCCGGTCTCCAGCTGACATTCAATGTAGGTATAATTACGAAAACGCTCCAGTACCCGGTAATGGGTCACTGCCTCTTTTCCGTTCTTGTAATTGATGGCCATTTTCTTCCGCTCCACAGGATGACGGCCGATAGGCGCATCGATGGTGCCTTCGTCTTCTTTGAGGTTTCCATAGACGATTGCCCGGTATTTTCTCGTGATAGAATGAACTTTCAGCTGTTCCGCGATCGAGCGATGGGCGAGGTCATTTTTGCAGACCAGAAGGGAACCCGTAGTATCCCGGTCAATGCGGTGGACAATGCCAGGACGCATGACGCCGTTGATGCCGGAAAGACTGTCCCCGCAGTGGTATAAAAGAGCGTTAACCAGAGTTCCGCTGTAATGGCCGGCTCCGGGATGGACCACCATTCCCTTAGGCTTATTGACCACCAGAACGTCACTGTCCTCATAAAGGATATCGAGGGGAATATTTTCCGGCAGGATATCCGGTTCCATGGCCGGCGGGATTTTGATCTCGATTTCATCCTTTTCCCTGAGCCGGTAATTGGCCTTCAGGGCCTTTCCTCCCAGAGTCACCATGCCTTCTTTCAGAAGTTTCTGAATATAAGAACGGGAGAGCTCGGAAAGCTCTCCTGATAAAAATTTGTCGATCCGTTCACCGGCATTTTCCACGCCGATCTCGTAAGTAAATTCGTCCATTTGTCCTCCTGTCATTTCTTTCCGGAAAGGCAGGAAAGCTCCTCCTCTCCTGTGATCAGATAAAGAATGGCAAAAAGTGCCACTCCCACCGTTACATAAATATCCGCCACATTGAACACCGGAAAATCAATCAGGGAAAAATAGAAAAAGTCAATGACATAGCCCAGACGCAAGCGGTCGATGAGATTTCCAATTCCCCCGGCAGCGATCATGGTAAGCGAAATAAAAAAAGGAAGATATTTCCGTTTTTTCGGAAAACGGCGGAACAAAAACACCGCCAGAACAAGAATAAGGCCTGTCCCTAAAAGGAACATCCAGCGCATATTTTCAAAAATTCCAAAGGCCGCGCCCCGGTTTTCCAGATAGAACAATTCAAAGACCCCCGGAATCAGTATAATAGTATCCCGGTCTTTCAGGCCATGAACAGCCAGCTCTTTGCTCCACTGATCGATAATGACCAGTATGAGAAGAGCCGCCAGACACCCGAGGATGTACCAGCGGTCATTTTTTTTATTCTCCATCTTCTTCTCCGTTATCAAGGAAATAGTGGACTGCAGCACGGATCTCTTCGTCTGTCACCGTAAAGTCCACATAAGCATGGCCGATGCTCTTTAAAAGGATAAACTTGATCTGGCCGTGCTCCATTTTTTTGTCAGATTTTGTAGCCAGAACCACCTCATTCTCATCCAAAGCATCCAGGAAAATCGGCAGATCAAACCCTACGTTCATATCGCGGATCTCGAAAAACTCTTCGTTGGTGAGAAGACCTCTCTTCCAGGAAATATAAGCGGCGCAGAGATAGCCAAGAGCCACGCACTGACCGTGGAGCATCTGGAAATTCTGAAGTTTTTCGATGGCATGGCCTACGGTGTGTCCCAGATTCAGAAGCGCACGCTCTCCTTTTTCTGTGGGATCCTTCTCCACAACAGCTTTTTTGATCTTCATGCTCTCCAGAACCATGGTCTTCAAAGCCTCAACTTCCCGGTCCTGAATCTCAAACATCTGATTGATGCACCATTCATAATAGGAAGCGTTTTTGATCAGACCATGTTTCAGCACCTCGCCCATACCGCAGGCGAACTGCTCTGCCGTAAGAGTCTTGAGTGTGGAAAGGTTGGCATAAACCAGGGAGGGATGATGGAAAGCTCCCACCATATTCTTGTAACCGTCGAAATCCACGCCGGTTTTTCCGCCGATGCTGCTGTCCACCTGGGCCAGCAGAGTGGTGGGGATCTGGATGAAATCAATGCCACGAAGATAGGTAGCAGCCGCATAACCTGTCAGATCGCCGGTGACACCTCCACCCAGGGCGGCAAGAACATCTTTCCGGTCAAAATGAGCCTCAATGAGGTGGCGGTAGAGCCCTCTCACAGTGTCAAGATTTTTGGAGGGTTCGCCAGACGGAAAGGTAAAAATGCTTACCCCGGCAAAACTTTTTTCCAGAACCGCCTTTACCGGATTCAGATAGAGGGAGGCTACCGTACTGTCAGCTACGATACAGATTTTTCTCTTTTCCGGCTCCAGAGTCTTGACTGCCTCGGTAAGGCCGTCAAAATTTTCCTCCAGGTAAATATCATAAGAAGTTCTCTGACCTGTTTTCACAGTCAGAGCTTTTTTGATCTCTTCACTCATAATCGTTTCTCCTTTTTATAGATACTTTTCAATCTCGATAACGCAGCGGCCTTTCTTTGTCTGGCCGCCCAGGGTTAAGAGGCGGAAACGGCCGTTTCCACGAACGGAAATCAGGTCATTTTCCTTCAGCTGGCAGCCGTTGGACGTCACCAGTCTGCCGTTGACGAAGACCTTTCCTTCTTCAATGAGGGAAACCAGACTGCTTCTGGATGCTTTCAGAGCCACAGACATAACGCTGTCCAACCGTACGGTGCTCACGGTTCCGCGGACAACCTCGGTGTGCTCCGTTACCTGAATCTCATCCGGAGCCGCCTCTTCCACCAGAACCGGCGTATGGCGGACTCTGGTGAGCTCCTGCTGAAGAAAAGGTGCAATCCCTTCTTCACAGAAGAAAATGGCTTC
>ENA-OROU01002672-OROU01002672.1-human-gut-metagenome-genome-assembly--contig:-NODE-2672-length-12537-cov-11.890162_pt1 | contig 12537 bp, 8 predicted proteins | sample MGYA00242131_ERZ509054 | MGnify/ENA primary metagenome ERZ509054 (study PRJEB26280, sample SAMEA2338749) | human gut metagenome | biome: human gut; feature: human-associated habitat; material: faeces... | reverse complement strand
TCATCAGCCAGAGCCTGCGCGGCGCAGTGCAGAACACCCCGGAAGGCCGCGAGGGTATGGCTCTGGGCCAGTACATCGCCGGCATGGGCTTCTCCAATGTGGGTCTGGGCATCGTGCACTCCATGGCACACGGTCTGTCCGCTCTGTACGACACCCCGCACGGTGTGGCCTGCGCCATCCTGCTGCCGGTGGGTCTGGAGTACAACAAGAGCGTTGCCGGTGAGCGCTACCGCGCCGTGGGCAAGGCCATGGGCGTTGTGGGCATCGATGAGATGAACGATGTGGAAGCCGCTGACGCCACCATCGCCGCCGTCAAGCAGCTGAGCGCAGACGTGGGCATCCCCACAAATCTGCACGGCATCCTGAAGGAAGAGGATATCCAGTTCCTCGCCGAGTCCGCATTTGCAGACGCCTGCCGTCCCGGCAATCCCCGCGACACCAGCGTGGAGGAGATCGTGGAGCTGTATAAGAGCCAGCTGTGATTCCGCTCTGTAAATTCAAGCTGTAATTTTGAGCCCTGCTGTCCTTCGGGATGGCAGGGCCTTTTTCTAAGATGTATCTGAAAACAAAGCAACAGGCTGGATCTTCGTCTTTTCAGAGATGCCCGGAGAGCCTGCCGCGTCGCAGAGTGACAAAATTTCTGCACGGCTCTTGTACACAGCGCCCAAAACAGGTACAATCAATGCAGTAAGAAAAAACTGGAAGCGAAAGGAACCTTATGACGCTGAACTTCTATACTCTGGGTGTTATTTATCTAGTATATTCCTTTCTGGGCTGGGTGGCTGAGACGGTAGTCGCGACCATCCGGGGCGGAAGGTTTGCCAACCGCGGTGCGGCGGCAGGCCCGTTCTGCTTTATCTACGGTACCACCGGCGTGCTGCTGGCCGTGAGTTTCGGCGACCTGCGCACCGAGCCGGTCTACCTGTTCTTTGCCTGTATGATGGCGGCAACGGTGATGGAATGGATCACCGCCAAGCTGCTGGAACGCCTGCACCGCCGCAAGTGGTGGGACTATTCCGGAAAAAAATTCAATCTGAACGGCTATGTGTGCCTGCAGTATTCGCTGCTGTGGGGTGCGCTGGGCACGGCAAGTGTGCTGTGGGGCAATAATGTGTTGCTGCAGCTGTGCGCGCATATCCCGGTCTGGCTGCTGCGCCCGGCAGTATGGGTCTCGCTGACGGTGGCGGTGCTGGACCAGATCGGTTCGGCGGTGCTGGTGCAGCAGTATGCGGCCCGGCACCCGATGCTGGAGCAGCTCAACCAGAGACTGGGGGAGCGGTCGGACACGCTGCGCCGCAGGATCGCGCTTTACATTGAAAAACGCATCCAGTATGCTTACCCGGCTGCGGCCCGGCAGGAGCAGACTGCGCTCCGGAAGGGGGAAAAGAACTTCCTCAGCGTGTCCGATCTGCTGTGGCTGTTCGTGATCGGCGCGTTTCTGGGCGACATGGTGGAGACGGTGTTCTGCCGCGTGACCGCCGGGGTCTGGATGAGCCGCTCCAGTCTGGTCTGGGGGCCGTTCAGCGTGGTGTGGGGTCTGGCGCTGGTGCTGGCAACGGTGCTGCTGCGTCAGGAAAAGGACCGGAGCGACCGCTACCTGTTCGCCTTTGGCACCGTCATGGGCGGTGTGTACGAATACGTGTGCAGCGCCGTCACCGAGCTGCTGTTCGGCACCGTGTTCTGGGACTACAGCAAGTTCAAGTTCAATCTGGGCGGGCGCATCAACCTGCTGTACTGCTTTTTCTGGGGCATTGCGGCGGTGATATGGATGCGCTACGGCTATCCGCTGGTGCTCAGAGGCATGAAGAAGGTGCGCAGCCGCGTCCGCCCATGGATGACCGTCCTGCTGGCCGTATTCATGGCGGTGAACATGCTCACCAGTGCGCTGGCGCTGGCCCGGTACGATGCCCGCACCAGCGGTGAAGGCCCCAAGAACAGCATCGATATGCTGCTGGATGCGCATTTTGACGATGCCCGCATGGAGCGTATTTATCCCAACGCGAAGAAAGTGACCAAGGCCGGATGAAATTTCAACGCTCCTCTTGCACTTTGGTGCAAAAACCGGTATAATATTTTTCGGATAAAAGGGAGTAAAGGGCGCTCGTTTTGCAAAAACGGTGCGCTGTGGCGCAGCGACATCCCGGCAGAAATGCCCGCTGTGTCACCAGAAGCTTGAGACTTTTATTACACTTTCCCGTTTTTGGGCAGGATGTAATAAAGGCCTCTTTTTTATTGCTGCTCTGCCAAAAACAAAAGGAGAAAACTATGCTCATTCCTGTTTTGCTGTTCATCGTGGGCCTGCTGTGCCTCATCAAGGGCGGTGACTGGTTCGTGGATGGTGCCACGGGCATTGCCCGCCGCTTCCATGTGCCGGAGCTGCTCATCGGTGCCACCGTGGTGTCCATCGGCACCACCCTGCCGGAGGTGATGGTCTCCACCACCTCGGCCTTTACCGGCCACGGCGAGATCGCCTACGGCAACGCCATCGGTTCGATCATCTGCAATGCATCGCTCATTGCGGCCCTCACCATTGCGGTAAAGCCGGGCAAGGTAGACCCCAAGAGCCTGCGCACGCCGGTGCTGTTCTTCTTTGTGGCAGCGGCCTTCTATGCCGGTGTGGCCTACACCACCGGCTACTTCTCCCGCCCGGTGGGCCTGATCCTTCTGGCCATGTTCGTAGCGTATATCATCTGCAACGTGATGGCCATGAAGAACGCCCCCGCCCCGGAAGAAGAGGAAGAACCGGAAGAAAATGCATCCTTTGCCAAGGAGCTGGGTCTGCTGGCCGTGGGCGCGGTGCTCATTGCCGTGGGTGCCAACCTGCTGGTGGATAACGGTACCCTGATCGCACAGGCACTGGGCGTGCCGGAGTCGGTGATCGCGCTCACCTTCGTGGCACTGGGCACCTCGCTGCCGGAGCTGGTAACGGCCATCACCTCGCTGGCAAAGGGCCACGGTGCACTTTCGCTGGGCAATGTCATTGGTGCAAACGTGTTCAATCTGGTGCTGGTGAGCGGTGTTTCCGCCACGGTGGCACCCTTTAGCATTCCGCAGAACTCCCTGCTCTTCGGCCACAATGCATCGCTGGTGCTGGAGTTCCCGGTCATGTTCGCCGTGATGCTGCTGCTCACCCTGCCCGCCCTCTTCAAGGGCAAGCTGAGCCGCCCGCAGGGCATTGCGCTGCTGTGCATCTACGCGGCATTCTGTGTGGTGCAGTTCACCATCTGATAAAACAGCAAAAGGCCGACGCAGTACTGCGTCGGCCTTTTGCCGTTTTAAGGGTTATTTTTTCAAATGGGAATCCCAGCCGGAAGAGGTGATGACCTGCTGATCCGGTGTGCACCACATGGCTTCCACGCCGTCCAGACTTTCCACGATCTTCATCCCGTCCTCCAGCGGCTGGCAGAACAGGCCGGTGGTCAGGCAGTCGGCAAGGCCGGAGTCGCTGCACAGCACGGTCACGCCGTTAAAGTAGGCGGCGGGGAACAGGGTGTCCGGGTCGATCAGGTGGTGGTAGCGCTTGCCGTCCACCACGTAGTAGCGCTGGTAGTCGCCGCTGGTCACAAGGGCCATATCGCTCATGTTGATGGCACCGTCCAGCATGGAATCCGAGGTGTATACATCCGAAGAGCTCCACGGGTTTTCCACGCCGCCGGTCCACTGGCTGCCGTCCGGTTTTACACCAATGGCGCGCAGATTGCCGCCCACGCTCACCAGAGCGCTGGTCAGGCCGCGGGCCTCGGCAGCCTGACACACCATTTCCACGGCGTAGCCCTTGCCCACGCTGCCCACATCCAGCAACATTTCCGGGTCGGCCAGATAAACGGTCTTGGCATCCGCGTCGATGATCACGTTGTTGATATCACAGTGCTGGGCGGCTGCTTCCAGCTCTTCCATGGTGGGCAGCTTGTTGTCGGCATCCGTCTCGGCGGCTTCGGCAGCTTCGCGGTAATTGTGCCAGATATTCAGCACGCTGCCCATGGCAATGTTCAGCTTGCCGTTGGTGGTCTGGTACATCTGGTCGGCCAGCTCCAGCATGGAGAGGATGCGGTCGTCCACCTCCACCGGAGCGCTGCCGGCATTGTCGTTGATGGTCTTGACGTTGGTCACGCCGGGGTAATCGTTGTAGATATCATACAGCTGGTTATAGGTAATAAGGTCTGCGTGCAGGGCATCCATCTGGGTGTTGAATTCTTCCTCGCTCTCGCAGTAGGCGATCACCTGCGTTACGGTATCGAACACATCATAAAAAACGGTGGAATAGCGGGTAAGCTCTTTCTTTTTGGAGGCACAGCCTGCCAGCAGGCTCAGGCAGAGCACCCCGGCCAGCAGGGCGCTGACGAAACGTTTTGCGCGGGTCTTCATACGGTGTGGTTCTCCTTTGCGGCGGTAAAGGCGGCGTGCTCCTCCTGCAGGTGGGCCAGCAGATCGCCGAACACCCAGCTGCGGTTGGAGGGAGTCACAACGGCCTTGAGCGGAATGGTGACCTGTGCCTGCTTCATCAGATCCAGCAGGGTGTCCACATCCTTCTCCTTGAAGTTGGCCAGAACCACTGCCGGCGGGTAGGCACCCGGCTCCAGCACCAGCGTGCGGGCGGCCTTGGTCTCCACCTCGCCCAGCAGCTGTGCCACGGTCTTGCCCGCATCGGCAGGGGAGACGAGCAGCACCTTCATGCCAAAAGCAGGAGCCATGCCTTCCAGTTTGCCGCGGTCGGCGGGGGAAAGGTTCCAGCCCAGAACCAGCGGGACACCGGCGTTCTGGTTGCGTGCGATATGTGCTTTCATAAAAAAACCTCATTTCAGGGTGGATTGCAAATACACTATAGTATAACACAAATACGCAAAAAATGGAATGCCGGGGGGGGGGTCCGGTACTACCGGGAGAAGTTTCGGAAAATTTCGAGCAAAGGCAACAAAAATTAGAAGAAATTACAAGGCAAATTTCAGTGCAGGTGAAGATTGTATGCAGAAAATAGAGGTGCTATACTAAAAATGCAAGACATAAGTCTTAGAAATTTAACAGAAAGCAGAGGTTTTGAGGATGAAAAAACAGAAGATGCGGTTCATCAGTGCAGTGCTTGCGGCATGTATGATGACATCTGTCCTTCCGGTCAATGCACTTGCTCTGGGGGGGGGTACGCCTGAAAATGGCGTAACTGCACAGGAAAACGCGGAAACGGCCACGACGATCCCCACTACGGGCATGAAAATCACCAAGGGCGGTGATTACGAGATAAAGGGAGACACTTATACGGGAGGCATTACCGTTAATGCCAGCGATAATGATGAAGTGACGATTCACATTGCTAGTAACGTGAAGTTTACGCAGAATAATCAGGTCTTTATCTGGGTGGAAAATGCAAAACTGGTGACGATTGAAAACACCGATAATCACACGGTGACACTGAACGGACATCATTTTTACGACCTAAGTACTGCAAGCAATGGTGTGGAGAGCGTTATAAATGGCGGCACCTATATAGCACCGGGTCGAAACATGATCATGGTCCAGGGAACGAACAACACTCTTACCCTGAATAATGTTAATATACAGACGAACACCGGGTATGCCGTGACGACGGGCTCTAATACGGTGTATGTCAACGGTGGAACATTTACCAAAACGTCATCGCGCTATAGTGAGTTCCAAAACCAGGGACACCTGACGCTGACAGATGTTACGGTTACACCGCAAGTTGCCGTCGACGGCAAGACGAGTACTATCGTTGAAAATTATACCGGTGCAGTTGTTGAAATCAACGGCGGAAACTATAAAACGACAAACCAAAGCTGCATTGTTAACAATGGAACGGTAACAATCAATAATGGCACTTTGGAATCTGAGGGGGCAAGCTGCATCCAAAACAACTGGGGTCGTGTGGAGATCAACGACGGCACCATTACCTCGGATGCAGAAAGCACCATTCGTAACCGTGGCACGCTGCGCATGACCGACGGTACGGTGACCAACACGAATGCAGCCGGTGCTGCCATTGATATTTCCGGCAATTTCGGCGATATCAAGCTCATCGGCGGCACGATCAAAGGCATCAAAGACGGCATTTATGTGCAGGACCTTGTCAGCTCGGAAGTGACCCTGGAGCAGGTGAAGTTCGAAAACAACACCAACGATATCCATCTGGGTGAGGGTCAGACGATCAACATCAAAAAGACCTTTACCGGTACGGCAACGATCCTGACCGACGATCCAAGCCTCGGCCGTCATATCACGCTGGAAAACGAGGATCTCAGCTATCAGAACAAGCTGAAACTCGTCAGCAAGAATTCTGGCTACATCATCGGCTATAAGCGCGGCGATGATGGCGTGGAATACCGCTATCTGGCAGATGCCAACGGCAACATCGTCAACGCTGTAAATGCGAAGGCAACCGCTGACCTCGGTGCCGGGGAGCAGGAGCTGGATACTGCCACCGTTGTGCCGAAAGGCACCACCGTGACCGTGACGGCAAACATCCCGGAGGGCGCAGAGTTCCTCGGCTGGAGCGCCGTGTGTGATGACCACAGTGTGCTGAAGCTGGGCGATGATCAGACCGAACACTTTGAGATGCCCGGTTGCAACGTGACCGTCGAAGCGCTGTATCAGGGTGGCAGTGTTGACCCTGTCAATCCCGGCGGCGGCAGCAGCAGCGATGTGGTGGCCGGCATTGCGGCTGTTGCGCTGACCGGTGCAGCCGTGTGGAGCATTTACGAAACCGGAACCGGCATCTATCGCGTGCTGAATATGCCCGGCGTCCCCATGCCCTCCAACCGCGCCGGTCTGGCGACCCTGATCTGGGAAAAGGCCGGCTGCCCGGAACCGCAGACGGTGAAGAGCTTCAGCGACATCGATGACGCCGACCTTCATCTGCGGCAGGCTGCCAGCTGGATGGAAGAGCAGGGTCTGATGGACGATGTGAAGGAAAACGAGTTCCGCCCCTATCGCTATGTGACCAAGCTCCAAACCTGCCTTGTCTGGGATAAGGCCAAGGAAAAGAGCCTGATCTCCTGAAAAGTAGATCATTCTTGTAACAACCCCGGGGTGACCGCAAGCGCCCCGGGGTTGTTTTTTTCACAGGAAAAGGGGCAGAACCGGAAGATGCCGTTTATATCCACGAACCCTCCCGTGAAAAAGCAAACAAGCCAGACCCGCAGGTCTGGCTTGTTTGCAATATCAAAAATATTCTTTCCGCTGAATATATCCAGAGCGAAGCGGAGGATCTTTCAAATCATCAGTTCAGCTTCTTGCCAAAGAACTCCACCTCTTTGCCGATGAACTGCATCAGCTCGTCGAACTGGTCGGGGGTCAGGCTCTGGGCACCGTCGCACTTTGCCTTGGCGGGGTTGTTGTGCACCTCGATCATCAGGCCGTCGGCACCGGCAGCAACAGCGGCCTTTGCCAGATCCGGCACCATCCATGCGTGGCCGCAGGCATGGCTGGGGTCCACAATAACGGGCAAGTGGGTCATCTTGTGCAGCATCACCACACCGGCAAGGTCGAGGGTGTTGCGCATGCTGGTCTCAAAGGTGCGGATGCCGCGCTCGCAGAGGATGACGTTCTCGTTGCCCTCGGCCATGATGTACTCGGCGCTCATCACGAACTCTTCCAGCGTATTGGCAAGGCCGCGCTTGAGCAGCACCGGCTTCTTCTGACGGCCAACGGCCTTGAGCAGCTCAAAGTTCTGCATGTTGCGGGCACCCACCTGAATGAGGTCTACATTCTCGAACAGGGGCAGGTGCTCGGTGTTCATGATCTCGGTCACGATGGGAGCACCGGTGGCGCGGCGTGCCAGTTTGAGCAGGTCGAGGCCCTCGCTGCGCATACCCTGAAAGGAGTAGGGCGAGGTGCGGGGCTTGAATGCGCCGCCGCGCAGCAGGGAAGCACCCGCAGCCTTCACGCGCTGTGCGCAGTAGGTGATCTGCTCCTCGCTCTCAATGCTGCAGGGGCCTGCAATGACCGCAAAGTTTCCGCCGCCGATCTTTACGCCGTCCACATCGATCACGCTGTCGTCCGGGTGGAACTTGCGGTTGGCCTTCTTATAAGGCTCGGTCACGCGGCGGCAGGTCTCCACCACCGGGTTCGCCAGCACCCAGCTCTCGGCCACGGCCTTGGTGTCGCCGATCAGGCCCAGAATGTGGCTCTCACTGCCCTTGGAATCGTTGATCTGCAGGCCCATATCCTGCAGTTCGTGGCAGAACTCGCGTACCTGTACCTCAGGTGCGTTCTGTTTGAGTACGATGATCATAGTGCTTTGTCTCCTTTGCCTTATCGTGTGAAACGGCGAGGGAGACCGGCTCCTTTGCCGCAGCTTGCAGTGTCAAACTTCAGGGTTCTGAAGTGTGTGACGCTATGATATCACTTCAGGAAACTGAAGTCAAGAGAATTTTGAATTTTTTTGAAGAAAGTGGTAGAATGGGGGCAGGAAAAGGAAAGCAGGCTCGCCCTCTCAGCTTCGCTTGCGCTCAGCAGCTCCCCCAAAGGGGGAGCCCTTGGCAAAAACGGAAACTTTGCGTGGATTGCCAAAGCCTCTCACTTTGGGAGAGGTGGCATTGCGTTAGCAATGACGGAGAGGGCGAGGACGCTGACCCAATGCCATCATACTTAAGAATAGAACCAGCTAAATATAAAGGGGAATACTACAATGGGAAAAGAAGCAAAAACCAATGCCATGCGCATTCTGGAGCGCGAGAAGGTGCCCTACACCGCCCACGAGTACGCTCATGAAGAGGGCGTTGCCGTGGCAGGTGTGGATGTGGCAGGCAGCATGGGCGAAGACCCTGCCTGCGTGTATAAGACGCTGGTGACGCAGGGCAATAGCAAAAACTATTTTGTGTTCGTCATTCCGGTGGCAGCAGAGCTGGATCTGAAAGCCGCTGCCCGCAGTGTGGGCGAAAAAAGCGTTGCCATGATCCATGTGGCCGATATCAATAAGGTCACCGGCTATGTGCGCGGTGGCTGCAGCCCGGTAGGCATGAAAAAGCAGTATAAGACTGTGTTCGATGAGAGCGTGCTGACGCAGGAGAAGGTCTATGTCTCCGGCGGGCGCATCGGCACGCAGGTGTGCTGTGCCCCGGCGGACCTCATCCGCGCTGCACGGGCAATTACAGCAAAAATTATTTTTTAAAAAAGTCCGTCTATTGTACAAAAAGTTAACGCATCCTATTTACATAAAATATACTTAAACTATAAGTCATACTTAAAAAGAAAAACAATGTCGAAACTGCACAAAACTTTTGAAAGTTTTTTGACGGCATGAAAACACAAGGTAGAATTTGTGGGAACACTCTTTTCAAAGATGTTTTTTTGCCGTAAACTGTATGTAGTACAGGGACGGCGGCCCGCAGAAAGGGCTTTTCCGCCGCCTGAAAACGCAAGCACAAGGAACTGCGGAGGAGAACTTCAATGATGAAGATGCTGCCGGGTCTCATGGGTCGAAACAACATTCGGGCATGTCAGGGGCATCGTGCAACTTTGTGCAAAGCGTCGGGAGAGCATACGCAGAATTAAAGGCCGTGGTACGGGTGTACCGCAGCCTTTTTTGTTTGTCGGTTGAGAAAGAGAGGTTTGGATATGGTTCGTAAAGTGGCTGTGATCATGGGTTCTGACAGCGATTGGCCGGTGGTAAAGGGCGCATGTGCCCAGCTGAAAGCGCTGGACATTCCTTTTGAGGCGCACATCCTTTCGGCACACCGCACCCCTGCCGGGGCAGCGGAGTTTGCCAAAAGCGCCCGTGCCAACGGCTTCGGCGTGATCCTGTGCGCAGCAGGCATGGCAGCACATCTGGCGGGTGCCTTTGCTGCCAACACCACCCTGCCGGTGATCGGCATTCCCATGAAGGGCGGTGCCATGGACGGCATGGATGCCCTGCTTGCCACGGTGCAGATGCCCAGCGGCATCCCGGTGGCAACGGTGGCTCTGAACGGTGCCAAGAACGCCGCATGGCTGGCTGCGGAAATTCTGGCTTTGAGCGACGACGCTCTGGCCGAAAAGCTGGCAGCAGAGCGCACCGCCATGGCCGCACAGATCGCTGCCAAAGAGGAAAAGCTGCAGGCTGAGATCGCCCAGCTGTAAAGGAGAACCAATGTCTGATTTTGCATATCCGCTGCACGAAGAATGCGGCGTTTTCGGCATTTACGACCGTGCCGGTACCGAGGATGTGGCCGCTGCGGCCTACTCGGCTCTGTATGCCCTGCAGCACCGTGGTCAGGAGAGCTGCGGCATCGCCGTGAACGATGATGGCGTGATCAACGGCCACCGCGACCTCGGCCTTGTGAACGAGGTGTTCACCCCGGCGGTGCTGGCAAGTCTGGCAAACCCCAATGCGCACATGGCTACCGGTCACGTGCGCTACGCCACGGCAGGCAGCCGTGTGCGCGCCAATGCACAACCCATGATCGTGCGCCATGGCCGCGGCACCATGGCACTGTGCCACAACGGCAACCTGACCAACGCCATTGAGCTGCGCCGCCAGCTGGAAAATGAAGGTGCCATCTTCCACGGCTCCTCCGATACCGAGGTGATCTGCTACCTGATCACCCGCAACCGCCTGCGCATGGGCAGCATCGAGACAGCCATCAGCAAGACGATGGATGTGCTGGAAGGTGCCTACAGTCTGGTGATCATGTCGGCCACCAAGCTCATTGCAGTGCGTGACCCCCGCGGCTACCGGCCCCTGTGCATCGGCACCCTGCCCGGCGGCGGCTACGTGTTTGCCAGCGAGAGCTGTGCACTGGATGCCGCCGGTGCCACTCTGCTGCGGGATGTGGAACCCGGCGAGATCGTGGTGGCAGACGCAAAAACCGGTGAGCTGCGCAGCATCAAGGATCACTGCGGTCGGCCGGACACCCAGATGTGCGTGTTCGAGTTCATCTATTTCTCCCGCCCGGACAGCATCATCGAGGGCAGCTCGGTGCACGAGGCCCGCAAGCAGGCAGGCCGGTTCCTTGCACAGGAACACCCCGTGGAAGCGGACGTGGTCATCGGCGTGCCGGATTCCGGTCTGGATGCAGCTCTCGGCTACTCGCAGGAGAGCGGCATCCCCTATGGCATCGGCTTTATTAAAAATAAGTACATCGGCCGCACCTTCATTCAGGGCAGCCAGAAGCAGCGCGAGAACAGCGTGCGCATCAAGCTGAACGTCGTTTCCAGCACGGTCAAGGGCAAGCGCGTGGTGCTGGTGGATGACTCCATCGTGCGCGGCACCACATCTGCCCGCATCATCAAGCTGCTGCGGGATGCCGGTGCCACCGAGGTGCACTTTATGGTGTCGGCACCGCCGTTCAAGTACCCCTGCTACTTCGGCACTGACATCCCGGACCAGAAGCTGCTTGTGGCCACCGGCCGCACGGTCGAGCAGATCAATGAAGTGATCGGGGCCGATACGCTGGGTTACCTTTCCACTGAGCATGTTGTCCAGCTTACAAAGAACGCAAAATGCGGATTCTGCACCGCCTGCTTTACCGGCGAATATGCCGTGAAGCCGGACGAGGTGCTTTCCACCGATATTCACGAACGCCACCTGAACGACCGTCCCAAGGACGAGAAAAAGTTAGGAGAGTAAGACCATGGAAAAAAGCTATTCTGAAAGCTATGCAGCCGCCGGTGTGGATATCACCGCCGGTTATCGCTCTGTTGAACTGATGAAGCAGTATGTGGCCCGCACCATGAACGAGCACTGCATTGGCGGTCTGGGCGGCTTTGGTGGCCTGTTTGAGCTGGACTGCACCGGCTACAAGCACCCGGTGCTGATCTCCGGCACCGACGGCGTGGGCACCAAGCTGAAAATTGCCATGATCATGGACAAGCACGATACCATCGGCATCGACTGCGTGGCTATGTGCGTGAACGATGTCATCTGCGCCGGTGCAAAGCCGCTGGTGTTCCTGGATTACATCGCCTGCGGCCGCAACATTCCCGAGAAGATCGCAGAGATCGTCAAGGGTGTGGCTGAGGGCTGCGTGCAGGCCGACTGCTCTCTGGTGGGCGGCGAGACTGCCGAGCACCCGGGCATGATGCCGGAGGAGGAGTACGATCTGGCCGGTTTCACCGTGGGTGTCGTGGATAAGGAAAAGATCCTGAGCAATGAGACCATGGCAGCCGGTGATGTGATCCTTGCCCTGCCTTCCACCGGTGTGCACTCCAACGGTTTCTCGCTGGTGCGCAAGATCTTTGACATTGACGCAAACCCCGATGTGCTGCACACCAAGCCGGAAGAGCTGGGCGGCAAGACGCTGGGCGAGGCCCTGCTGGCTCCCACCAAGATCTACGTCAAGCCTGTGCTCAAGGTGCTGGAAGAGGTGGATGTGAAGGGCATTTCCCACATCACCGGCGGCGGCTTCTACGAGAACATCCCCCGCAGCCTGAAAAAGGGCTGCTGCGCACGCATCAATAAGGCAGATGTCCGCACCCCGGCTCTGTTCCAGCTGATGCAGAAGACCGGCAATATCTCCGAGCACGATATGTTCAACACCTTTAACATGGGCGTTGGCATGGTGCTCACCGTCCCCGCAGAGCAGGCCGACAAGGCGCTGGACATCCTGC